>Ga0315277_10007815_pt1 | contig 13817 bp, 10 predicted proteins | sample YL17G05_15_MG_FD_203695 | JGI IMG/M metagenome (GOLD analysis project Ga0315277, IMG submission 203695) | Sediment microbial communities from Yellowstone Lake, YNP, Wyoming, USA - YL17G05_15 | ecosystem: Environmental > Aquatic > Freshwater > Lake > Sediment | place: USA: Wyoming | collected... | reverse complement strand
AAAGAGCCTCAAAGGTGCGCTTCTTTAGCCGTGGAGCTGGTCAAACAGAAGAAAGCAGATATGCTGATGAAAGGAAAAGTCGATACCCCTACTCTCTTGCGAGCCGTTCTGGATAAGGAAAAGGGGTTGAAAGGCGGAAAGCTTTTTAGCCATGTGGCAGTGGTAGAGGTGGAAAGATACCAGAAGCTTATGCTTTTGACTGATGGGGGAATAAATATCGCTCCGGATGTTATGAAGAAAATCGAGATTTTGAAAAATGCAGTTCAGACGGCCAAGAAATTGGAGATAGAGATGCCAAAAGCCGCTTGCCTGGCAGCAGTAGAGTTAGTGAATCCGGATATGCCGGAGACTATCGATGCCTCGATAATCTCCAAGATGGCTGAAAGGGGAGAAATAAAAGATGTTATTGTGGATGGACCGGTGGCTTTTGATGTGGCTATAGACTCAAAATCTGCCCGGACCAAGGGGATAATCTCACCGGTTTCAGGCGAGGCTGACATCTTTCTGTGCCCGAATATCTCCTCCTGCAACATCCTGGTCAAAGGGTTAATCTACTTGGCTGGAGCCAAAGTGGGAGGCATAGTGGTAGGTGGAGGCGCTCCAATAGTCCTACTCTCCCGCTCTGACTCTGCAGAGATTAAGCTTTTATCCATAGCCTTAGGTGCGGCGGTAAGCTGAAAATTATGGGCTCTCTTGAAAAATGGAGAAAATTGGTCGGGCAAAGGTGCCCGACCTACGAAAAATTAACAGGTTTTGTTCTCGTAGGCAGGGCTCCCAGCCCTGCAAGAGAGTGTTTATAGCATTCTCTATTAAAAATTGATAAAAAGAGATATATAAAGTGTTAAATTTCTACTCTAAATCTAAGCTGAGACAGTTAACTCTTTACTTATTCCTTTCAATTGTTCTTTTCTCTTGGTCCAAGTCAGAGGACTTGAAATCAAAAGTAGATGAGCTTTTTCTCAAAGCCTCCTCAGGTGAAGAAAGATATAGGGATCTGGTCGAGCCCTCAAAAAAAGCTCTGATCGAAATGGGACAAGATGCAGTGCCTTATCTGGTTGAAAAGCTGGATACCCAGGATGCCAGGGAGATTCTGACTTTAATTGAAATCCTGGGCAAAATCGGGGAGCCAGCAGTTCTTCCTTTAATCGAAGTTCTCAAAAGCGATAACAAGGATAAAGTCAAGACTGCATCCCGAATCTTGGGTGATATTAAAAACAAAAGGGCGGTTCAGCCACTTTCAGACTTGCTTAGTAATTCCGATTACAATATCCGGGCAAATGCTTGCGCTTCTTTAGGCAAGATAGGTGATACAACAGTCTTAAATGAGGTGATGTCTTTATTAAATGATTCTGTGGAGGTGGTGAGGAAAAGCGCAGCAGTTTCCCTGGGTGATTTGAATAATCCCAGAGCAATTGATGCCCTGATCAGAGCGTTAAAAGATAGACATTTCAGCGTAAGGATGACCGCTTCAAATTCTCTGGTCAGGCTTGGAAAACCAGCAGTTGAACCATTACTACAAGTGTTAAAAGATAAGGAGGAGGATGCAAGATATCTCTCAATCGAGTCTTTGGGGAAAATTAAGGACCCGCGAGCAATTCCCTTTCTAATTGATGAATTAAAATCACAGGATTGGGCTGAAAGAGGTTTTGCAGTGGAAGCTCTGACCGATATCGGGGATCAAAAGGGGATTGATGCGATCAGGAAGATGGAGACAACTGAATCTCACCCTTTCGTCAAAAGGAGAATTGAGGAAAGTTTAGCTAAAATCAAAACAGAATCCGGTTCAGGTAAATGAAATCTGCAGGAATCAAAAAGCTAAAAAGGGAATTTTATAATCGACCAACTTTAGAAGTGGCTAAAGAACTGTTAGGCAAATATCTGGTTGTAAATAAGAATGGCACAAAGCTTTCCGGGAAAATTGTGGAGACTGAAGCCTACCGAGGACTATATGATCCGGCTTCGCATGCTTATAAAGGAATGACTCCCAGAAATAGAATTATGTTCGGAGAACCAGGTTATGCTTATGTTTATTTCACTTATGGTATGTATTATTGCCTGAATGTCATCACTGAAAGAAAAGGGTTTCCAGCCGGAGTGTTGATCCGGGCCCTGGCGCCAAAAGACGGCATAGAGATAATGAAGAAAAAAAGAAAAAAAGATAAGATTGAAGACCTAACCAGTGGCCCGGGGAAGCTGTGCCAGGCTATGGGAGTAGATAAGTCATTGAACGGGGCAGACCTTATCGGTAAGACCATTTATGTAGAAGATAGAAGTGAAGCGGTAGGGAAGATCGTTTCCACTAACCGAATTGGCATTGATGAGGGAAAAGAGAAAAAATGGAGGTTTTACTTAAAGGACAACAGATTTGTTTCGAGAAGCTAAAACTGTTTCAAAAATTCTGGTAGGTCAGACATTCTTGTCTGACCATTATGAACAGGCAAGAATGCCTGTTCTACCGTTCTTTTGATATTAACCAGTAGGCATTGCGAGCAATCCCCTAACTCTGACAGATTGCTTAGTCGTCCATATGGCTCCTCGCAATGACTAGGAGAAAAAACAAGGAAAAACTTGCTTGAATAAAGGCTTTGCATGAACCAGCTCGTTTATTATCTGATTATAACTCCACCTCTGCTTTTCGCCATTACCTTTCATGAATTCTCTCATGCCTGGATGGCGAACCGCAAAGGCGATCCGACTGCCAAATATGCCGGCAGGCTGACTTTAAATCCGCTCGCGCATATTGACATAATCGGGTTGCTGCTTCTTTATTTTTATGGCTTCGGCTGGGCAAAGCCGGTGCCGGTTAACCCTTTTAATTTCAGAAATCCGCGAAAAGATGAGCTCTGGGTCTCTTTGGCTGGACCCGGTTCAAATATGGTTTTAGCTTTAGTTTTCGGGATTATCTTCAGGTTGCTGATCAGCTCTTATCCGTTCGGCTCTGAAGCCCCTACTCATCAGCTTTTTCTGATAATGCTAATTAAGGGGATACAATTAAACCTGGTTCTAGCGGTATTCAATCTCATTCCGGTAAACCCCTTAGATGGTTCCCATATTCTAAGCGGGATTATGCCCCTGCAGTACCAGAGCCAGTTGCAACAGATTCAGAGATATTCATTTTACGTCCTCTTAGGGGTAATCGTCCTGGACTATTTTCTTAATCTGGGTATCCTCTGGGCTATTTTCAAGCCATTCATTTTCTTTTTCGGAACTCTCTTCGCAGGTCCGGATTTTATCCGGTTCATCTAATGCTGGAGCGCTATTCTTCCCTTGATGTCATTCTGAGTCCCTCCAAAGGCGGGACGAAGAATCCATTTGAAGTTGGACAGATTCTTCGGTCGCTTCGCTTCTTCAGAATGGCAAAAAACAGATTAACGAAACTTCTTTTTTATATACCTCTTCTTTTTCTTAGTTGTTATCCTGTAGCCCGCCTGAAACCTCCTCCCGAAGAACTTACTCCGGAAAGAGTCTTAGAAAGGACGATTTCAAACCAGGAGCTGGTTAATTCCTCAGCTTCTCTAATAAGTTTCAACTTCAAATCTTCACAGGAAAACTTCTCCGGGGATTTAGAGCTTTTTTTCAGAAAACCGGATAATTTTGCCTTTGCAGTTAAAGCCCTTTTGGGTCCGGACTTTGTCTCCGGCTCGAACAGTGCTGACAGCCTTTTGCTTTTTTTCCCGCGGAGCAAGCAGTATTATAAAGGCAGGAGTATAAACTGCATAAAGGGGGTTGACTCTCAAACTGAATTTGACCTTTTCTGTCTTTTGAGACTCCTTGTCTCTGAGACAAAGATAAACCAGGAGAAAGCTCATTTCACAGGTGTGGATAAGGAGAACTACGTTTACCAGGACAGCGTCGAGACCTGGAAAAGAAGCTTTTGGGTAAATAAAGAAGGAGCTTTCCTGACAAAGAGTATCTGGAAACCAATCTTTTCGACCGGGATAAAAGCAAGTGAATCCAATGGATTCGTAATAGAGTATAAGAATTTTGAGAAATTCAACCAGACCAAGTTTCCCAGAACTATAGAGATAAAATCCCTGGATGAAAAAGTGAAACTGAAACTCAAATTTTTAGAGAGAAACATCAACGTCTCCATTCCTGATAAAAAATTTCAGATTAAAATTCCTGAAGATGCAAAACCCGTTGAAATTGATAAATCAGGTTAGCAGTATGTAGTGCGACCCTTTTCCTATTGATGGATCCGGAGCAAGCCCCCGTAGGGTAGGACAGGGTCGCAAATAGAACAGGCAGGATGCCTGTTCCATTATGTCAATTTTTCTGTGTAGCGGAGGGCCTCAAGGTCTTGTCCACAGGATCCTGGCGAAGACTTCAGCCCTCCATTTTTTTAAAATTAAAAGATGGAAACCTAAAGGTTTCCGCTACAAAAAAACTTGCTCTTTAATCCTCTGCCACTTTTTTCATCTGCATTAGAGCAGGCATCTGAAGACATGAAGACTCAAAAGATATTGACTTTTGGGGCTGTAGATATTACAATAATTTTAAATCGCTTTCAGGAAATCTATATTCGTAGACAACTTGGATGTCGATTATTATAGACTAAAGAATAAAAGATGAGAAAAACGCTGGAGAAAAAAGGTAAATCGTTCTTAATACAGGTGCTGAGGCTTTTGTTAAGAAATAAGCCCGTTCAGGATAAAGTTGATCTATCTGCCGTTAAGAAGATACTGGTCATCAGGCAGGATGACCGGATCGGCAACCTTATTTTGACCACTCCGCTGTTTTTAGCACTGAGGAAATCTTTCCCACAGGCTAAGATATCTTTTCTCTCCAGTAGCGTATCAACAGAGGTTTTCTCCGGCTCAAAATTGCTGGATGAGCTTTTGGTCCTGGAGAAAAAAAGATATATCCGTAATCCTTTTGCTTTCGTCTCTCAGATTTTCTCGCTAAGAAGAAAAGGTTTTGAGCTTGCTTTTGACTGTTCGGACGAAAACCACCTTTCCTTTGGTCACGGGATGTGGATTTATCTTTCGGGAGCAAAGTACCGGGTCGGGCATAAAAGGGAGAAAAGTGACCTCTTCCTGAACATAGAGGTTCCCCCGGTTAATCATACCCGACACGCAACTGATATGCATCTGGACCTTTTGAGATTTTTAATGCCGGGAGTATCTGATGAATTGCCATTCTTAGAAGTAAAAGTGGAAGAAAAGAAATATATCAGAAATTATCTGGAGAGAATGGGGATATCTGATGAGGATTTTCTGGTGGGGATAAACCTGGGCGGAACCGGTGAGAAAAGGTGGGAAGTAGAAAATTTCATTGAATTGGGTAACAAGCTAAAAGAAAAGGAAAATGTAAAAGTGATTTATATCTGGGGACCGGAAGAGAAAGAGCTGGTTAAGAATCTGAAAATCACCGTGGTCCTGCCTGAGATTCTACCACTGCCTAAACTCTCAGCTCTCCTGCAAAGGTGTAATCTTTTTATCTCCTCTGATTCGGGGATAATGCATCTTGCCACTTCAGTAGGAACTCCAACCTTGGCTATCTTTATCCATTCAGACCCGCAGAAGTTTGGTCCAAAAGGGAATAAAGATAAAGTAATAAGCAAAATTGACGGGGAGATAGAATTAAAAGAAGTTTTGGAGGAGGCTTGCAGGATGGTGAAGGAATTTTCAGATGTTAAATCCGTTAATATGAAGACGGTCTGAAATGACAGTTGGGAACAATTATCAATTGGTCATTACGAGGAGTCCATTTGGACGACGAAGCAATCCGTCTGAAGTAAACAGATTGCTTCGTCCCCTACGGGGACTCGCAATAACAGCTCGGGCGCAGAGGTCTAAAACCTCTGCTACGCGTGTTCAAAGTGTTCGTGGAGATTTAAAGTGAGACTTTACATAAGGCTTTTGAAATTCATAAAACCGCATCTAAAATCTCTTCTGGGGGCTGTCCTGTTTATGATGCTTTTCGCCGGGATGAGCGGGTTTTCTCTTACTATGGTGATTCCATTTACCAAGATGATTTTCTCCGATAACGGATCCGTAGGATATGAAAAGAGTTCAGCTTCCTCTACAACAACTGGAAACTTACAGCAGAAGCAACCATCAAAGGGCGAGAGTCTGGTGGTTTTGGTTCCTGGAAAACTCAAACAGCAGTTCGATTCCTGGCTTAAAGGAAAAGATAAAGTAGATAGTCTTAAGCGGTTGTGTATCTTCATCTTAGTTATATTCTTTTTGAAGAATTTATTCTGGTACCTGGAGAATTATCTTATGGTTATCGTTCAGGAAGGTGTGGTAAAAGATTTGAGAGATAGACTCTATTCTCATTATCACCTTTTGCCTCTGGAATATTTTCACGGAAAGAAGACCGGGGTATTGATCTCCAGGGTGACTAACGATGTAAGTCTGGTAAAGAATGCGGTCTCCTCAGGATTTGTCGGAGGATTAAACCAGTTTTTTCTGGCGATTGTTTATCTTTTTTTGGTTATCTGGGCAAGCTGGAAATTGACTTTGATTGCGCTTCTACTTTTCCCCCCCAGCATCTTTATAATCACCAAAGTGGGAAAGAGGCTGCGCTCAAAAAGCGTTTTAGCCCAGCAGAAGATGGGAAACATCACTTCAGTTTTACAGGAGACAGTTTCCGGTATCAAGGTTGTTAAGGCTTTTGCAATGGAGGGGTTTGAGCTGAAGAAGTTTTTCAATTATACCCGGGATTATTTCAAGACTATGGTTCGGTTAACCAGAGTCGGCTCTTTGGCACCGCCGTTGACTGAGTTTTTGGGAGTGGTGGCTGGAGTTCTGATCCTCTGGTTTGGAGGAAGAGCTATCTTAGCCGGCGGAGGTTTAACCCCGGACCGGTTCTTCCTTTTTCTTATAGCCATGTTCTCTTTGATGCAGCCTTTGAAGATCTTAAGCCACGTGAATATCGATATTCAGCAGGGTTTGGCTGCGGCGGCAAGAATTTTTGAAGTCCTGGATACCCAGCCCAAAATCGAGAGCCCTGAGGATGGGGTCAAAATCGATAGTCTGAGACAAGGCGTGGAGTTCAAAAATGTATCATTCAGATATAATAGCAAGAAAGCAGCGCTGGAGAAAATAGATCTAGAGGTAAAATCCGGAGAAATAGTAGCGCTGGTGGGTCCTTCCGGTGCTGGCAAGTCCACTTTAGTTGACCTGCTCCCCCGTTTCTACGACCCGAATGAAGGGGTAATCGAGATAGACGGTATAGACTTAAGAAAAATGAACTTGAACTCTTTGAGGAACCTGATGGGGATCGTCACCCAGGAGACCATACTCTTTAACGACACAGTCTGGAATAATATCGCCTATGGAGATGAGAAAGCTACACCGGAGAAAGTGAATGAAGTGGCTAAAATGGCTAATGCTTATGATTTCATTCAGAACCTGCCAGAGGGATACAATACCATAATCGGGGATAGAGGAGTCAAGCTTTCCGGTGGCGAGAGACAGAGGATTTCCATCGCCCGTGCTTTGTATAAAAATCCTTCAATTCTTATTTTCGATGAAGCCACCTCAGCTCTGGACTCAGAATCAGAGCTACTTGTGCAGGAGGCAATCGACCGGCTGATGAAAAACCGCACCACTTTTGTGATTGCGCACCGTCTTTCGACCATTCAGAATGCTGATAAGATAGTGGTTATAGACGAGGGAAGGATAGTTCAGACCGGAAAGCACAAGGAGCTTGTTCAGCAAGAGGGGTTGTATAAGAAGCTTTATGAGATGCAGTTTAAATTCAATGACGAATGACGGATAAAAAAAGTTTAAATGTTCAAAGGTTCAAGAGTTCAAGGGAAAGAAAAACAGAAAAAGGAATAAGGAACAGGGCTTGGAGTGTAAACCTTTAGGTTTACAAGACTGATGTAGCGTCCCGTCTCTGACGGGACGAAGATTCACTCTCCTCATAGTGGAAGGCAAGGGTGAGGTCTAAGAATGGGACGAAAGAGCGGTAGAACAGACATTCCTGTCTGTCGTTCAGACGGTGTTGCGTCGAGCTTTACGCCCGACGATTTATGTAGCGGAAACCTTTAGGTTTCCATTTGTTAGGAAGGTGTGGATGGAAGGCTGAAGTCTTCGCCAGGATCCTGTGGACAAGACCTTGATGGCCTTCCGCTACAAAAAAAACGTCGGGGATGAACCCTGCGACGCTACGAAAGACGAAAATGTCAAAAATCGACCCAAAAAGAATCTTAATCATTCAGCTCCGCCGCATCGGGGATGTGTTAATGTGCACTCCTGCTATCCGGGCGCTCAAGAAAAGATTTCCGGAAAGTTTCATTTCGTTTTTGACTGAGATAGAGTCCGAGCCGATCCTCAGATTTAATCCGTATCTGAATGAGAGGATAGTGCTGGATCGAAAGAAGTATGGTAATTTTTTTTATCTGCTAAAGACGATAAAGAATCTCAGAAGGAAGAATTTCGATTTAGCCATAGATTTTTTCGGGAATCCCCGCTCAGCTTACTTCACATTTTTGTCAGGCGCCAGAACCCGTGTAGGGTTTGATCTCCCGCGCAGAAGAGTTCTCTATAATATTCTGGCGTCTCGCGGGACTTCCTCAGAATATGCTGCTTTATCCCGCCTGAAAGCTCTCAAACCCCTGGGAATAGAGTCTTCGGACTGTAAGCTGGATTTTTTCCTGTCAGGTGAGGCCAAGAGCTTTGCAGAACAATTTTTTCAAAAAGAAAATTTAAATGATGATAATCTGACAATATCGGTTTCTCCAACCAGTCGAAGAAATTTCAATTTCTATTCCCTGGAAAGGTATGCTCAGATTTGCGACTGGCTTATTCAGGAGTTTGCAGCTAAGATAATTTTAGTCTGGGGACCGGGAGAAGAGGAAATCGTCCAATCTCTTTCGTCGAAGATGAAAAATAGACCTTTAATCTCACCTCCCACTCCGACTCTTTTAGAGTTGGGAGCTATTTTGGAAAGATGTGACCTGCACATAGGAAATGATAACGGTACCAAGCATATTGCTACAGCAGTGGGGAAGCCCACTTTCACCTTGTACGGCCCCAATAGTCCTTTAAGCTGGACCTTCCCTGACCCTCTCAGACATGGTTATATAAAAAAGGAAGTCGATTGTCCCAATTGCGAGAATGAGAAACATAATTGCGAAAGTCTGGAGTGCCTGGATTATTCGGTGGAAGAGGTGAAAATAAAAATCAAAGAGTTTCTAAATTCTTTGAGTGAATTGAAAGATAACCTCACCCTTTCCCTCTCCTTGAAAAGGAGAGGGAACTAAATGTAGCGGAAACCTTCAGGTTTCCATTTGTCTAGAGAGAAACAAGTGGAAGGCTGAAGCCTTCCACTACAAAAAACGTCGGGGATGAACCCCGACGCTATATAAAACTATAAAGGATGAAAAAAACTCTCAACATCCTACAACTGATAAATTTCAGATGGTACAACGCCTGTGCGCATTATGCTGTTGCTCTTTCTACTGGCCTGCAGAAAAGAGGCCACCAGGTGATCCTGGCTGGGGATAAAAATTCTCCTCCGTTGCAGGTAGCTGAGAAGATGGGATTGGAGATTTTTCCGGACCTGTATTTGAGTTATCAAAATCCAGGCAGGTTTTTTTATAATATCAAAAGATTAAAGGATGTCATCGAGCAAGAAAAAATCGATCTGGTTAATGCCCATCAAGGTTCTGGACAGCTTTATGCCAGCCTGGTCAGAAAACTGTTTAAGAAAAAATTTGCGCTCATACGAACCCGTGGTGACCAGAGAAAACCGAAAGACAATTTGTTCAATCAGTGGCTAAACCTGAAATGGACGGATGGAGTCATTACTACGGCGGAAACTCTTTTCCAGAGTTATGCAGAGAATTTCCCGCTGGACAAGAGCAGATTGATTAATATTCCATTAGGGATAGATCTCAATTACTTTTCTCCTCTGGAAAAGGATTTGGAGCTTGGAAAAAGCCTCGGAATTTCAGATGGTGAGTTGGTTGTCGGAATTTTGGGAAGGCTTTCTCCGGTTAAAGGGCATAGATATTTTATCCAGGCCGCGGCTGAGGTGCTTAAGAGTTTTCAGCCTATCAAGTTCTTAATCGCGGGAGAGGATGCCCAGGTAAAATCTTACCGATTAAAAGAATTGGTTAAGGAGATGGGAATCTCGGACAACTTTATTTTCATAGGATGGGTTGAGGATTCGAGGAAGATAATCTCTCTTATGGATATTGCAGTAGTTGCCTCAATCGGCTCCGAGACCATAGCCAGAGTGGCTTTAGAATATATGGCTTTAGGAAAACCGGTCGTGGGGACGGAAATTAACGCCATTCCTGAAGTCGTAAAGAACGGCATAAACGGGTTTATCGTCCGACCAGAGGATAGCCGAGGTATGGCAGAAGTGATGTTGCAGTTACTTGAGGATAAGGATAAAAGAGAAAAGTTCGGCAAAGCCTCAAGAGCTTTAATTGAGAATGAATTTTCCCTGGACGCTTTTGTAGACAAAACTGAAAAGTTCTATTTCAGCTTCTTATAAAGGAAATTTATTTATGCCCAGGATATCTGCAATTGTCATCACTTACAACGAGGAGAAGAATATTCAGAGGTGCCTGGAGAATCTGAGCTGGGCGGATGAGGTTGTGGTGGTTGATTCCTTCAGTCAGGACAGAACAAAGGATATTGCTTCATCCTTTACTGACAAAATCTTCGACCTGGAATGGCAGGGGTTCGGGAAGCAAAAGGAAATTGCCAGGACAAAAGCTTCATACGATTGGGTCTTATCTGTGGATGCGGACGAGGTGGTTTCGGAAAAATTAAAAGAAGAAATCAAGAGCGTGATAAACAAAAATGATTCTTCAGACGGGTATTACATTCCTCGCCTGTCCAATTTTTTAGGGAGATGGATTAAACACAGCGGCTGGTACCCGGATTACGTCTTAAGACTTTTCAGGAAACACCAGGCAAGATTTGACGAGTCGCTAGTGCATGAAAAATTGATTTTAGAGGGAAAAGCAGGTTTTCTGAAGAACGAGATTTTACACTATACCGATCCGGATATCTCACACTATCTTTCCAAAATGTATAAGTATACGACTTTGAGTGCGCAGAAGCTTTTGGCTGAGGGGAAGAGTGCAACTCTCTTTGATCTGCTCCTCAGGCCAGTAGCTATTTTTTTCAAAATGTATCTTTTTAAATCTGGATTCCTGGATGGCTGGCAGGGTTTTCTTTTAGCCTGTTTTTCCTCCTTTCACGTTTTCGTCAAGTATGCCAAGTTGTGGCATTTAAGGAAATCTCTTCCTTCGTAGTGCGACCCTTTCAGGGTCGCTTGACCCATCGTAGGGGCACGGCGCGCCCCTACATACCTATGGACTTTCAGTCGCATTTAACAAAACGGAACCATCATCTGCTATGAAAATACTAAATCTAAAAGGTACAGAGAAATTCCTGATCGTCCGTACGGACCGGATCGGAGACGTGATTTTATCCACACCAGTTGCGGAAGTGCTGAAAAAAAACTATCCGGAGTCTCGGATTGCCATGCTGGTTTCTCCCTATACCAAAGACCTTCTGCAGAATAATCCCTGGGTGGATGAAGTGATAACGGATGATGATGTCGGCTTCAGGGACTCTTTGAAGCTCTTAAGAACTCTAAGGGGAAAAAGATTCGATATAGTTGTACTGTTGCGTCCGACTTTAAGGCTTGCCCTTCTGCTCTTTCTGTCAGATATAGAGATAAGGATTGGCACCGGTTATCGTGCATACCAGTTCTTTTTCAACCAGAAGATTTACCAGCATCGTAAAACTATTAAGAAACACGAATTAGAATATAACCTGGATATGCTCGCTCCTCTGGGGGTTTCCTCCGAAAAGATTCTGCCAAAGATATATCTGTCGCCAGAGGAGGAGAATTACTCTCGCCAGATTTACGATGATCTGAATATCAAAAAAGACGATATCAAAATCGTGATTCATCCGGGAAGCGGAGGCTCATCTTTGAATTATCCCTTGGAAAAATTTGCCATCTTAGCCGATAAACTTATAGAGGAACTTTCTGCAAAGATAATTTTGACCGGGAATAAAAGGGAATTGGTGCAATCAGAGAAAATGAAAAGTTTGATGATATACCAGCCGTTTGATCTGACTGGAAAAACTGAACTCAGGCAGCTCTGCTCTCTTCTAAGAGGAGCAGACCTTCTGATCTCTAACAGCACCGGGCCGATGCATATCGCAACTGCAGTGGGTACACCTGTAGTAGCTCTTTTCTCTCCTCTCTTTGTTGCCAGTCCTAAAAGATGGGGACCTTATGGAGAGAGGAATGAGGTAATTATGCCTCCAGTCTATACCTGTTTCAAATGTGAATTTCAAAAGTGCCCACAATTCAATTGTATGGAGAGAATAGAACCGGATGAGATCGTCTCCAAAGTGAAAAAAAATCTTCAGAGGAAAAGTCTAAAGGCAAACAGATGAACTTAGCTGAATTCGTTATCAGAATCGAATCCTTCAACGCCAATGTGAATGTTGCTCTCCTGCGCAAAGCCTACGAGTTCTCCAACAAGGCTCATCAGGGCCAGTTCCGGGAATCAGGTGACCCATATATCCAGCACTGTCTGGAAGTAGCTTTCATCTTAGCTGAACAGCACCTGGATACAGCTACAATTGCCGCCGGCATGATCCACGATGTTTTGGAAGAGACAGACATAACCCTTGAAACCATAAAGCAGGAGTTCGGCGAAGAGATCGCCAGGTTAGTGGATGGGGTGACTAAAATCGGAGAGCTCCATTTCGAAAGTGCAGAAGAAGAACAGGCAGAATATTACCGCAAGATGCTTCTTTCTATGGCTAAGGATATCCGGGTGATAATCATAAAATTAGCAGACAGGCTGCATAATATGCGCACCCTGGGGGCTCTGCCCGGTGAAAGACAGTTAAGGATTGCTCAGGAAACTAAAGAAGTCTATGCACCTTTAGCCCATCGATTTGGTATGGCAATGATAAAAACCGAGCTGGAGGATCTCTCCTTCAGATTTTTAGAGCCGGAAGCGTATGCTGACCTTCAGAAAAAGATAAATGAGAAAAAAGAGGAGAGGGAAGAATATATCGAGGAGGTGGCAAAGCCTTTAAAAACTGAGCTGGAGAATAATGGGATAAAGGCGGAGATCACCGGTAGGGCAAAGCATTTAGCCAGTATCTATTACAAGCTTAGAGATCGGGATAAGCCTTTGGAGGAGATCTTTGACCTTTTCGCCATCCGGGTGATCGTGGACACAGTAGGCGAATGTTACCAGGCATTAGGCATAATTCACAGCTTGTGGACTCCAATGGCTGAAAGGTTCAGGGATTACATCGCTACTCCAAAAAGGAATATGTACCAGTCTCTGCACACCACAGTCATCGGCCCAAGAGGGAGAATGGTCGAAATCCAGATCAGGACCCATCAGATGCACCACACGGCTGAATACGGTATTGCAGCTCACTGGCTTTACAAGGAAGGCAGAAAAGAGTTAGACGAATCAGACAAGCAGATGATCTGGCTGAGAGAGGTTTTAGAGTGGCAAAAAGAACTTTCTTCTCCGTCAGAGTTCTTAGAGTATCTGAAGATAGACCTGTTTCAGGATGACGTTTTCGTTTTTACGCCGAGAGGGGAGTTAAAACAGTTGCCCAAAGGCTCTACCCCGCTTGATTTCGCCTATGCGGTTCATACCGACGTGGGGAGTCACTGCACCGGCGCCAGGGTGAATGATAAGATGGTCCCTTTGAGCACGGTTCTTGCAAGTGGAGACCGGGTGGAGATAATCACCTCTTCTCACCAGGTTCCAACCCCGGACTGGCTGAAGATTGTCAAGACCACTAAAGCCCGCAGTAAGATCAGGCACTTTCTAAAGCAAAGGGAATATG
>Ga0315277_10007810_pt1 | contig 13824 bp, 16 predicted proteins | sample YL17G05_15_MG_FD_203695 | JGI IMG/M metagenome (GOLD analysis project Ga0315277, IMG submission 203695) | Sediment microbial communities from Yellowstone Lake, YNP, Wyoming, USA - YL17G05_15 | ecosystem: Environmental > Aquatic > Freshwater > Lake > Sediment | place: USA: Wyoming | collected... | reverse complement strand
GCCGGCCACCTGGTCAAACAAACCCGAACACGTGGTCCGGACAGTTGGCAGCACCACCTTGCCCAGCCGACCGCTGGTGCAATACGCTCTGTCGACGCCGGGCATTCACACGGCGATCATCGGAGTTGGGCAGATCAATGAAGATCCCGAATCGTGCCAGTTGCGGCAGAACCTCTCTGCCGCCCAGGTCGCTGCCAACGCGCTTGCCACCTCCGATCGGCGTGCCATCGAAAGAATGGCAAGCACCGTGAAGGACGGCAAAACGAATTGGTTTCAACGTTCGAAGGAAGGCGTAACCCCTCCGCGGGAGGCTCTGGCTGAGCAGGAAATGCACGACAAAAAACGCGTGATCCGCCTGAAATGGCAGACCGCGTTTGCTGGCGATGAGCCCATAGCACGCTACGAAATATGGCGTGACCATCAGAAAATCAACCGGGTCACTCATCAGCCCCAGGTTAGCAGGAAGCCGTTTGTTTTTGAAGAGGTCATTAACGACAAAGCAGCCCACAACTATCAGATCGCCACGGTGGATGCGGCAGGACGCAGTGCAGTGTCGGAAGAACTCTTCGTGCCAACCCTTGGGTAGCAGAAACGTTCGTTCGATGCCTTGCGACGTGACCGGCGATTCTTGTGCCAGGTGAATGGAGTGAGAAATCACCTGAGGAGGGAGGTCGGCCATGTCGACGAAGAGGTACAAGACGAAGCGGATCGTGGCGCTGCTGCGGAAGATCGAAGTGGAAATAGCGAATGGCAAGACTGTTGCAATTCATTCGAAATCAGACACCTGACTGGAATGAGCTAATCTACGCTTCTAGCCTGGGTTCGCCCCTCAGCCGACACTGCAAAGGCCTCCTGCGCCGCATGAATTTCCCGCCGTAAGGTCGCCCGCCTCGGCACTTGCCAAAGTCGGGAGAGAGCCTTGATGGTGTCGGTTGAGTGTCTGCCACTCAATCTGGGAAGTTCGTGATGCTCACTCGGACCCGTGTAGAGTCCGACTCGGAGACCCGGTCGATGATTATGGACTGTGCGTCCCCACGGAAGGCCTTGCTGAATACGAATTGCGCTTGGGTTCCCTTGAGAAGGCGGAACTCAGGCTCAAGCTGTGATCGGACCCATTTCTTGTAGGTTTCCCAATCCCACTCGGTTTCGAATTCTAATCCCCATCGGACATCCCACTCGCCTCGGATGGGGCCTGTACGAACGAGGGCTTTGGCGCCGGGCGGGATGGTTCGACTCGCAATCGCTTCTGCAGCGTGTTCTAGATTCGCGCTGTCTCCGGAAGAAGAACGGCAGCCCAGCGCGATCCCCGCAACGAGGGGAACCAGCAGCCAAAGAGGGCCGCTTCGAGCGATTGTCTCCCGGGGTGGCATCATCCCACACGCGCAATGAAGTCTCGGATGTGGCCGGCAATCTCGTCCCGGACCCGTCGGAAGACTGCCAGGCGGTCTTCCTCACAGCCCTCGGCTTCCGCAGGATCCTCCAGACTCCAATGGAGGCGCTGGGCGGGAGAGGGAAAGACCGGGCAGCTCTCCTTGGCTCTGTCGCAGACGGTAATCACGTAGGAAAAGTTCTGACCCAAGAATTCCGAAACGTCCTTTGACCGTTGTCCTGAGATGTCGATCCCTAGTTCACGCATCACTCGGACGGCAAGCGGATTAAGGCCCTTGGGCTGTATTCCGGCGCTTAGGACTTCAAAACGGTCCCCGGCAAGATGACGCAAGAATCCCTCCGCCATCTGGCTGCGCGCCGAGTTTCCCGTACACAAAAACAGGACTCTAGTTTTATCCATACCGCCCTCTTCGCTCCGACTGGCTGTTCGACCATCTCGGTGTGCGACTGCCGAAGAGCAACACGCTGAGTGTCGTGAACAAGCCTGTGACAATTACGGACGCCAACGAAACGGTGTTCACACCTGTTTCGACCAAAAGCAGCAGTGAGGCGACAGCACCCATCATTTGGAGGAATCCTAAGGTGAGCCGGATCAGGGGCCACGATAACTGGCGGCGTTTGTCCAGCTGGGCCTGCATTCGCCTACCCGAATACAACGAGCGAAAAAAATTAGCGCGGGCAGCACCCGCCTGATTTGCGGATTGCCGCTTTACGTCGCGAATCGATCGCAAGCTCGGGCACGTCCCCAAAACACGTCCGGAGGCATTCAAGCAAGTTCCGGTGAAACGCAGTCCGTGCGGGGGCCAAACGGTAGAAGTTCCACAGCCCGTCCCGCCGAGTCAGCACGAGGCCAGCCCGCCGAAGATAGGCGAGATGGCGGGAAGCCGTCGGCTGGGGGACCTGCAGAACTTTCACGATGTCGCCCACGCAGAGTTCGCCCTCCAGAAGGAGGTGTAAGATTCGGAGCCGCGTCCGATCGGAGAACGCCCGGAATAGTAAGTTGACTTGAGTTTTGCCCACGCCCCGTATTCGCCCAGACGAATATAGCATAAATGTCCGTCTTTTGGAATGATCAACTGATTGATCGGGAGGGGTAACGGCAGGGGGAAGTTGGAGTGGCATTAGTCCGGGATCTGCTGAGAAAGCCGCCCGGCTCTGGAGGCGGATGGGCTTTAACCGCAACATCCGGACGCTGGGGCCACAATCTGGGCGATGTCGATCCCAAGAACTTCTCCCACGGCTTGGTTGACTGTTTGGAAAGCGCTGTGGACTTCCTGCCTTTTCCTCGAGAAATCCTGGACGAGGGGGTGCTCGCGGAGCCTGTTCTGAACAGTTCGGACGTTCTGGATCGCGTCCAGAGTGACAGAGCCATTCTTTTCAGCTTCGACATAGGCACTCACGGCGGACCTGACTTGCTCCCGGACGCGGACCACGCCCGGGTCGTTCTGGAAGGTGCTTCTGGCCACCTTGAATCTGTGGAAAGCGTCGGTCTCTTGGATCGAACGCCCTAGTGTCTCCACAGCCGCAGAAACCTCGGCTGAGTCGCGGAGGGCGGCGGCGAATTCTTCCACAGGGCGAGCAGGTCCACAGCCGGAAAGAGCCCGTCCCGTACACGCTTCCGCGTAGTCAATCCCCGTCAGGTCGCCCAACCTCAGAACCGTACCGAAAAGGAGGCCAAGCAGTTCGGTCTCGGCTTGCTGAAGGTCGCGAATCGCCGGGTGAGCGCGCACCTGTTGCTGGAGAGACGCGAGCTTCTCGGCCCCATCGCCGGAGCCACCCCAGAGCATCTCCTGCATCGAAGCTTCCTGCTGTGCCCGCTGGACTTGCTCGAGCAAGTCCGCAGCAGAAGGATCGCCCTGATACTGCTCCAGAGCGCGCTCGTAGCCACGGAATACCTTGGACGCACCCAGGGCCCGTCCCAATTCGCGCGCCGTGTCAATGACTACCTGTTCGCTCACGCTTGCCTGTTTCATATGACTCCCCTTTCAACGTCTGACTTCCGTGAGGCGCTCGCGGACGTGGCGCGCAATCAAACTTTCATTAAGCTTGGCTCCGCTGGAGACAACATCTTCCTGCACGAGGACGACTGGGAGTTGATATCTTTCCTGTTGAATGCCTTCGATCACCGTGGCAAAGGAGAAGCTCGCGGGACTGAAGAGTTCGACATACTCGACTCGGACTTGCGCGCCGAAGCGCTTTTGCAGCCGCTCCCTTAACACCGCCGTGGCCGTCTCCCAAGTCATCTTCCCGTTGCACGGAGCTGACGAGACTGCCAGGACTGTTACACTGACCGCACTCGTTGCAGAAGTCATGGAATTCAGCAAGGTTGCCCCGGGCCGCAGCAACCGCCCCCTGAAAAGCTTGGCGGGGCGCTTCCGCCCCGGCCAAAGGCCAAGCCGACACGGGTAAACACCTGCTCGGCGTTTCGAGCCTGGCATTTCGGGCAGACGGGTTTGAGTCCCGCCTCTTTTTCCGCCAAAGTTGCCCGCACTTCAAAGTACTGACCACAGCTTGGACATCGGTACTCGTAAATCATCTTCAAACCTCAAGTGAATATTTGGTCTGTCCACGGCGCAGAGGCACCATATATTGTGCGGAGCCGGTCGAACAGCCGGCAGAGGCTCACCGTACCGAAACATAACCACCTTCCACTCCATTTTTTGAGAGCACGATCTGCCAGGACTGGCTGCGCCGTGCCCGAAACAATCCGGCGCAAGCCAGCAAATAGTACTTCCACATGCAATAGAAGCGCTCATCATAACGGGTCTGAAGGCTCTGCCAGTGCTGGTCGAGATTCCGAAACCATGCCATCAGAGTCTTGTCGTAGTCCGCGCCGAAGTTGTGCCAGTCTTCCATGACGAACAACCCCTCGATGGCAGTCCCAATCTGCTTAATGGAGGGAGTCATGGAATTGGGGAAGATGTATTTCTCAACCCAGGGATCGGTGTGCCTCGCAGACTTTTCCCCACCGATAGAATCGAGAAGGAAGAACCCGTCATCCGCCAGGTGCTTCGAGACGATCTGGATAAAGGTTCGATAGTTCTTGTAGCCCACGTGTTCAAACATCCCCAGGGACACGATGTGGTCGTACATCCCCTCGATCTCCCGATAATCCTGCAGCTCAATCCGGATGGGCAAACCCTCACAGAGCTGGCGCCCCAACTTCACCTGTTCCTTTGACACTGTGATACCCACGCCGGTGACGCCGTATTGCTCTGCGGCGAATTTCAGGAAACTTCCCCAGCCGCAGCCAATGTCCAGCACTTTCTGACCTGGCTGGAGGCGCAGCTTGCGACACACGAGGTCCAGTTTTGCCTCCTGCGCCTCGTCGATGGTCCGGGCGCTTTTCCAGTACGCGCAGGTGTAGACCATCCGCCGATCGAGCATTGCCTGGAATAAATCGTTCCCGACGTCGTAATGATGCTCGCCGATTACGAAAGCCTTGGAGCGCCGCTGGGGATTGACGATAACGTCTTTAAGAACCCGCAATAACGTCTTCCAGTCGGACCGGACCTTGGTGGCCAGGTCGGCCTTCAAAACGCGATGAAAGAATTCATCGAGCTGTGGGGATTCCCACCAGCCATCCATGTAGGATTCGCCGAGGCCCATCGACCCCTGGCTCAGTACACGGTTGTAGAAACCTTCATCGTGAACGCGAATGTCCCACGGCCGCTCACCATTGATTTCGATGTCCGCGACTGCCAGGATTCGCTTCATCGTTTCTCGTGCCAGCCGGGAGGCCATGTCTTTAATCTGATCTGGCGGTCGGCCTTCGCGCCAATCGCGCAGGACAGTACGCGCGGCCTCTGCCGAAGCGTCCTGGGCATTGCCGACCACTCCGTTTTTTGCGATCTCGGTTGGCAGGTTATCGCTCATACTTTTGTTACCCGCACACAGCATTCCTTATTGAGCGACTGACCCGAGAGCGCATCGGATTTTGTCGCCAGGAACTGGCCGGTATTGGTGCCTTTCCCCTTGGCCACCTGGCCCATGGCCCAGTGACCGAAGCCATGCTGCCAGCCGACCACTTCAGGGTGGATCGCCTCAGCAACTTTGGCGACGGCCTTATCCTTTGAGTGAGGCGACTCGACCCACACTGTGTCGCCGTCCTTGAGGCCCAGCTTCTCGGCGGTTTTCCGGTTGATCAGCAGTGGATTTGAACCTTTTTGCTCCATCAGCCAGGGGTTGTTCATGGTCCGTGTGTGCGTGTGGCTGGCTTCCTTCCAGTTAATGAGAAAGAGCGGGTAGTCGGCGCTGGGTTGCCAGTCGCGCGGTTCAAAGACGGGGAGTGCGGCCACGGCTCGGCCTGAACTGTCTGTCTTGTTGCTCAACCAGTCCGAGGCAAACTCGATCTTTCCTGACGGTGTCGGAAAGCCCTGCACCGACTTACCGTTGCTCACGAGGCCTATCACCTTCCCACCTTGGATGCGGGGCTTGTCCAAGATCTGGGTGCCTTCGATGACCGTGCCCTTCAGCTTTTCTGCCGGAAGCTCGCGCCGGTGCTTTTCGTAAACAGTCCCTTTCGGATCGACCCACACGGCACCGGGAAACCCGCGCAGCTCCGCCAGCGTGAGCTTTGGCGTGCCGTTCTGCAGCAGACGATCGAGGTAATCCTCGTAACGCAAACCGGCAAAATACTCGCGACCGTCAGCATCCTTCAGCCCTAATCGTTTACCTAGTTCGATAATGATGTCGTACTCGGGCGGCTGGCCAAAGAGCGGTTGGACGACGGGTTGGCGCAGAGCCACGACCGTCCAGGTGACCCACGGCACGGAAAGCTCGTACCGTTCGAGGTAGGTTGTGCCGGGCAGCACGATGTCCGCCAGCTCTGCCGTCTCGCTCAGATGCGTGTCCGCAACGACGACGAAATCCAACCGCTTTAAGGCTTCGATTACTCGCCGCGTGCCGGGCACGGACATCGCCGGATTCTGGAAGAAAATCATAGCCATCCGCGGCTGGTAGGGGCCACGGTTATCCACGATGCGGTTCACAATCTCCGTGTAGTCGCCCGCCGCATGGCCAAAGGGCAGGCGCTCGGGGTAGCCGTCGAAACGTACCTGATGAACCGGGAGCACCTTCGGCTTCACCCGCGCCGGGCCCTTGCGCTCCGGGATGACAAGCGTGCCGGGACGGTCAAATCCCCCCACGAGCGCGCCGAGAAGGCCGATAGCGCGGCCGGCTTGCACGCCGTTCGAGTGATGAGCCCCGGACCAGACATCGACCAGCGCAGGTTTGGTCATGGCGAATTCGTGGGCCACTCGTTCGATGGTCGAGGCGGGAACGTCGCTGATTTTCTCCGCCCATGCCGGAGTCTTATCGCGAACGTATGCCGCAAAGGCCTCGAAGCCTACCGTCCATTCGCGAACGAACTCCTCGTCGTAGAGCTTGTCGCGGATGATGACTTGGGCCATGGCCAGAGCCATGGCGCCATCGGTTCCCGGGCGGATGGGAATCCACTCGTGCGCCTTCGCGGCGGTATAGCTGAAGTTCGGATCGACGACGACCAGCTTGGCCCCGTTTTCAATCCCGCGCGTGATGATGCGCGGCAGGTGCGACCACTTGGTTGCAGAAAGCGGGTTCCAACCGAATATCAACATGTACTTGCTGTTCACGGCATCAATCAGCGGGCGGTCGTAGCCGCACACGAGCTTCATCGAAGCTTTGCGGTTCACGTCGCATAGGCTGGAGTGCATAAAGAAGTTCGGCGTGCCATAGAGGTCGCAGAAGTCCTGCTGAATGGCGATCCAACTGGAGTCCTCGCTGAACCAGAGGAGCTTGTGCGATTGACCCCCCTCGCGCAGGGCCCGTAGCTGCAAGGCGATGCGGTCGAAAGCTTCGTCCCACGTTATTTCCTCCCAGCGCGGATCAACTCCGGGACCCTTTTCGGGATTCGTGCGTTTCAGCGGCCGCTTGACGCGGTCAGGATCATAAAGGGCCATTATGCCGGCGTTCCCCTTGGGGCACATTACCGCCCCCTCCTGCTTATGGGCGAAGAAGTCGGAGGAGACGTTGGCAAGGCCGACAGGGTTTTCATCGTTCGGCTCGATCTTCACGACCCGGCCGTTCACCACTTGGCAGCGAATGCCCGTCTGGCCACCACACATCTGGCAGCATGTCGGAATCCAGACGCCCTCGGCGGAGGGCGGGTCGGCAGCGGCTTCCGCAGGGACGTCTGCGCCGAGCAGGCTGAGAGCGGAGAATTCCAGAAACTTGCGACGATCCAGTTCCGACATGGGAGGCGCTCCTTTTAATGCCCTTGGAGTCCTACAATAGGTAATAGACCGAGGGCTTTGTTCCCAGTTCTTCCTTCACGCGCATCCACTTGCGCGTCGCGAGCAACTTGCGCAGGTCCCCTTTGGGATCGTTGAGGTCGCCGAAATGAATTGCCTTGCCCATGCACGTTTGGGCACACGCAGGCAGCGATGTGTACTCGCCGTTCTCGTTCTGTTTGTGCAAGCAGAACGTGCACTTGCGGACTTTGCCGATAGGCGAGGTGTCCGGTTTCCGCACGATGTTCAGCTTGTACTCCGGCGAAGGAATTTCATCGAACTCGTTGGGCTGAGGGTGATAATTCTCGCCGACATCAAGGAAACGCTTGTCATAAGGGCAGGCCGCGATGCAATAGCCCAGCCCCTGGCACTTGTCGTAGTCCACCACCACGATGCCGTCTTCTTTCCGTTTCCACGTTGCCTTGATTGGACAGACGGGCACACAAGGCGGATTCGCGCAGTGCATGCAAGGCTGCGGAATGCTGATCCGCTTGACCGCCGGATACTGGCCGGCTTCCTCTTCATGCACGAAGGTGTAGAAGACCTCGGGCGGAGTCTTGTTCTCGTTCTTGCAGGCAATGGTACAGGCTCGGCAGGCCACACAGCGTTCCAGATCAATCACCATCCCGTAATGCCGCTGGCGCCGGCCGGGGGCTGGGGCGGGCTTCCCAAACAAGTTAGCCGCGCGCGTGACCAGAGCGGCCAGCACGCTCACCCCGGTAACTTCCAAGAATTTTTTCCGCGACCAGCTCTGTTGCTGGGCCAACGCTTTCAGTTTGGAATCTGTGGACATCGTTCTGCCTCCTGCGTGCTGGCCCCGCCGGCCCGAAGCCCGAGCCCATGACATTGAGCACCGTCGGCTGTTTTGGCGCTCGCTCTGGTGACGACGAACCTCAAAACTGAATATGCGACTGAAGCAGCAGCCGGTTCTCATGCGCGCGGCCGGCGCCGGCGTCGTACTCCACCCGCTCGTTGCCGAGCAGATAGCCGAGCTTCACCCTGCCCCAGTACATCCAGTAAGCGGGCCCGAAAATGAACCTCCGATGGGAGTTGTCTGGCGTGGCCCGGTCGGGGTCGAATTGATCGAAGCGGACGATGCCCGCCAGTCCCGACCAAGGTTTTCCCTCGTTCGGGTATTTGACTTCCGCAAAAAAGGAATAACCGGTCCGTGTCAGCGCGGGCGCCGTCGGCGTGGGCTGTTCTCGGGCGGCCAAGTACTGCCCGGTTACCACCGCACACCGGGTTTCGTAGCTCGCAAAGCCGATAAAGTGCGTCCGATCTCGCCCACGGTCATAGTAGCCCAGATCATAAAACCCACTGAGGCGGAGTCCCTTGAGGCCGTGCGTCCTAGGGAAGGGCCGCAGCGTCAGCCGACTTTGCAGGCTCTTGTACTTGTTCGCCTCGCCAAACTTGAAGCCCTCTCCATTCACCACCGAGAAGTTTAGTTCACCATAGTCCTTGGGGAACTTGTTCAAAACGCCAATTCCCAAGTCCGCCGAACCGGGAATAATTTCCTCCCTCTCGGAAAACATTGTGCCCTGAAAACGATAGCGGTTAATACTCTCCTCAAAATCGAGCCACGGTGTCTGATGCATCCCGACTCGCACCCAGGTGTTAGGCAGGGGATCAAACTGCACGTATGCGTACTTGAGGCGAAACAGTTCGCTACCTCCCAGGCTGCCGTCTTTCGCGCGGGCAATATCCGGGGTCAAGCGAAACTTTACCTTTGAACTCAGGTCGGCGGTCAGATTGAGGTAGGAACGGGTTACATCAAAGCCGTTGAAGTTGCCGCGTCCCGGGCCCAATTCGGCTCCGTACTGGACGTAAGTCAGCGTCCCCACGCTAAAGCGCGGAAAAGTGGACCGCCGCTTGTCTTCCTCTTTGGCTGTGACCAGAACTTGCTCGTTCGTCTTCCGGCTCAAATCTTTGGCCTCGCCCACAGCGCGGTCAAGGGCTGCAGTTTGCGCCGCTAATGTTTGCGCGGTCGACTGCGCCTGTCCCGCCGCGTTACGGGTTTCTTGGGCGGCTTGGCGAGCGGCGCGCAATTCCTCGCCTTGCTGCTCGACCACCCGCCGCACCTGCTCAAGAGCCTGGGAAGTGCTATCCAAAAGCCGGCGCTGTTCCTCAAGCACCTTCGATTGCTCTTCGACCATGCTTCGCAGGGATTCTACTTCCTGACGAAGGCTGGACGCCTTCCCAGCCGCCGCGCTTTTCACTTCTGCTCTGGTCACCAGCGGAGCCGTCAGAGTGCACGCCAAGCTGACGATAAGTCCCACGGAGAAGAACGTCAAGTCGCCCGAAGATTTGCCGTGAGTCATTTCACCCTCCTGCTGAGAGGCCCTATTAGTATTTCGGGGGCGCTGCTGATTCTTGCTTCGCCCGCGCACGTATTGAATCAAAGTTCGCTCCTCTAATGGAGCCAGGCTAGCTGGATCGCCTAGGCGAGCCCGCTTTCGCAGCAGTCGCGCAGGACGGACTCTGCAGCCTGCCGCACCCGTTGCAAGCCGATGACCTCCTGCTCGAACAGTGGCATCTCCAACATCGGCACGTTGAACTTCTCCACGATTTGCGCCAGGTAGCGTTTCTGCATCTCGCTGCGCTTCTTGAAGAAGGGATGGGAGCAGCGTTCCGCGGGGAGCACCTGGTTGGCGACGACGAACTGGGTGTGGATGTCGGCTTTTTCGAGGTCCAGTTTCGCCCGATAGGCCTCAATCACAGGAGTTGATTCGGGATACATTACGAAAGCAAAAGTGGTCCGTGCAGGGTCCTGGAGTTTGGCGATCATGGCCTCAAAACGAGCTTTGGTCTTATGCTTTAACCCAACCGATTCCTGATTCGTGGCCACCATGAGGCCGACCTGCTGGGAATAATCAAAGGGCAATTGGAGCAGACGCAGCGTGTGTCCTGTGGGCGCCGTGTCGAAGACCGTGATCTGGTAACTCTCGTCGATCAGGAATTGAGAGAACTTGTCGAAAGCGGCCATCTCCTCCGTGCAGGGTGACTCAAGTTCCTCCGCCAGAGCAGCAAGCATTTCCGCTGAGTATCGGGGTCGGGCGTCCTCCAGGATCGATTTCTTGTATTCCTCCGTTGCCGCTTTGGCGTCGATGCGAACCGCAAAGAGGTTCTTGACGCCAATGACCGGCTGAATCTCATCGCTGACGGGTTGCTCGAAGACTTCGCCGATGTGAGCGGCAGGATCGGTAGTAACCAGCAGGGTTCGATAGCCACACTCGGCAAGCCTCAGTGCCACGACTGACGAAACCGTGGTCTTCCCAACGCCGCCCTTTCCCGCAAAGAAAAGGGCACGCGAGTTACCGTTGGAAGGCAGCAGAATCTTCTCAGGCTGAAACATGTTCATGCTCACCTCTCTCCGTGGAAGTCTTTCCCTCGAGGAGTATCTGGCCCGTGTGCCTCAACTTCTCGATGCCTTTGATTTCATCGTCCTCGAGGAACATGCGGCGCGCGGGCATGACCAGGCGCCGCTCGATTTCCTGCAGGTGACGCTGCTGCATCTCCCAACGGGCACGGAAGAACGGGTCCTGACAAACCTCCTCGGGAAGAATTGCGTTGATGATCAGCTCAATGGATTTCACGCCCAATTGACGAATCTCGGCTACCGAACGCTCCGTTTCGCCAATGGCCACTGCCTCGGGCTGAACGACGAAGATAAACGTAGTCGCTCGGGGATTCCGCAGTTCGGCGATCGCTTTATCGTACATGGCCTTCGATTCCTGAATGGCCTGCACAGGCCCCAGGCACGTCTGCCCGCTGCCCTTGGCGCTGAGGTCAATGAACTCGCTCCAGTTCACCGGCAGCGCCAGGAGCCGGATGGTGTGGCCCGTGGGCGCAGTGTCGAAGATAATCAGGTCATACTCCGAATCGTCCATGAACTTGACAAAACGGTCAAAGGCGGCGATTTCCGTCGTGCAGGGGGAATTGAACTGTTCCTCCACCACCGAGATGACATCCGCCGGGAAAACCGCACGCATGGGGCCCAGGATTTTCTCTTTGTACTCGGTAGTGGCCTGGTCGGGGTCGATCTCCATCGCCCAGAGGTTGGGCACGCCCGGAATGGGTGCAATCCGGTGGCCGATTTCTGTTTCGAAGACATCGGCGAGGTTGGAAGCAGGGTCAGTCGTCACAATTAAAGTCTTCCGGCCCCCCTCTGCTTCCTGGACAGCGGTAGAGGCGGCCATGGAGGTCTTGCCTACACCACCTTTTCCGGAGAAAAAGAGAAATCTAGAGCTGATCATGATTGTCCCTCCTTGCCTTAATCCACTGGTCGAGTTCCTGAAAACTCGGATAACTCTTCGTCTTCACGACTTCGCCTTCGACCACCGTAATAGGAAGAATCCCGGTCCCTTCTTTCTTGAGCAGCGCGAGGACCTGGGGATTTTGCATGAATCGGGCGGCCTGCTGGGAGAGCAAGTAACGCTCGACATTGGCCGCCCCGTCGAATTGCTTGTGGATTTTGAGCAGGGCTTCCTGAATATCAAGCAGAACCGGGTCGATGGTCGGTCCGCATATCCCGGTTGGGCAGCACATTGGTGGGTCGAAGATCTCCACTCTCACTACGTTGTTGTTGTCCAATAGACTACCCCCTTCTTCGATTTCCTGTCCTCGCTGGGTCCAGCGGGAGGTGGCTAGGACCTCATCTAGCCCGCGCGCAACTGCATCAGCCACTTCTTCATTTCTTCTACGCTTGGTATACCTCCGGCCGATAACTCCCGCCCGCCCACGGCGACGGCAGGAGTCACCTTTACCCCTCGGCGGAAGATCTGTCTGGTGTCGGTAAGTCGAAAGATAGCCGCTTGCATATGCAGTTCATCCAGTGCAGTTCGGAGGTTCAACTCAGCCGCGCGGCAAGCTCGACAGCCGCGTCCCAGGATTTCGATTTTGACTTTGCCTTTCACCCTTTTCCCTGTGACGCAGTCGGCATGAAGGACCGCTCCAATTCAAGGCGGTTAAGCCGCTAACGGCTTGGTGCCCGCCTTCTCTGCTCCTGCGGCGAAGTGCTTTTCCAGCCGCGTAAAGTCCTCGGCCATCTCCCCTGAGGCGATGATCCGCGCGTGGATTGCCTTCAACAAGCCTCGTCCGAAGGCATCCCCTCTCACTGACTTTGAAACGGAGTAATGAATCCAGCGGCCGTCGCGCCGTTTATCCAGAAGTCCCGCGTGTCTGAGAAAGCCAAGGATGCGGGAAGCTTCGTATTGGCGGAGCAGGAGGGACTCGGTCAATTGGGTTACACACAGTTCCTGCCGCATCAGAAGCTCGAGAATCCTCAGGTGTCGAGTATCGTTCAATGCTCCCAGGATCGAGCTCATCCATTCAAGACAGTCGCACTTCGGCTGTCGCCTCATTCCGTGGTCGGAGCCGGAGGTGCGGCTGCCAGGGACCCACGATCGCCTACGCTTAGGAGCACTCATGGCGCACCTTCCTCTACGTGGGCCATTCGGCGTGCGGCAAACTCGTCCATGTGCTTGTCGCCGGCCTGGCGCACGGCCCGAGCCAGTTCTATGGCGGCCCGGATGGCTTCCTCCGAGACGCCCAGCCGCAATGCCTCTTTATGGTGAAAAGCGAAGCACGGTTGACAATGCCCGGCGATTGCCGCCGCGATCCCCACAAGTTCCTTGGTTTTCGGGTCAAGGGTCTCAGCCATAAGAAACCTCGTTGGGCGATGTGGTATCTCGCTGCGTGGAGTTCAGTAAAGGGTTTGCGGGACGGTCCGCAGCGCAAGTTCCATTAGCAGCTTCACGGTCGAGAGACGGTAACAGCTCTCCATCTCGGAACACTGAAGGCACTTGTCCCAGCCCGAGCGGTTCACAATTGCTTCACGTGTCTGGGCAACCTGGCCTCCGTAGTCCACCCGGTAACCGAAAACCTCGCCGGAAACGGTGTGGTTGTGGACAATGCCTACGACCGAAGGAAACATCTTGCCGTAGCACCCGTTTTCGCTTCTCATTGTTGCCTTCTTTTCTCCCGTCGTGTCTCAAGTGGGTGAGGGACCTGCATGTGCCCTTCGGCTCCCATCGCGCCCGCCCCGTTGACCCGCCCGGCAACGACAGGCGGCAGGGTGCCCCGGCTCTCAACGCGGCGCCGGGACAAATAAGACCGGCAAGGGAGCAAGCCGGGCGACATTATTGGCGACGCTCCCGAGGAAAACCTC
>Ga0315277_10007807_pt1 | contig 13827 bp, 11 predicted proteins | sample YL17G05_15_MG_FD_203695 | JGI IMG/M metagenome (GOLD analysis project Ga0315277, IMG submission 203695) | Sediment microbial communities from Yellowstone Lake, YNP, Wyoming, USA - YL17G05_15 | ecosystem: Environmental > Aquatic > Freshwater > Lake > Sediment | place: USA: Wyoming | collected... | reverse complement strand
CCGGCGACAGTGCCGACCAGCACGAAACTTGCATACCTGTCCAGGTGCTTCGACGCAAGCGCGTCGCGCAGGTGGTTCAGAACAGTCCAGAGGAAGAACAGGAGCCCGGCCACACCCATCTCCACCAGGATCTGAAGGTACAGGTTATGGGTATGGGCAGCAGGCGTGCCGGCGATTTCGTATTGCGGGTAGACCTGGGCGAAGGTTGCAGGCCCCAGGCCGATGCCAGTTGCCCACTTGTCTTTGATCATCCGCAGCACGGAAGTCCATATGGTGAGCCGGTACTTGGCCGAGCTATCGCCCAGCGTGATGAGCGATTCAGCACGGAGGAGTATGCTCTCCGGCAAGAACATTGGCGAGATGACGAGGACCACCAGGAGCAGGGCCAGGAAACGGCGGTCCTTCACAGCGCTGACGATGAAAAGCCCGAGAGCTGTCGCGACCCAGCCGCCTCGCGAGAAAGTGACGCCGAGGCACGCGACCATCGGGATAATGGCTGCGGCCATTGACAGGCGGGCGAGAGTACCTTTCGAGGCCAGAAACATGACAAATGCCAGCACAATGGCATATGAGAGATACTCGGCCAGCATGTTCGGGTTGCCGAAGATGGCATACACGCGGGTTGTGATGTAGTCCGTCATCTTGATGTCCACCCAGGACTCCGCGGTTTCTATGCCCGAGAAGTACTGCCTGATCCCCAGGAGTGCGACCAGCGTGGCGGATACAGCCCAGGCAACTGCCGCAAACCAGGCGTCGCCGTTCCTACGCACCCACTGCGATGTGACGAAGAAGACCGCAGTGTACGAAGCCCAGAGCACGAGCGAAGGCAGGCTCCCGCGAATTGTGACCGAACCTATCGTCGCGGCCAGGGTCGCACCAGCCAGCAGGATAACCGGGACATACGTGCGCGAGAAGGGCGTCTTTGCGCCAAAGACCAGCTGGGATGCCGCCCAGGCGGCCAGGAGAGCGAAAGCGCCTGCTGTGTTCAGCGTCGTGGAGAGAAACGGCGCGGTCGCCAGGTAAAACCCCACCAGTACTGCACCGGCGGTGGGCGCCCCGGCTTCGGATACCCCGCTTGCTGTCAGGATCAGGCGGGAAAGCGCACTGCCGTTCCACGCGCATGCAGCCCAGCGCCACAGCGCACGGCCGGTGTTGAACACCAGGCTCCCGCCCGCGCCCTGGACCGCTGCTCCGGCTATCTGCGACAGGGCCCGGGTCCCGGCACCTGTAAGCGACGACCATATTCTCCCGACGAGCGAGTGCCGCCAGTAATCTTCTTCACGCGACCCCGCCGCCAGCGCCGATACCACCTTGCTCGTGTGCGGTGCAGCCTTCCAGAAAGCCTCCGAAGCTGCCCAGAGCCGCCCGGCCGCACTGTAAGGCCAGGCGCGTCCCAGGTAGCGGAACAGCTCTATGAAGACGCTGTCTTCTGTTGCGGCACGAAAGGCCTCGATCACTTGATCACTATCTCCATGACTGTCGTCTCGACAGCCCAGATATTCGTCTTCAACGACACCTTGGCGCCGATCCGCATCTCCTGGCTGCCCATTGTGATGGCGTTTTCGGACACGCTGCCCGTGCCGCGGACCTTTACATAGACGTCTTTCCGCGTCGCAGAGCTACTTTCCGAGATCGTGCCGTCGGGTTGGACCACGGTGACCGTGGTCGGCTGCACATCTTTCCCGATGACTTCTCCGATGAACGTGTTGGACTTGGACTCACGCACCTTGTCGCCAGACTTGATGACGTCCACAGTCGCCGACCTGACGTTGTTCACCAGGAACACGGCCTCGATGGTCTTCTGCTCCACCCGGCTCGAAGGCGTCAGTCCCGAGAACCTCACGTAGTAGACGCCGCCCGCCGCGACCAGGATAACCATGATCACGAGCAGGTCAATGATGTTAATGAGTCCGAGCACTCGCCCCTTTTCATCAAAAAGGCGCACGAAGGTCGCTCCTTTCACCTATCTTCTAGAGTCAAATGCCTTCTCGTAAACTCGAAGTATCCTGGGCATGAGAGCCTCCCACGAGTACTCTGAAGTAACAACCTGGAGTCCCAGGCTCGACGCTTCATCGCTCAGTCCATCGTTCTCAAGAAGCAGGCTTGCTGCGGTGGCAATCTCGCCGGCGCTCAGCGGGACGCTGGAGCCACGAGCAGTGAAGTTATGCCGCTTCAGCAGGTCAAGGTTCTCGGCCGAAACCACTCCCCGGAACCCGCCTTCTCCACAGAGAACAACGGGCTTGCCGCACGCCATAGCCTCAAGCGCAGCGCGGGCCACGGCCACCACGACATCCGACGACAGCAGGTAAGGGACAACGTCTTCCTGGCCACCCACGGCCAGGGCTGCGCGACGCCCGAGCAGGTCATTGCACCTGGCGCATGCCTGTTCGACTGCCGCAAGCCTGTCGCCGTCTCCGATGACGACCGCTACGGCGCCTGGGTGCCGCGCGGCGATTGACGGCAGAGATTCTACAAGCTCCAATGCAGTGCCGGCGAACTCGCCGTCGAGCCGCGATACGCTGGTCAAGACCGGACCGCTGCCGGCGCCCACAATGCTCGCGCGGAGCGGCGGGTAGGGCCCTGGTGCGAACCGTCGAGTGTCTATTCCGTTCGGTATGACTTCGATACTGGATGCACTGAATCCCAGGTGATTCACCAGGTGCGACTTTATGTCATCGCTCACCGCGATGCACAGGTCGCCCTGCCTGGTGAAGAGGTTCCACGGAAACCCTGCGGCGTAAACACCGTGGTAGGTGGTGACGAGCGGCAAGCTCGGGTGCCTGCGCTGCACCTGAGTCAGGACCCACGCGGGTATCCGGCCGTGGGCATGGAGCAGGCCAATTCGCCGGTTCCTCACTTCATCGCCGAGGATTCTCATCGCTGCAAGGAGGCTTGACGGCACACGGCTGTGAAGCGGAGCGTAAACGTGCGGAATCCCCGCCTGCTCAAGCCGCGCGACAAGCCGCCCGCCCTGCGACGCGACGCTGACCCGGTACCCCAGACTTGAGAGCCTGGTGGCAAGGTCTATGACATGGGTTTCAGCGCCGCCGAGGTCCAGCGACATGGCGGCTATCAAGATGCCCTCGTTCGCCATCATGCATCCTCACTGTCGAATCTCGCCCGAACGGAATCTCTCCTGCTCAAAGCACAGTTTGTATCCGTCGTGGGCAAGTAAAGTATAACATAGGCAGAAACCGGGGTGACATTTGCCGCCGGAGCGCAAGACTAATGAAGGAAAAGCGAAAAGGCCATTAGAATACCTAGCCTGCCCGGCGGGTCGAGGCCGGGTTCCATGTTTGTGATGTCGTGCGCGAGGTTTCTCTGTTGGAACGCCGGGAAAGAATCGAGTTATTCGGTGCCCGCTTCGACCCCTTGACGGTGGACCAGGCTGTCGCGGAGGCCCTTCGTCTAGTGGCGCTTTCTGGCACTCACACGATCGTCACCGCAAACCCCGAGCTTCTTGAGCGGGCAAGGCGCGATGCGCGGCTGTTGGCGTTGATCAACGCGGCGGATATAGTCGCCGCCGACGGCGCAGGCGTTGTCTGGGCATCGCGGCGGCTCGGGAAGGCGCTGCCCGAGCGAGTGACCGGCATTGACCTGATGGTCCGGCTGGTCGAGCGGGCAGCTGTGTTGCGCTGGAGCGTGTTCCTGCTCGGGAGCCACCCGGGAGTGGCCGAGCGGGCCGCGGACAGACTTGCTGCCAGGAGCCCGGGCCTTGAGATAGCGGGCACGATGCACGGCTATTTTGACGCAAGTGAGGAATCGTCTGTTGTGAGCCGTATACGAGAGGCGAAGCCTTCCATGCTGTTCGTCGGGCTGGGCCAGCCTCGCCAGGAGATATGGGTCGCGGAGCACAAGGATGCCCTGGGCGTGCCGCTCATCATGGGCGTCGGCGGAAGCATGGATGTGATCGCCGGCGACGTGAGACGCGCTCCGGAATGGATGCAGAAAGCAGGGCTTGAGTGGCTTTTCAGGCTACTATCCCAGCCCGGCCGCGTGCGGAGACACCTTGTGCTTCCTGTATTCGCGCTCAGGGTGCTGGTGGAGAGCCTGAGCCTGCGGAAGAGGCCGGCTGAGTAGGCCATAAGACGCCCGTGAGCAGGTACGAAGGGGGGCTTGGAGTGAGGGACACGCGAAAGCTTCAACAGACTGCCAGAGAGATACGGAAGAGCATCTTGATCGCGACGACAGAGGCGGGCTCCGGACATCCCGGCGGCTCGCTTTCCTCGGTCGAGATTCTTACCGCCCTGTACTTCGACATCATGAGAGTGGACCCGGATAATCCCAGGTGGGACGGCCGCGACAGGTTTGTGCTGTCGAAAGGCCATGCGGCGCCAGTTCTATACGCGACGCTCGCGGAGCGCGGCTTCTTTTCGAAGGACCTGCTCCTGACGCTCAGGCGCCTCGGGTCACCCCTCCAGGGTCACCCGGACATGAACCGGACTCCCGGCGTTGACGCATCCACCGGCTCGCTGGGGCAGGGACTCTCGTTTGCCTGTGGTCTGGCGCTCGGCGCCCGGCTGGACGGCAAGGGCTGGCGCGTATATGCGGTGGTCGGCGATGGTGAGTCCGAAGAAGGGCAGATCTGGGAGGCGGCGATGTTCGCCGCGCACTATGGACTTTCGAACCTGACCGTATTCCACGACTGGAACGGCCTGCAGATAGACGGTCCGTGCGAACTGGTGATGAACCCATACCCGCTCGACGCGAAATGGAGCGCATTCGGCTGGAACGTGCTGGTGATAGACGGGCACGATTTCGGGCAGGTGTTCGAGGCAGCAGATAAGGCTCGGGCCTGCACGGATAAGCCCACAGTGATCATCGCGCGCACGGTCAAGGGCAAAGGTGTCTCGTTCATGGAGAACCAGGCTCAATGGCATGGCAAGGCAGCCAGCAAGGAGCAGCTTGTCGAGGCCCTGGCCGGCATAGAGAAAGGGGGCGTCTCTGGTGGCGCCTGAGATGAAGGCAACAAGGCAGGCATACGGCGAGACGCTGGTCGAGCTCGGCAGGGAGAACCCGGACGTCGTGGTGCTGGACGCCGACCTTTCCGCCTCAACCATGACACGGATGTTCGGCAAGGCGTTTCCCGACCGCTTTTTCAACGTGGGTATTGCGGAGCAGAACCTGATGTCTGTGGCGGGCGGTCTTGCCGCCGCAGGGAAAACGGTGTTCGCGAGCACTTTCGCGATTTTTGCCACGGGCAGGGCCTTCGACCAGGTGAGAGTCAGCATCGCCCACAACAGGCTTGATGTCAAAATCGCAGCGACGCACTCGGGGCTGACGGTCGGTGAGGATGGAGCGTCTCACCAGGCTCTTGAGGACATAGCATTGATGAGAGTCCTACCCAACATGACGGTGGTCGTTCCCGCCGATGCAACGGAGGCCGCGCAGGCAGTCCGGGCCGCGGCGGCGCAGCCGGGTCCTTTCTACATCAGGCTCGGCCGGCCTCCGGTTCCGATGCTATTCGGCCCGGAATACCGCTTCGTGCTGGGGCGGGCCACGGTGCTCAGGCAAGGGACTGGCGTGGTGGTGTTTGCGACCGGACATATGGTCGCCGTCGCGCTGGAGGCGGCGGGAATCCTGTGGGGCGAGGGTATCTCGGCCGGAGTGGTGAATGTCAGCACCATAAAACCGCTGGATGTAGAGACAATCGTCGCGGCGGCGAAGCGATGCGGCGCAGCGGTGACCGTTGAGGAGCACAGCATAATCGGGGGACTTGGGTCAGCTGTCGCGGAGGCGCTCTGCGAGAACTTCCCGGTGCCGCTGGTCAGGGTCGGCGTGCGCGACGTGTTCGGCGAGTCCGGAAAGCCCGCGGAACTGCTGAAAGCTTACGGTCTGTCGGCGGATGGTGTTGTGAACGCGTGCCGGGAAGTGACGAAGCGGAAGTGACCGGGCAGGGGAAGGCGGGAAACGACGTGGATAAGAAGCCGGGCGATCTGAGCGACATCTCGGAGACGCTGCTTGTCACGCTATACTGCAGGGCGGTTGAGTCCGAGACCCGGGACCCTATCATCGTGGACAGGAAAGCCTGCGAGATCGCCAGGAAACTAGACGAGCGCCTTGCGGCCTCACCAATTCGTATGCACAGGATGCTGGCCAATCGCGCCCTGCCACGTTACCTCCCTGCGAACATGTCGCTCAGGGCGAGGGATTTCGACCGTTACGTGCAGGAGTTCCTCAGCAAGGCCCCGGACGGCGCCATCGTCAACATGGGATGCGGCCTCGACAGCCGGTGCTTCAGGGTGGATAATGGCCAGGCGCTGTGGTTTAACCTGGACCTGCCGGAGGTCATTGAGTTCCGGAGGCAGTTCCTCGAAGAGACTGATCGCTATCGCTCCATATCTTCGTCCGTGCTGGATTTCTCCTGGATGGATGGGGTAAAGGCGGCCGGGCGGCGTGACCATATGTTCATGGCTGAGGGCCTTTTGATGTACTTCCACGAAGACCAGGTCAAGGCTCTCGTGCTGGAATTGCTCCGGAGGTTCCCGGGCTCGGAGCTGGTGGCGGAGGTTACGTCCTCCTGGATCGTGCGGATGTTGCACGGTCCCTTCGGCCGGGGAAGTATGCAGCGGAAGATCGGATTTGCCCGGGGCGTGACCTTCAGCTTCGGGGTTGACAGCGGCGACCATTTCGAACGGTGGGACCCGCGCATAGAGTTCCTTGACGAACGCTTCTACTGCAATGAAACGGAGAGAAAGCTTGGCTGGTTGAGGCACATGGTCAGGTTCAGGAAGTTCAAATATGCCCAGTGGATAGTGCATTACAGGTTGGGCTAGTCTGCGAGCAGCAGCCCCACGCCATCCGCGTCCGACAGGGCCTCGCGCGCTCCCGCGCTGGGGCCTTTCCTTTTTATGGTACGGCACGTTTCCCAGGCCCTGTTTCGCGAGGCCATGTGAGTTCTTGTCGAATTCTTATGGTCCCATGGCTGCGCGCAGAAAGGATTAGAGTCGGGCCGCGTCGAACCGCCCAGAATGGAGCCGCACCACGCGAGCTCCATAAGTATCAGGTGACAAGCCTTGATCCAGTTCTTCGGCGTTTCGAAGGTTTACCCGAATAATGTCTCAGCGCTCGACGACGTCAGTCTCAAGGTCTCCAAGGGCGAGTTTGTCTTCCTGGTTGGGCCGAGCGGAGCCGGCAAATCCACCTTGATCAAGATGATCTTCCGCGAAGAGGCGCCTACCCAGGGCGACATTTTGGTCGCGGGGTGGAACCTTGGGAAGATCAGGCACCGTGACATACCACTCCTACGTCGCAGCATAGGGGTCGTGTTCCAGGACTTCAGGTTGCTTCCCGACAGGACTGTGTTCGAGAACGTCGCTTTCGCGCTCAGGGTTGTTGAGGCACCGAGGCGGGAGATCCGGCGCAGGACCATGACGGTGCTGGAACTTGTCGGGCTTCGCGAGCGAATAAAGCACCTCCCGCCGCAGCTGTCCGGTGGGGAGCAGCAGCGCGTCGCTCTGGCGCGGGCGATCGTAAACAACCCGCCCATAGTGTTGGCCGACGAGCCCACCGGAAACCTGGATCCGGAGACTTCGATGGGCATTTTTCGCCTGCTCGAGGAAGTCAACTTCCGGGGCACGACAGTGGTTGTCGCGACACACGCCAAGAGCATGGTGGACAGGATGCGAAAACGCGTCGTGGCGATAGAGCAGGGCAAAGTGACGCGCGACGAGAGCCGGGGGGCCTACGACAATGGGCCTTGAAGGTCTTTCGTTTGCTTTGCATGAGGGGCTTGTGAGTATCAGGCGCAACACGCTCATGAGCCTCGTGGCGGCGAGCACCGTGGCGGTGTGCCTCTTTTTCCTGGCGGGGGTGTCGCTCCTGTCCGTGAACATGGAGCACATGGCCGGCACGTTCGAGTCACAGGTCCACCTCAGGGTCTACGTGGCCCAGGGAACCGATCAGAAAACCGTCAAAGAGCTCGAGACCAAGATCGGCCAGGTTGATGGAGTCGGGAGCGTCGCGTTCGTGTGCAAAGAAGCTGCCCTTGAGCGCATGAGAAAACAGTTCGGGGAGCAGAAGGACCTCCTGGCCGGCCTTGAGGGCACCAACCCGCTGCCAGACTCGTTTGAGGTGCGTGTTGAGCCTCCTCAGAAGATCAACGATGTGGCCCTGGTCGTCGAAAAACTGAAGGGCGTCGAAAAGGTGCAGTTCAGGCAGGACATTGTGGAGAAGCTCTTCAGCCTGACATCGGCGGTCCGCGGCTTTGGAATCGCGATAGTCGTTGTGATGGCCGGCGGCGCGCTTTTCATCATGTCCAACACCATCCGGATCACCGTCTTCTCCCGCCGCAGGGAAGTCGGAATTATGAAACTGGTGGGCGCTACCGATTCTCTGATTCGAGGGCCATTTATGGTCGAAGGGCTGGTCCTTGGGTTTAGTGGTTCGATCGTGGCTGCCGCATCAATATTCGCGCTGTACACATGGCTGTTTGAGGCGGTCACGAGCAGCCTGCCTTTCCTCCCGCTGGTCACCCCCCAGCCGCTGCTCATCCAGGTATCCGGAGCTGTTCTAGGCGCCGGTGCGTTCATCGGTGGGTTGGGCTCCGCGGTTTCGCTCCGGAGGTATTTGAGGGTCTGAGGTACTTGAGAGTCTCTACGTAAATGTTCGGGAGGTGCGTCTCGTGCTCCGCAGGTGGTCTCGGGCCATCATCTTTGCGCTGCTTCTCGCGCTCTCACTCTCGCTGTCGCATGTCACTGCGGGGGCGATTGAGGACGAGCTCGAGACCAGGCGCCAGGAACTCGAGCGCGTGCAGCGCGAGATCGAGGAGCAGAAAGCGAACATCGTGTCCGCCCGCCGCAAGGAGCAGACGGTGACCTCTGAGCTGAACCGGCTGGAGCAGAGTCTTGAGCTCACCGAAAAGGAACTCAGGTACATTGAGGCCCAGCTTACGGTGACCCAGAAGCAGGTACAGAGCACCGATGCGGAAGTGAAGCGGGCGCAGGCTGAGCTCGAGAAACGCACCAATCTCCTCGCCTCAAGACTCCGGGCGCTTTATGAAGTCGGCGCCGCCGGCTATCTCGAAGTGCTGCTCTCTTCCACGGACTTTTCCGATTTCCTCAGCCGGTTTGACCTCATGAATTCGGTTATCAATCAGGATGTAGGCCTGCTCAAGGGCATAAAGACCGAGCGGGAGCAATATGCTGCAAAGAAAGCTGAGCTTGAGACTCAGCAGAAGCGTCTTGTCACGTTGCAGGCCCAGAACCAGGAAAAACGAGGCGAGTACGCCAGCCGCTCCGCGGATCGCGAGAGGCAGCTTTCGAGCCTTAAGCAGCAGCGGCAGGAATTTGAGAAGGCCCTTGACGAACTAGAAGAACTCTCTGAAGAACTTGTACAGGTCATACAGGAACTTCAGGCGAAGAGCCAGGTCAAATTCACTGGTAAACTGGCATTCGCGTGGCCGGTCTCGGGGTCGGTCACATCGGGTTTCGGCAGGCGCCTCCACCCGGTAACGCGCAGGTACCGGAATCACACGGGTATCGACATAGCAGCTAAGACGGGCACGCCCGTCAAGGCTTCAGAGGCCGGGGTCGTGCTCCACAGCGGGTGGCTTGGCGGCTATGGGAAATGCGTGATCATAGACCACGGTGGTGGGTACTCGACCCTCTATGGGCACAACTCTACTCTGCTGGTCAGCGCAGGCCAGGCGGTCAGTAAGGGGTTCATCATTGCAAAGGCGGGCAGCACCGGTGTCAGCACCGGACCCCACGTTCACTTCGAGGTGCGCATAAAAGGCACGCCTCAAGATCCAAGGAAGTATCTGCCATAGCAGTATCCGGTACCGGCGGCACGGCGGCCCAGCGCTCTGTGCGGGCCGCTTTATGGTTTGTGAAGTAGTTTAACCGCTCGGGCGTGATTACCGGCGCCGGGCGGCCCGGAAGGGCGGGAACTCATGGTGGACAGAAGACGCGTGGCACTGGCCCTGCTGGTTACCGTGTTACTGACCAGCGCGGTTACCTACGAACTGGTGGCAAACAGGGCACCAGTAGGCCAGACGGTTCAGGATGCCAGGTTCGAGAAGTTCATGAACGTTCTCGACGTCATCCAGAAACAGTACGTCGACCAGGTCGATGTACAGAAGCTTATCGACGGCGCCACCGCGGGACTCGTGAAAGCCACAGGCGATGCATACTCGTCCTACATGGAGCCTCGCGAGTGGAAGGAGCTTATGATCAGAGCGTCGGGCAACTATGCAGGCATCGGCGTGTATATAGGCGCAAAAGACAGGTACATCACGGTCATTGCTCCTATCAAGGGCACCCCTGCCGAGAAAGCCGGAGTCAAATCCGGGGATATGATCGTGAAGGTTGATGGGAAAGACATCGTAGATATGCCGAGCGATAAAGTGGCCGATCTCATCAGGGGCAAGGAAGGCACGAAGGTCAAGATCACCCTGATGAGACTGGGCACCAGCATACCGCTTGAACTGGAAATCACGAGGGCCACCATCAATGTCCCTGCGGCGGACTGGGAAATGCTTGAGAGCAACATTGGGTATATTCGCGTCAGGGAGTTCAATAGCCAGGCCACCAAGCAGTGCACGGAGGCCATCAATGAGCTGAAGAGCAAGGGAGCTGCTGCGTTTGTGGTGGACTTGAGGGGCAACCCGGGCGGCCTGGTGGAAGAAGCTCTGGGAGTTGCCGATCTTCTTCTGGACAAGGGCCCGGTGGTGCACATCATAGACCGCGCGGGCAAGAAGGAGACGCTGTCCGCGCAGGCGCCAGGGCTTGGGCTGCCGCTCGTGGTTCTGATTGACGGCGGCAGTGCCAGCGCTTCCGAGATCGTGGCGGGCGCTGTCCAGGACTATAAGGCCGGGACGATCGTCGGCCAGAAATCGTTCGGCAAAGGCTCTGTCCAGACGCTGATGACTCTCAAAGACGGCTCAGGTCTGAAGCTGACGACTCAGAAGTACTACACGCCCAACATGAGGTCCATCCACGGCACCGGCCTCGAGCCCGACGTGAAGGTTGAGCCCGAGACACCGAAGGCCAGGCTTGAGCCTATTGCGTTGAGGGCGGTTATCAAACCGGGCAGAGTCAGTCTCGACATCCTGGACATCCAGAAAAGGCTCGATCTCGCGGGATACCATCTTGCGGCGGACGGCGTGTTCGGCTCTCTAACAGAGACCGTCGTCAAGCGGTTCCAGTCCGAGAACAAGCTGTCTCCCACAGGCGTCATAGACCAGAAGTTCGTCGAGACGCTGAACACGAAAGTGGAAGCTTTGCAGCAGCCGGTGGACACCCAGCTCCGTAAGGCCGTAGAAATACTGAAACAGAAAGTGGGCAGGTGAGACGGGAGACCCCCAATGGCGAACACTATCAGCGCCTTCATAGAACTGGGTAAGGCAGTCATCAAGGCGATTCCTCTTGCACTACTCGGTGGATCGCCTGCAACCGGCATCTTCTGGGTCTTCACAGCTCTCGTGTTCATGCAGTACCGGAGGGTCGAGGCGACTGAGAACCGGATATATGGCGTTGTGAAAAACCGCAGCATGATCCAGGCGTTGAAGTCCATCGGCTGGGGCCTGGTGGGCGGCTGCATCGCCAGCGTGCTGCTGGTGTTCCTCGGGATACCGCTTTCAGATAGCGGCCTCGCATACCTGTTCCCGGTCGCGCTGGCTTTGATGCTGGTCAGCCCGCGGTTCATGTGTTTCTCGTATTCCGGCGGGTTGATCAGCCTGTCGTACCTGGTCTTCGGTTTCCCCCGGATAAACGTTCCGACGATAATGGCCCTGGTCGGGGTGCTGCACCTCACCGAGAGCCTCCTGATCTACCTTAGTGGCGCTGGGTGCGCGACGCCCTTCTTCGTCAGGAACAAGCGAAACGAGGTGGTGGGCGGCTTCGGAGTGCAACGCTTCTGGCCCATGCCGCTCATTGCTGTGTTCCTTATGAGCAAAGCTGCGATGCCTTCCGCTGGTGAATGGATACCCACACCAGACTGGTGGCCGCTCCTCGGTTTGAAAGAGACCGCACTGGCGAATACCAACTTCTTCTACGCGTTGTTCCCGGTGGCTGCCGGACTGGGTTATGGCGACATCTCAATAACGACCCTTCCCAAAGAACGCGCCTCGGCCACCGCGCGCATCCTGTCGCTTTACAGCGTGGTTCTGCTGGTCGTGTCTGTGGCGGCCGCCTCGTTCAGGAAACTGGAGTGGGTCGCGGCGCTATTCGGCCCCGTCGCCCACGAGTTCATCGCTCGGATGGGCGCAAATGCCGAGATGACCGGCGAGCCGCGATTCGTGCGGCCGGCTGAAGGCGTAATGGTGCTTGATGTGTTGCCGGGCTCTGCCGCCAGTGAGCTGCATATCGAGAGCAGCGATGTGGTGCTCGAAGTCAACGGGCGCAGAGTAAACAGCCGTGATGAGATGCGCGCCGCACTCGAAGAAACGCCCGAGCCGCTTGAGATGGTCGTTCGCAGTGGGGGACGGGCAGGGCGAGAGCGCCTGGTAAGGCTGGGCAAGGTTGTGACAAGCCTCGGCATCATCTCGGTCCCCGAACCTGGTGACGACATCCATGTCGAGTTCAGGACCAGGAGCCCGCTGAGTGGCCTGATCAAGCGTCTGGCATCATTTTTCGGGTTCCGCAGGCGGGGCTAGCTACGGCGAACGCCTGGCCCAGCCGCGGGCAGCCTGCTGCCGGTGCCGGGGGCGGCGTGCCCGTACCGTGAAAGTTGAGATAGCCTGTCATCTCCGTGGTCCCACTGCGCCGTTTCCTCCCTCGTGACACCTTGCGAGATTGCACCTTGTTGACTCGTGTCACATTTCCCGGGAAATGTCGCCCAATATCCCCGGAGTGCGCCAAAGGGCGAGAGCATTCAGCCTCAGTGAGATCGATGATCTCGACCAGCGTAGCTTATGTCAACCGAGTCGGGAAGAGCCAGCCGACCCCCTTACCTTGCAAACACCAGTTCGATATGCTACCATTCGGTTGCGAGACTTGATGCCTGGAGGGCCTCGACATTGGCGGAGTTCAAGATCATTTCGGATTTCCGGCCCCGCGGTGACCAGCCGAAAGCTATTGAACAGCTTGCCGAGGGCCTGGAGAACGGGTACAGAGACCAGGTCCTCCTCGGGGTCACGGGGTCGGGCAAGACATACACCATCGCGTGCGTGATCGAGAAAGTCCAGAGGCCGACGCTGGTGATAAGCCACAACAAGACGCTTGCGGCCCAGCTCTGCTCCGAGTTCAAGGAGTTCTTCCCAGACAACTCTGTGGAATACTTCGTGAGCTACTACGATTACTACCAGCCTGAGGCCTACGTGCCGCAATCGGATACCTACATCGAAAAAGACACCCTGCTTAATGAGGAAATCGATAAGCTCAGGCACTCGGCGACTTCGGCGCTCCTCGAGCGGCGCGACGTCATCATCGTGGCCAGCGTGTCGTGTATCTACGGTATCGGCTCGCCCGAGGATTACCAGCAGATGACGCTTTCGCTGCGCAAGGGCTCGATGTGCGACCGGGACTACATACTGAAGCAGCTTGTCGAGATCGCGTACGAGCGCAACGACATGAACTTCGTACGCGACAAGTTCCGCGTGCGCGGGGATACGATTGAGGTGTTCCCGGCTTCGTATTCGGAGAAGGCCGTCCGCATCGAGTTGTTCGGCGACGAAGTAGAGCGCATCACTGAGATAGACCCGCTGACCGGTGAGGTCCTCGCCGAGACGAACCATGTCAGGATATATCCTGCCAGCCACTATGTCATCCAGGACGAGAAGATGAAGCGCGCGGTCGTGACCATTGAAGAAGAACTCGCACTCCGGCTCGAAGAGCTGCGCGCGCAAGGCAAGATCCTCGAAGCATACCGCCTCGAGCAGCGCACCCG
>Ga0315277_10007806_pt1 | contig 13828 bp, 7 predicted proteins | sample YL17G05_15_MG_FD_203695 | JGI IMG/M metagenome (GOLD analysis project Ga0315277, IMG submission 203695) | Sediment microbial communities from Yellowstone Lake, YNP, Wyoming, USA - YL17G05_15 | ecosystem: Environmental > Aquatic > Freshwater > Lake > Sediment | place: USA: Wyoming | collected... | reverse complement strand
TTGCTTTCCGGGATTCCATATTTATCATGGAGATAACCGACCGCACGCTCACTCATCACGACAAATCCGTGAGCCATCGATGCCATATCAGTGGTAATTTTTTTATACACATCAGGAGGGTCGCAGAAAACTGTGTGGAGAGTGATTATGGATGGTTTTCGCAGATGCCGAAGGAACTCGAGAATATACGCACCGCCTTCGCCACCGAAAATGCCAAATTCATGCTGCACGCAGACAACATCAACATCAGATTCATTAATGAATTCAGCAGCTTTCAAATATTCATGAAGATTCGGCTGATAGATTGTCTTTCTGACGCGCTCAGGATAAGGGTAACCCTCCTCGATATTGTTCATTGCGACCACAAATGTCGAATCGTTGCGTTTTAGATCCTTATTGACTACATTTTCCAAATCGTAGGTGAATGTGGCAATTCCGCATTTCCTCGGAAGATAATTACCAAGAAAAGCGACTTTCAAATCATGTCCCGTACTCATTTTTGTGTAAATCCCTTTCTCCCAAAGTTCATCATGCAAATCATTTCATGCCCCTTTTAAATTAAAAATCAATCAAAAAAACCATCTTAAATCCCCCCAGCTTTCTCGTGCATCCTTGCATCATGAATCAGGTACTTGAAAAGACTCATATGAACCGAGGAAGGTTGCAAATGAATCTTCCTTGATTCTTTATAATAAATATCGATGCAAGTTAGTAAAAATTGACCGCAACCAATCAAAATCAGCTTTTTTACATGTTTTCAGCTTGAATAGTCGTCTTCTAAAATCGCTTCAGCGTTTTACAATCGCCAACCCGATTATCGACTAATCGATTGCATTACAGCACAAACAGCCTTGTCCATTCTCAACAATATGGATAAGCGTTATCCAACGATTAAATTAGTGTTAGGATTTGACTGAACGAATAAATTTGGTCCTGCTACTAATCATAAACCCCCCTGCCTTTGGATTCACTCCGACAACCTTACAAAGCCCCTCACCGATATTCGATTCGAGGTTGGACTAAATCTTATCATATTCGATTAATCTTTGCAAGCGTTGAAAAATCTTTAGGAGCGGCGCACTCCTGTGCGGCATTTACACTGCATTTTCAGATAGTGCCGCACAGGAGTGGGGCGCTTCTGGTGGCGCTCCCGGTAAAAAATTGGATTTAATAATTTTTAACTATCGAGGGGACTGATATCCTTAATCTGAAATTCAAGGTTTCGTTTGCCATTGAATTCGTTCATTTTTGGTGTTGCGGCGATTTTAACGGTTCTGCCTAAAACATCGCCGAGAGCTATCCCTTTCGCGGAAAAGAAAATCGCGTCATTGTTATGATTTTTGCCTTTGAGCAATAATTTCAGATGATTCCCGCCGCCGACAAAATTCGCGGTTTCCACTCCAAACGGACCCAAATCAAACAGTGGCTCAGGATTACCGCGCCCGAATGGCGCGATTGCGTTGATATCCTCCACGAATTTCTCTTCAAGTTTTTCAGGTTTCAATTGAGCGGATATCTCGATTGCCGGAGTTGGAAAGCCATCGGGATAAACAGTGTTGAACTGTTCGAGAATAGCTTTTCTGAAGATTCCAATTTGTTCGCCATCGATAGCGAACCCGCATGCGCCCGCATGACCTCCGAAATGATTCAGAAGATTCGCGTTCGGAGCGATTAGTCTGAACAGGTCAATTCCTTCCGGCGCCCGTCCGGAACCTTTCCATGTGCCGGTCTCGCCTTTCGTGATGAGGATAACCGGATGTCCCATTTCCTCCATTACCCGCGATGCTGCTGTCCCGATTAATCCCTCGTGCCAGGTCGGATCATGCAGCACATGAATCGGTAAATGATTCTCCTTCATCGCCATTTCAAGCGCTTTTCTCGCAAGACCCTCCTGTATTTCTCGTCGCCTTGAGTTGAGACGATCTATCTCATCAGCGATTTTCACCATCTTTGATGTTTCTTCTTCCAGAAGGAACTGCGCTGATAACACCGGCGTTTTTAATCGTCCCGGAGCGTTAAGACGGCTTCCCACGTGGATTCCCAGCTCCCGCTCGGTGATAATCGCAAGCGGATATCCAGCAGCTCTTGCTATTAATTCAATATGCGGAGAATATCCCTCCCTGAGCGCTTTGATGCCATCCTTTATGAATCTCCTGTTCTCACCTGTCACCGGCATTATGTCCGTTATTATGCTGAGAGCGACATAAGGAAGATAATATCTTTCATCAATGTTTGCGCCGAGTTCCTCACTCAACGCGAGAATAAGTTTATATGCTACACCGGCTCCGGAGAGATTCGGGAACGGGTAACTCGCGTGTGGAACCTGCGGATGTACTATTGCTTTGGCAGGTGGTAATGCGCTTGGTACCTGGTGATGGTCCGTTATGATTACATCGACACCTTTTTCACGAGCATACCCGGTGTTTGTAAAATCGGAGATACCGCAATCAACAGTGATTATAAGTGGTATATGACGGGCAACAGCTTTATCGATCGAGTCGCGGGAAAGGCCATAGCCATGATTCTGTCGCGTCGGAAGAAAGATACGGGAATCGGCATTCTGGGATTTCAGGAATCGATGCAGCATCACCGCACCGACAATGCCATCGACATCGTAATCCCCGTGGATGAGAATCGATTCACCGTTTTTAATCGCTGTTAATATGTGTTCACAGGCTGCTTTCATCCCGCTTATTAAAGATGGCGAATGGTAGACATCGGATGCCCCATAGAGTCCCCGATGGGTCAGAATCGCGTGGATTATGTCGCCTTTGTCCTCGTGATTGCAGGTATCCGGACAATAAGACCATTTGTAAAGCGGGAGCTTTCTGCCATTTGAATTTGGCATGAGGACATTATAGCATAGTCCATGGCATCATTTTTCCGTACTGCGATCGTGAGGGAGCAGCTCCGAGCCGCATGCGTCAGCACCCAGCTCAGAACAGGAATCTTGATTAATAATTTTTATAAAAAATTACTTTTCTATATCTTGCGTGATTGAATTGAAAATGATATATTTTAATCACGAAGTTCTCAGTTCTTTAGCGGCGGAGGAAAAATGATGAATCATCTACCAAAGCACGGGATTTTCTTTACAGCACGAAATGTAATATTATTTTTTCTTTTATCGAGCCTTCCATTCATGTTCTGTTCCAAAGGTAACAATGGGATTACGCCAATCCTTCCACCTGAGGATACCGAATATAGCGGGGGTGGGGGAGAATCCTCAGAGACCATCAATCTTGCTCTAACAAGAGAATCCTATGAGGATAATTTAAAGTTCCATCCACAATTATCACCAATAATGTCTGTGGAGACTTTCAATGATATTGAAGAAAAAGTCTTTCAAAGGATTGGATTAAATGAATTTCCACAAGATCAACTAATGTACCTATTTACGGAGCCGGTCGAAATTGCTGAATTCAATCCGCCGGTTATATGCTTCGCTTTTGCAGCGCCAGAAAATATGATATCCCCTGATGATATTACTGTACTCCTGGATAGAGAGGACATCTCCAAGCGAATCCGATATAATTGCTATTATCATCAAGGTCGAAAAGCCAATTATTATTTAGGAAATTATATTCCTGAAAATTATCTTAATCCAGGTATGGCACATAATGTAAATATATCTTTTCAACCCAAAAACGCTCAAATCCTTAATAAGAATATAAATTTTGGCGTTCCACAGGTAAATAATTTAAAAGTGGCACGAGCTGGCTTCGTATCAGAAAAAGAGAAGAGAATCATAGATTTCAGAAAATTAGTCGTTTTCGTTGATTTCCCTTATTATGTCAACATTGGACAGAAACTTCTTCAGATTGAAAACTGGGAATTCATCTATAAGAATGGGCGTACCGCACCGGGAATTCAATCAATTGAAAAGATTGCTGAAAAAATATTTATTATTTCATTTGATCAAAATTTTGAAAGTGACCAGGAAATAAAAATCTCTTATACTCCATCAGATGGAGTCTACTCGAACATTTATGAGATGGTAACGCCGAAGGAATCTGTTGATCGAGGAGGTGGAAGTTATAGAAAAGTTCAAAGCAATTGTATCGAAGGCAGTTTTACAAATCACGTAGCTCATGAATCACAGGATTGCGAAGAGAATCACTATCTGCAACTTTATGTCGATTGCCCTGATCGTCCATGTTATGGGCAAATAGAGGAAGAAATAAGAGGAAATTCATATTCGTTTACTAACCAATATTTAAAAAGAGGGATTGATTCTGAAACAGGAATAGCGCAAGGTTTCACTCCTACGATTCATGTTCATGAATGTAGTAACAGTCCTCGTTTTACATATGATCATGCAAACGATATAATGGCAAAATATCGACTTTATGGATATGATAGACAAGGGAATTCTGCATTGTTAGATACCCTTGAGGGTATCATATTTGAATCAGATACAACCCCGCCATTAGTTAATGCGGAGGTTTCTGAGGAAACAAAATGCCCTGATCCCGATAATCCTAATTGTGAACCTTGTGAAAAATTCAAAAAATACATGATTACTGTGACAGGAACAGATGAACATTGTATCCAACCCTGGCCTCTTGCGCCACGATTCGTCCTTTTTTATCCTGCTCAACTATTAGGCGAACCAATCGTTCTTACATTGGACATTCGCCACATGCCACCAGTGACAGACTATTATTATGAAAGGAGATTTTTCGTTGATCAAAATATCCTGGGTTGTGTTGAGTATATGAAAATCGTAATGTGGGATTTGAAAGGAAATTGGAATTCGACCAAACTTTATAATATAGGATTTATTCCGGATGATCCGCCATTTTCTGAAGATAAGCTCCCATTCCCTTCAAGCATTACATTGAGTTTTGATGAGAGTAAAAGGGAGGGTTACAAACAATATGTTAATCTTGACTATACAATTGAAACACAAAATTCGGAACTATGCCGAATATTTGATGATGTTTGTGAGTTTAAGAGCGATCATCCAGACCATGGCAGCTTCATCTATATCGAGGTTTCAGTTGATCCACCTATACAAGGTGTTTGGGTATATCTACAATATGAAGATCCTCCTTTTGATGATAATAGTGATGATCCATCAAATAAAAAACAACCGGGGAATTTGAAATATTCTTCATCTAATAATCCGGATTTATATTCTGATGAAGAAAAGCTTCTTTGGGATAGCCATGGAGCTTGGGGTGGGGATGGGGTGACATTTGGTGATAATTATAATTATTATCACAACTGTGGTGCTTGGAATTCAGTTGAATTTAAGTGGTATTGTGATTATTATGGTGTTCCAGCTGATGACCCGATAAGAAAACATCCTCCAGGCCCTAAACCTTGTTTCTATAATTGTATGCTCCCGATTTCTGACCCACCTTGTATATGCACAAATCCGCAATGTGTTGCCCCTTATGCCACATTGAAAACAAATATTTTTGGCAAAGCCGCTATTTTCTTTGCCACAGGTGGGCATGGAGGAGATAATTTCAAATTCAAGGCATTTTTTGTTAAAAAAGATGGATCAAAAATATGCAATGAGATTGTGTCGGAAACATTCACAGTTTGGAGAAGAATAACTGTGGATTATGCCTGGATGCGAGTCAGAACTAAATATCCTCGTGATTGGTGTCAATATAACGGTGACGATCAGTTAGAGCATATATATGACCATGAAATCGGAGAGGGTGGAGATAGGATTTTTCAACATCTTCAAGGTGTGTATGATGATTGCTTTTTGGAAATTGTAAAAGGAACCGAATATATGAATCAAAATTATCAACTCTCAATGGATGGTTCGGACGGGCCTAATTATTGGATTTATCCAATTTGGTGGGAACCTGCACAGAAAGATACCGTTCTTTTAATTGGAGTAGATCAGATTCTTAATCAATGTTTGAGTAAAATCGATTCTTCTGGAGATGAGGTTCCGAGTGGTCCTTTTGGATATACACCTGTTGAAAATACAGCTGAGAAAAACTACTGGTGTTATACAGCAGTAGGTTTTATTTCCGATTGGGTAGAAAATAAGCTTCGTCGCAAAATAGACGATATTGACTATGATACTTATTATTATCCTAGTATGAATTCAGCGGCACACGAGTTATTGCATGATATTCGGCAAAAAGGGAATGATATACATGATGGGGTTAACCCAAACGATATTCCTTATGGACTTATGTGCCCCGGTGAGGTGATAAACGTGGAATTTCTTAGAGAAAATGAAACCGAATCGCGCATGGTCCCTGCACGCCGCTCATATCTCAATTCTCGAAAAATAATGGACCTTAGAAGATCTTTAGAAGAACCTTTTGAGGGTAATGAATATTAAACTTACGGAGGTCAGCAATGAAAAATAAAACATATTTAAACAATATATTAATATTAGTCGTCGCATGCATATGTGTTAGTTGTATTTCATGCTCTGCGAACAAGAAGGCGATAGAAAATAAAAATAATTATTCCAATAACGGTTCGAAATATAAACCAGCAGGCTTTGAAAAGAATATAACTTCAGATATGGCTGGAGCGCCAACTTATGCATATAGTCCATTAACATTAAGTAAGTTTCAAGCAATTCGTGACGGCACAGATCAATTGTCAAAAATATTTATTGATTATAGTACATACCTTAACGATGATGAATTAGGGCATCCCTTAAATATCCGATTCTTTTCACTTACAGGCGGCGATCTGTATAACAATCGCTATTATAATTCTATTAGCGAATATTCAGGTAGATTAATGAATGACGACCGAACCATACCACGCTATGAAGTAAAGGAAAAGGAGTTTCTTCCAGTAGAAGTTGAGTTAATTCTTGATTACTTGAAAGAAAATGAAGAGAATATTGAATATTTTTTTAATGGGGATGAATATCAAGGCCTTCCAACACCGTATCTTACGCAAACTACGTTTATAAATAAAAAACGATACAATTTTATTCTAATAATATTTGAACCCGATGGTGCAAAATCAGAATATGATGCCGCTTGGGCAATAAGTAAAAGCGTTGATGAGCCGGATACAATTTTTCAAGGACTTATTAATAGACTTGAAAACAACTTCATAAACCAGTTTGAGTAATTTGAACCAAACTGGGAAATAACAATAATATAAAACACCTGATTCGTATTACTAAAACTTATCTAAAAACCAGTTCCTCAGCTCGTTGACCTTTACCCTCACCTGCTCGGTCTTGTTCCTATCCCGAATAGTTACGCTCTCATCATCGAGCGATTCATAATCGACAGTTATGCAAAACGGGGTGCCGATTTCATCCTGACGGCGATAACGTCGCCCTATAGAACCAGCCTGGTCATAAACGCAGTTCCAGTGCGGTTTGAGTTTGTTGTTTATATCGGTCGCCATATTAACAAGAGGGTCTTTTTTCATCAGGGGGAAAACAGCGATTTTAACAGGCGCTACCGCTGGATGAAACTTCAACAATACGCGCTCCTCGCCATCGACAACATCTTCATCATAAGCATCGCAGATAAATGTTAAAACGGTACGATCAACTCCCGCTGATGACTCTATGCAATAGGGGACATATTTCTCGCGTGATGTCTCATCGAAATAATCAAGATCCTTGCCACTTTTCGTTGCATGTGCTTTCAAATCGAAATCGGTACGGTTCGCGATACCCTCGAGCTCCTTGCGTCCGAACGGGAAATCATATTCGACATCGATGGTGCGCTTCGAATAATGGCTCAGTTCGTTTTTCTCGTGTTCGCGTAAATGAAGATGCTCCGGATTTATCCCGTAATCCTTGTACCACTGAAATCGCTCATTGACCCAGAAATCGAACCATTCCTCATCGGTGCCGGGCTTCACGAAGAACTCGAGCTCCATCTGCTCGAACTCGCGACTTCGAAATGTGAATGATTTTGTTGTAATTTCGTTTCGGAATGCTTTCCCCATCTGCGCAATACCGAACGGGATTTTCATTCGCGATGCTGTCAGCACATTTTTGAACTGGACAAAAATTCCCTGCGCGGTTTCCGGACGGAGATAGACATCCTGAAGCGAACCCTCGACACTTCCAGCCTGAGTTTTGAACATGAGATTGAACTGGCGAGGTTCGGTGAGTTTCTTTCCACCGCATGATGGGCACTGACCGGGTTTCTCCATCATGTCGAGACGGAAACGCGATTTGCAATCGAGGCAGTCTATCATCGGATCGGTGAATTCATCGACATGTCCGCTCGCGATCCAGACATCGGGATGCATGAGTATTGATGCGTCCATGCCGACAACATCATCGCGCATTCGAACAACACGTTTCCACCAGAGGTTCTTGACATTGTTTTTCAATTCAACACCGAGGGGACCGTAATCCCATGTGGCGGCGAAACCACCGTAGATTTCCGATGATTGGAATATTAGTCCACGACGTTTCGCAAGTGATACTATTTTGTCCAATTCCCGCACCTCGCGCGATATGTGTATTCAAGGGATGAATACTAACACACTGTGATGATGTGGTAAAGATTCATACGGGGATCGCGGACAGCTTGTCCGCAAAGTGAAGCAAAAGAAATATAATGCGGACAGGATGTCCGCGCTCCCAGAAATTTTCCAAAAATTTCATTTCACTACAATAAAGGTTAAATTAATTTTATCGATCCGAGATGGCATCCGATTTTTTACCGGAATTTTAAAATGCCTTTCCCATATTTTCATTTTTAATTTTTACAGATTTAATCCTGATAATCATAAAATATCTAAGCAAGCATAAAATATACCTATCCTAAAGGCGCATTAATAGAGGGATTACCAAAAAGAGAGGCATATTATATAATAGCTTGTCCAATCCATGAAATTTCAAGCCTCATACGTGATGGTATGAATGGTATAGGGATGATTTCAAAAGACCCTCCGGAGGCTCATTGCTCTATGTTCTAATTTACAAGCCATTTTCATAAAGTTTTAATCCTGAAATGCCGATAATAATTGGTGAAAAAAGCCATATCAGCTTGACAAGGCACATGGCGAGCATTATACTTGCGGCTTGTTTTGTTAATTACTCTTCCCATGCTGGATTTGCGATGTTATCAGCGTATAGCCTACAATATCCGGCATGGGAGATATCACTCCGATAAGGGAGGTGAATAAATGAACAAGGCAGAGCTTACAGAGCTCATCTCGAAAGAGGCTAAAATCACGAAAGCCGAGGCGAAGAGGGCGATCGATTCATTCGCCGACAATATCACGAAGACCCTGAAGAAAGGCAAGGAAGTACGCCTGATCGGGTTCGGAACCTTCGGCGTGCGCAGACGAAAAGCGCGCAAGGGCGTGAATCCTCAGACCGGCAAGAGTATCCAGATTGCAGCCAAGAGAGTACCGTACTTCCGACCGGGAGCGGAACTCAAGAATGCGGTCAAGTAGTCCGGAGCGCGGACATTTTGTCCGCCTAAAAAACACGAAATGCAACCCGGCATCCCCATGTCGGGAAAATCAAAAAAGCATGTAGTACAAAGGGTGTCCGAGCGGACACCCTTTTTGGTTTTTAAAGCATATGGTAACCATTAAAAAACTATAAGCAATAGTTCCGAAGAGAGATTTGGATTTTGACCTTGATTTTCAGTTAATTCCTGTTAATATTAAGCGAAAATTTACTGAGTTCAATAGGTAAAAAAAGAATAGTTCTGGAGGCAAAATGAAAATCCTGAGCCGTATTCTAATTGCTGTTTTTGTTGTCTCGTTCAGCATTGGATGTTCAGGTTATAATTCCAGATCAGCAGAACTGCCTTCGGTTGATAGCTCCGATCTGCCGTTAATCAATGCTATAACAGTCGGCGATTTTGACGGCTATAGTGGAATGGGCATTTTTGGTGCTTATGAATTAACGGTGAACCCGGATAATCTCTCTGCTGAACTAAATCCGATGAGGATACTCACCCTGGGTGAATCGTTTATTGTGAGCGGTACACCATTTTTCACAACTAAGGATTGCTTCAGAATTAGAACAGTTGGAAGGGCTGAAAGCGGAGGAATTCTAATTGGATACGAGATCAAACATCCCTTTCCAAAAGGTAATACTAGCTTGCCGCCATCCGGGAAAAATCGCCTTGACCTTGATGTTTTCGATCTTGCTCTTGTAATAGTTCCAAAATCTGTAACACCATCCACCTATCAACTCGGTAGTGCATATACAGGTTTTGTTTTTAATCCCGATGGTTATACAAAAGAACTTAACCAGGTTACGGGGGGAAACGCCGCCGCTCCCTATAAAATCGCATATGAAAGTTCAAGTAATAATCGTTTTGCGATGGGAACCGATTGGCAGCCTTTCGATGTTTTATACTCTCCCATCCAAATGCAATTGGATTTGTATCTGACTATGGGCTATGGCGCGAGCGCTAAAGTACCACAACGGTTGAATCCAATTTATTATGTTCCCGAGTTCAATAGGAAACCAGTCTGGAAGGTGAGAGTATTTCCACCTACAATGCTTGAGGGTGAAACTAAATCTTATCCTTTACTTATAGACGTTTACGATTGGAATCACGGGGCTACTGTTGCGCCGGTTTTTCCTGATCCTGCACATACAAACTATATTAAGGCGCAATCAGATATTGAGTCAGTTCAAATCGAAGTTCCCGATATGTTCACTGGTACGCTTACAGCAACAACCGAGGATTCATCCACTAATGGATTCAGTGATCCACTGACATATGCGGTTGACATAGAGAATATAAATGGTGTTCCTGAGGGAGTATATAAAGGACTTGTCAAAGTTTCCGATTCAAGAGATCCGAATCCAATTCCTCTGGGCGGCGATATTCTAATCCATACACCTGATGGAATCGCACTATTGAATTATACAATTCCGGAGTACGCGACCTACCAGAGCTTCACGGTTAAGATTATTTCGTCAGATCCAGGCTTTGATTGGGGAGCGAGCTTTGGTTCCGACTTGTGGGATGAGGGATGGGGTGTATGTGCTGATAAAGATAATAATGTTTATATCACGGGCTGTTTTCAGGGAACTATAGATTTCGATCCGGGTCCGGGAACAGTCTATTGCTCATCAAATGGAAAACGGGACGTGTTTATATGCAAATTGACTGAAACAGGGGATTTTGTTGATGTGTTAACTTTCGGTTCAACTTTGGATGATTCAGGCAGGGCAATAGCAGTCGATAATCTTAACAATCTTTACGTAGCTGGCTATTTCAATGGAAGTGTTGATTTCGATCCCGGTAGCGGAACTCACATATATAGTTCACTGGGAGGAGAAGATGTTTTCTTAAGCAAGTTTTCGCCAACTGGTACCTGGCTTTGGACTCGAACATGGGGAAGCCCGACTGGTCTCTGGGATGAGGGTCATGGTATGTCTATAGATCCCAATGATAATATTTATATAACAGGAGATTTCTCCGGTACTAATGTGGATTTCGATCCAAGCACAGGCGGTACTGATCTGCATTCATCTAACTCCGGTTCAACTGATCCTTTTATAAGTGTGTTTGATGCAAATGGCAATTTCCTTTGGGCTCGCACATGGGGAGGTCCTTTAGCTGATGCTGGAAGCGGAGTTAGTTATGGTAATGGAGATGTTTATGTCACGGGCGGCTTCCAGGGAACCAACGTTGATTTTAATCCCGGTCCTGGAGCGTTCCCTTTAAGTTCGAATGGTCAATATGATGTTTATTTAACGAACTTTGATTATAATGGTAATTTTCAGGTCGCAGCCTCATGGGGAGGACCCGGAAAAGATTTTGCCAGAGGATTAGTTGCAGAAAGTACTTTGGTATATGTTACCGGATATTTTGAGGAAACTGTCGATTTTAATCCCGGTCCCGGTACGGACTATCACACCTCAAATGGTGGACATGATGCTTTCCTTACCTTAATAAATATTCTTTACGGGAATTATAGTTGGACAAATACATGGGGTGGCGCCGGTATTTGGGATGAGGGTAATGCAGTTGCCATTTCATTGGCAAGTCCTACACTGGAAAGTGAAATTTATGTTACAGGATGCTTCGAGGAGACTGTTGATTTTGATTCCGGGATTTTGACCGATTATCATTCGTCGAGAGGTGGGAAAGATATCTTTCTCAGCAGCTTTGGGGCTCCATCGGGACTTTGGCAATGGTCATATACATGGGGAACGCTTGGTTTATGGGATGAGGGGCATGCTGTGGGCTCGGGTTCCCTTTTTATTGCGGGCGCATATGGCAGCGGAAGCATGGATTTTGATCCAGGTTCTGGTGAGGATTGGCATCCAAACGCAGGGAACGCAGATATTTTCATGATTAAGATTGATGAGCAGTGCCGATCTGAAATCGAACCGAATAATGATTGTACTGAGGCAGCCGCAAGTCTCAACGAGCTTTACCCATCAGTTTGTGGTGCTGTCAGATACATGCTTGATGAAGAGGACTGGTACCGATACTCGATGAGCCTCTATCCATTAACTGCTGCTATCTCTTTACATAATTACAGCGGTTATAACCTGGATTTATATGTCATTGATTTGGATTGCAGTAGTGTGGTAACGTCATCAACCAATGCCGGGGCGGCCGATGAATATGTTACTTTTCCCTGTGAACCATATGGTACTTTTTACGTTAAAGTCGTTAACCAGGATACAAGTAATGAACCGCTCGAGTACAAATTGGAATGGAGTGAGCACTATTAATATTTGCGCACAGCACACTTTTATGTGAAATTTTTCATATAAAAGTCCTTCACGGCACTGATTGCAATAGTAAAGAAATTATAAAGGGTGTCCGAACGGACACCCTTTTTGCATTAATCATCATCAAGAGACCTCTGGAAAATAACTGTACCGATGTCATTCCGAAGCAAATTCAGGATTTGACATCCAGGAAACCGCATTATTACTGGGTTTGAGAAATGTCAAATCCTGAATTTTGCTGAGGAATCTCTCTTTTCCTGACTTTTTCAGAGCTCACATCTACATTATTTTTTCATTTGACGAACAATTTTTTCAACGGTTGTAACATACGCGAACCCGTAAGAGAGGGTCATCAAACTCGCGAGATGCATCTCCTCATTCATTGCGCCATTGCCATCAGCCGGAAAGAAAACTCGATAATCCCGGAAATATGCGTCGCGGACAGTTGATTCGCAGCACATATTCGTCATTACACCAGTAATCACGATATCCTCAACCTTCATGCATCGAAGCACTGTTTCAAGGTCTGTATTATAGAATGCGGAGTAACGATGTTTGAATATCACTTTTTCGTTTTTGAGTGGATGCAATTCCCTGTCAATTTCGCTTTCCGGGCTTCCCTCGATGCACATCCCACTCCACCACCATCCCATAATGCCGCAGTCGATTTTTTCCGGTGAATGAACATGACGAGTGAAAACAACAGGACGTCCAGCTTTTCGAAATGCCGTAATCAGTTTTTTAACATTCGGAATTATGGCTGGACCGCCGCATGTGAATGCCGGTGAGTTCTCATCAAGGAAATGGTTCTGCATGTCGATTACCATAAGAACGCTCTTTCCTCGATTAATCTTCATCTTGTGTACATTATAAGGAGCGATTTTGTCAAGCCATTCTTTTGTTTTCAGATCGATATTTGTTGATGTTACATAGGGCTGATTCAATTATTTCTCCTTCTTGTTTGTTGTTGGCAAGAATAAAGCCCTCGAGGACGAGCGCGCTCCCAGGTTATAGCTTTGAGAATGCTTCTTTTATAAACTCGCAAGCCAATTCCAGATTCTCATACGAATTGGCGTAACTTAATCGGATATAGCCCTCGCCATAGGGACCGAATGCGCTGCCGGGCAACACCGAAACGCCATCGACGCCGGTTTTTTTAGCGATTTCGGGATACATCGCTGATGCGCC
>Ga0315277_10007805_pt1 | contig 13829 bp, 12 predicted proteins | sample YL17G05_15_MG_FD_203695 | JGI IMG/M metagenome (GOLD analysis project Ga0315277, IMG submission 203695) | Sediment microbial communities from Yellowstone Lake, YNP, Wyoming, USA - YL17G05_15 | ecosystem: Environmental > Aquatic > Freshwater > Lake > Sediment | place: USA: Wyoming | collected... | reverse complement strand
ATACCCCTGCAACAATACCCCCGCGGAGATTATGCCCATTGCGGCAGAAGCTGTCCTTATGGCCTGTATCCTGGACATCTCCGTAGCAGCGCCCCGCCTACCCCCTTTCAATAGCACCGCAGTCCTGTTCACTGCCCAAATTGCGCCGTTCCTCACCCCCTCAAACATCCTACCCACAGAGAAGAGCAGAGGGTTGTTCGCAAGTAAATAGATGAAAACAGCAACGACGTTCATCACACCATTCAGAATGAAGAATCTCCTCACCCCAACCTGATCCGACATTGCTGCAAAGATGCTTCTCGAAACAACAAATACAACCGGAGACATGGAAACAACAAAACCAATACTAACAACATCAAACCCCCTCACAATCAACAGGAGAGGAATAAGCATGGAAAGAGCATTTGTTATGAACGCATCTAGGAAGTTTACAATCCTCAGCTCATCCATACGACCACTCACTCTTCCATACTCTCAAAAGCCCGCACAGCCCTGCATCTAACATTCTCATCCATCTCAACCAGAACAGCGCCCTCATCAGGTTGCCCGTACACCAACAACGTACCGTTTGGGGCGTACATCATCACAACAAGAGCGGCAAGATCCTCCTCGCCCTTCACGAGTATCTTGCCCTTCCCCTTCTCCAATGCGTCCTTCACACTCTCAACTAATTCATCCATTATCACTCCTGGCGGGTTGTGCACTATAATCTCTCCATCATCAAACTTACTGAGCACCTCCCTGACATTCCCAATTACATCCTTCCTCTTTATCTTCAAATCATACACCACAACATCCGGAGTTATCCCATTCTTTATAAGTGCATAGGAGCAGTCATCACCCACTGAAATCAGCAGATCTTTCCTATTCGACAGCCCAGCAATAAGTTCTGTGCTGTTAACAACCTTACCAAAGGGCTTCCTGAGTTCTGCCCTCAGACTCTCCGGTAATCTTCTCATACTAGTAATCAGCTAACATTCAATATATATACCTAACCTCACCCGACCAGAATTTAATCAAGCCTATTGAACTACCCCAGCAACCTCACCCCACTCTCGCTACCGACGATCACCCTCCACATATCACCAATAAAGAGGCCAGTCTCTATAACCCCAGGAACCCCCCTCAACAACTCATCCAGCCTCCCCGGGTTGACTATCACCTCGAAATAAACATCAACAATGGAGTTTCCGTTATCGGTAACAAACTTCTTCCCCCTTTTCATTCTCACTCTCGCCTTCAGATGCATCGCCCCGAAACCCCGGACTATACCCTCTGCCTCGGAAGGTTGCACCTCAAGGGGCACCCATCCCCCCAAGCACTCCGTCAACTTACTCTCATCAACAATCACAATAAACCTCTTTGCAGCGCAATCCACAAGCTTTTCCCTCAGGAGCGCCCCCCCGTACCCCTTTATGAGATTCCTTCCCGCGTCCACCTGGTCAGCCCCATCCACCGCCAAATCCGCCCTCTCCACCTCTTTAAACCCCCTCACAACCAGCCCAGCCTTCCTTGCAACCTTCTCACTTCTCACAGAAGTTGGCACGCAGACGATCTTCAGCTTCTCCCCTCCAACCTTCCTCCCCAGCAGCTTTATGAAAATCTCGGAGGTGCTACCACTCCCAAGCCCAACAACCATGCCATCCTTGACGAACTCCAAAGCCTTCCTCGCAGCGTTTAGCTTTCCACCCATAATCACTCTTTTTAATAATGAGATTAAAAAACTATACATGCGAGGCATCCTCATTGACGTGAGCTACAAGACGAAAGGCTCTCACCCAGTCATCTCGCTCATCCTAAAGGGAAAGAAGTTTTTCAGGATCTATGACCACTCCTTCGAGCCCTACTTCTACCTCCATACCGATGACCCGGAGGATGCGAAGAAGATAGTTGAGCAGCTCGTTGTGGAGGAGAAAGGCTCTGTTGTAAAGGCAAAGAGAGTTGAGAAGGTCAAGAAACTCCTCTCAGGCAAGCAGACTGAGCTGCTCAGAATAGTGTGCAACCATCCCCAGGAGGTTCCTCTTCTGAGGGAGGAGGTCAAGAAGCTGGGGACAACCTACGAGCACAACATCCCATTCACAAGAAGGTACATCATAGACAGAGGCCTCGTTCCCCTGAATGCAATAGAGTTCGAGAGAGAGGGAAAGGAGCTCAAGAAAGTAATCAAGGTTCATGATGTTCCTTCCCTGAAGTTCAATACACTGGCATTCGATATTGAGACGTACAACCCGCAGGGAGCCCCACGCCCCTCCAAGGACCCCGTGCTGATGATAAGCTATGCAGATGAGGAGTCGGGTGTGCTCACAACAAAGAAGATAAACAAGCCCTTCGTGCATGCGCTCTCAACTGAGAAGGAGATGCTTGAGAAGTTCTCAGAGCTCATAAAGAAGAAAGATGTTGAAATCCTTCTCGGCTACAACTCCAGCCAGTTCGACCTCCCCTACCTCAAGGAGAGGGCGGCTGTGCTGAAAACAAAACTCTCGCTTGGGAGAGATGGCTCAAGCTTCACCCTGCATAGGAGAGGCCTCATAACAAAGGCAAAAATCACTGGGAGGGTGCACATAGACGTATTCCACATAATCCGTTTCCTCGCAACCATAGGAGCGCTGAAGACATTTCGGTACACCCTTACTGAGGTTTACTCTGAGATAACAGGCAAGAAGAAGAAAGTGCTGCCCAAGCTCGAGATATGGAAGTACTGGGATGATGGTGGAAAATGCGGGGAGCTTGCGGATTACTCGCTCAATGATGCAGTAGCGGTCATGGAGCTTTCCAAGCAGCTGCTCCCAATGGAGTTTGAAATTTCCAAGCTCTCAAAAGTCCCACTCTTTGAAATATGCGGCTCCTCCACAGGGACCATAGTTGAGCAGCTCCTCATGAACAGGGCGCACTGGGAGAACATGATTGTGCCCAACCAGCCCAAGGAGGAAGAGATAACCGCAAGGGCGGCCTCTCCTGCAGTAGGGGCATTTGTGAAGATGCCGGAGCCCGGCATATACGAGAACCTTGCGGTATTCGACTTCCGCTCCCTGTACCCCTCCATAATCATCTCCCACAACATAGACCCATTCACACTCAACTGCTCCTGCTGCGAGAAGGATGCATTCGTCTCCCCAGTCGGACATAGGTTCTGCAAGAAAACCAAAGGCCTCATCCCCTCCGTGCTGGGGGAGCTGCTGGACAAGAGGGCGGAAATAAAGAAGAAGATGAAATCTCTCAAGTCAGGAACGGACGAGTACATACAGCTTGACGCAAGGCAACAGGCCTTGAAGATAACCGCAAACTCATTCTACGGCTACCTTCTCTACCCGCGCTCCCGCTGGTACTCCAAGGAAGCAGGGGAGAGCACCACTGCATGGGGCAGGCACTACATACAGGAGACAATGAGGAGAGCGGAGGAGTCGGGCTTCAAGGTGCTCTATGGTGACACGGATTCTCTTATGCTGCTCCTCGGCGAGAAGAAGAAAAAGGATGCGCTGGAGTTCATCAACAAAATCAACTCCGAGCTTCCTGAGAAGATGGAGCTCGAGCTTGAAGGATTCTACACCCGGGGGGTTTTCGTGAGCAAGAAGGCAGAGGCGAAAGGAGCTAAGAAAAAATACGCTCTTATTGGGGAGGAGGGGAGGATAAAAATAAGGGGGTTTGAGCTCGTTAGGAGGGACTGGGCCGGCGTTGCGAAGCAGGTGCAGCAGCAGGTGCTTGAGGCAATCCTGAAGGACGGCAGCAAGGAGAAGGCACTGAAGGTTGTGATGGACAAGATAAAGGAGCTCAGGGAGGGCAGAACTCCCATGGAAGAGCTTGTGATCTACACGCAGCTGAAGAGACAGACAAAGTATCTAACACCGGGCAAGGACGGCGGACACAAGATAACCTCCCCCGAGCTAGAAGCCGCAAAGAAGGCGCAGAAGGCAGGCATGCCTGTTGAGGAGGGCTCTCTGATAAGCTTCGTGATAACAAGGAAGGGAAACAGTATATCCGAAAAGGCAGTGCCGGCAGAGCTTGCGAAGGATTACGACGCCGGCTACTACATAGAGCACCAGGTAATACCGGCAGTTCTGAAAATTCTCAAGGAGCTTGGCGTGAAAAAGGAGGATTTGCTCCTTGGAGGGAAGCAATCCAGCCTTGGTGAGTGGCGTGGTTAAGGCGGTACTCTTCGACATCGACAACACACTCTTCCCCTCGAACGATTTTGCGGAGCTTGCGAGGAGGAATGCAATAACCGCAATGATTGGAGCAGGCCTCACTGCGGATGCAGACGAAGTGTACAATAAGCTCTGCAAGGTGATAGGCAGGTACGGGCCCAACTACCCCAAGCATTTCAATGCGCTCCTCAAGGAGCTTGGCGTGAAGACAAACCCAAAAATAATTGCTGCCGGAATCTTTGCCTACCACCAAGCAAAGAGAGGCATATCCCCCTACGCAGATGTTCCCAAAACAATAATGCACTTGAGGAAGCGCGGCTACAGAATCTGCGTAGCCTCCCAGGGCAGGGCGCTGAAGCAGTGGGATAAGCTCATAAGGCTTGGCCTGCATAACATGTTCCACGAGGTTTTTGTAACACCAAGAAAAAGCAAGAGGTTCTACCGTTCAATACTCAAAAAACTGAAGCTCAATCCGCGCGAAGTTATGATGGTCGGAGATAACATCGAAACTGACATAAAGCCCGCAAGGCAGCTCGGCATCATAACCGTGCTGGTTGCTCCGAAGCATTCAATGAAGGGAGCGGATTATACTGTGAAAAACATAGGAGAGCTTCCAAGAATAATGGAGAGGTTGTAGAGATGATTGAGAAATATGAGAAAGCCGGCAGAATTGCATTTGAGGTTCTGCAGGAATCCAAGCAGCTCATCAAGCCAGGCGCGAAACTGCTCGACATAGCCGAAGCAGTCGAGGTGAAGATAGCCGAGAAAGGCGCGAAGCCTGCTTTCCCAGCGAACATCTCCCTGAACGAAGTCGCAGCCCACTTCACCCCAGAGAAGGACAGCACTGCTGCTATTGGAGAGAAGGACATTGTGAAGCTGGATGTTGGGGTGCACGTTGACGGCTTCATTGGCGACAATGCATTGACAGTAGACCTCTCAAATGAGAATGGAAAGCTGGTTGAGGCAGCTGAGAAGGCCCTTGATGCCGCGATATGCACAATACGCGCAGGAGCTAAAATCGGCGAGGTTGGCGCTGAGGTGGAAGCCGCTATAAAGGGGTTTGGCTTCAAGCCCATAGAGAACCTCACAGGCCACTCACTGGGGGAGTATGAATTGCATGCCGGAATGGAACTCCCTAACATAGGCAGCAAGGATCCCAAACAGCTTGAGGAGGGAATGGTGATTGCAGTGGAACCATTCGCAACAAACGGCGAAGGGCACGTCTCAGAGGCGCCAGACGTTGAGATATTCTCCTTCAGAGAGAAATTTCCCGTTAGGATGAGGGAGTCCAGGAGGCTGCTCAACTATGTTGATGAGAACTACAAAACACTCCCCTTTGCAGAGAGGTGGCTGTACAGGGACTTCCACTCCAAGCTTCTTCTGCATGCAGCCCTGAGGGAGCTCGTTTTTTCAGGAGCACTGCGCCAGTACCCCGTTCTCAAGGATGCTGGCAAGGGGCTTGTCTCACAGGCAGAGCTCACCGTGGTTGTTGAGAAGGATGCAGCGCGGGTGCTCACAAAGTAAATATTAATCAAACTCCATAATCTATGGGGGCCCGTGGCGCAACTGGATAGCGCGACTAGGAAACTCGCAAGGCTTCGGACCAGTTGGTTGGGGGTTCAAATCCCCCCGGGCCCGCTCAGGTGAATCCATGCTGCATTTTGCGTTAAAGACTGCAGAGAAAGCCGGCAGAGTTGCAATGAAGCATTTCAGGAAAGTAAATAAGGTCAGCTTCAAATCCCGGCAGGACATACTCACAAGTGCGGATACGGCGCTGGAGGAGCTTATAGTCAAGGAGATAATGAACGAATACCCAGCGCACGGCATCCTGGCCGAAGAGTCTGGCAGGAGCAGGGGGAACTCAGAGTATCTTTGGGTGATAGACCCAATAGACGGAACTGTGAACTACGCGGCAGGCCTGCCATACTTCTCAATTTCCATAGGACTTGCCTTCAACGAGCAGCCAATCCTCGGAGTGGTTTACGATCCCTACCACAATGAATTCGTTTACGCAGAAAAGGGAAAGGGGGCCTACCTCAACGGAAAGAGGGTTAGAATCGGCAGGGAGAGGAAGCTGATAAACTCCATCATTACAACAGACCTTGGCCACAGGAGGAGCAAGCAGATACTGAGGAGGGTGAAGGCGCTCCTCCCTGTTGTGCGCGCAGTGCGCCTGCTGGGGTCTGCCAGCAAAGGCCTTGCAGACGTTGCCCTTGACAGGGCGCAGGGCTACGTTCACAACGACATCCAGCCCTGGGATGTTGCTGCAGCCTGTGTTATCCTAAGGGAGGCAGGAGGAGATATAATAAACTTCAAAGGAAACCCCTGGGGTCTTTATGACGGTACGGTAATTGCATCAAACAAACAACTCTCAAAGGAACTTTTGAAATATGTGGGGTGAGCATATGCAGAAAGAGCGAAGCAGGGAAGAACTGAAGGCAGCAGTCTCGGGCATTGTGGAAAAGCTTGAGCTGCAGAGGGAGCAGTGGAAGCATCTTCCAATTGACGAGCAGGTGAGGCTCGGGCTGAGGTTCCTGGGGAACAAGCTTCTTGAGAAAGACATAAGGCCGGAGTGCGGCATAACCTCAATTCTCAACAAGGCCAGCCAGAATGCAAAAGACGCAGAAACCAAAGAATTTTTTGATAGGATGCAGACGCAGATAGGGACAAAAGGAGTGCGTTTTGAATAAAAAAATAAAAAGAAGAAAGAGAAGAGACTACTCGTAGTCCCCTCCGCCCATTCCACCAGGCCCTCCCGGCCCGCCTGGCATTGCCGGTGCCCTGCTCTTCGAGCTTATCATGTCATCTATCCTCAAGAGCATCGCTGCTGCCTCGCTCGCGCTTGCAATCGCCTGCTTCTTCACCTTGGTTGGCTCTATGATGCCCAGCTTCTTCATATCCGCAATCTTTCCATTGTACACGTCAACACCAGAGTCCCTGCCGTCCATCCTCTTGTGTCTCGTCCTCAGCTCAACCAGGGTGTCTATCGCATCCATGCCAGCGCTCTCTGCGAGTGTCCTTGGGACTATCTCAAGCGCATCTGCGAATATCTGTATTGCGAGCTGCTCCCTCCCTCCAATCTCAGTTGCATACTTCCTGAGGTCTGATGCAAGCTGCATCTCAACGCTCCCTCCGCCCGCAACATACTCGCCCTCCTCAATTGCGCTGCTCACCGCGCCAATGCCGTCAACAATTGCCCTCTCGCCTTCGTTGACAACATGCTCCGTGCTCGCTCTAACAAATATTGTCACGCTCTTCGGGTCCTTGCACTTCTCAACGAACACCATCTGCTCGCCTGCAATCTTCCTCTCCTCCACAACTCCTGCAAAGCCCAAATCCTTTGAGCTCAAATCATCCAGGTTTGTTGCAAGCTTCGCTCCGGTTGCCCTTGCCAGCTTCTCCATGTCGCTCTTCTTAACCCTCCTCACTGCAACAACGCCCTTCTTTGAGAGGAAGTGCTGTGCGACATCATCAATTCCCTTCTGGCAGAACACCACATTCGCTCCAGTTGCAGCTATCTTCTCCACCATCTCCCTCAGCATCTTCTCCTCCTGCTTGAGGAAAGCTTCCATCTGCTCCGGAGAGGTTATCTCTATTTTTGCATCCGTCTCCGTCTTCTCAATCTCAAGTGCGGAGTCAACCAGCGCAATCTTTGCGTTCTCCACCTTCTTGGGCATTCCCGGGTGCACTATCTCCTTGTCGACAAGCACGCCGTTTATGAGCTGCGTATCGTCTATGTCGCCCCCCTCCTTCTTCTCAACCTTTATGAAATCATCATCTATCACCACTTTCCCATCCTTCCTCTCCGCAACCTGCCTCACTGCGCTCACAACCAGCTTCGCCAGCCTGTCCTTCGCCTTGCCGAAGCCAACCGTTTTCGAGCCCATTGACACAGACGCAATCTTCTCAAGCGTGTCCGTATCCTCAAGCATCACCTTGTAGCTCATCTCAGTAAGATTCTTCTCGGCATGCGCAGCCGCCCCCTTAAATCCTTTTATGATGGTGCTTGGGTGTATGCCCTGGTCGAGCAAGTCGCCAGCCCTCTTCAGGAACTCACCAGCAAGCATCACTGCAGTGGTTGTCCCATCCCCGACCTCCTTGTCCTGCGTCTTGGCTATCTCCACCATAATTTTTGCTGCCGGGTGCTCCACGTTCATCTCCTCAAGAATCGTGGCACCGTCGTTGGTTATCACTATATCTCCCATCTCGCTGACAAGCATTTTGTCCATCCCTCTTGGCCCCAGGGTTGTTCTCACAGCATTCCCAATCGCGTATGCGACTGCTATGTTCGTGCGCTGCGCGTCCCTCCCAAGAAGCCTTGAAGCTCCCTCAGGAAGAATGAGCACGCGCTCTCCGCCCATTTGTGCTTCCGTAGCCATTTTATCTACCTCCAAATTCTACAGCTTTACTCAACTAGCATTTTTACTATATATGTATGCATACAGATTTAAATAACTTATCTCGCTCAGGGCTTTGCACATCAATTCATGAAGAAAGTAGCTGGGGAAGAGCAGCTTAAGCAACGAGCAATTAAAAGTCGTCTTGATTGAGCCTTCCGAGAGGCCAAAGAGAGCCGTTATATCGAAACAACTGTGCCTAAGCGCCCCTCTCCTCAATGAGCTTCATCAGCTCCCTAGCTTTCCTTATCTCCCTTATCTCCTTCCTCCTCACGACAGGTATGCCCGCTATGCTATCCTTGCTGTACTTGTTAAGGATGAAGCAAGAGCCAGAGCCGAACACATCCATTATGCCGGAATACACCTCCGCCCTCTTCGCCATGGTCCTCTTGTCAGCCTCCTCTCCTGCGAAGAGCAGCTTCCTCTCCCTCCCAAGAATGTCGAATGGAGCAGTCCTCGTCCTCACGCTCTCAAAGCCAAGCATGCTGAGCAGCGTCTCCTCGCTCACGAACTTCTGCCTTCCCTTGAAGGGCTCTATGAACTTCCTCAGTTCCATCCCGAGAATCTCCTCAATCTTCCTAGCGTTCTCCTCGCTCGCATATATCCTCCCGTGCTCATACCTATAAAGCGTTTCCTTTGATATCCCTGAGCGCCTGGCAAGCTCCTCCAGAGTCAGCTTCAGCGCAGCCCTCCTCCTAGCCATCTTGCCCTCATCAATATCAACAAGCATCTCCCTGAACTTCCTAATTTTGGGAAGCTCCTCTCCCCCAACGATTCCCCTGAAGGTTCTCACGTTGCCAGCAGGCACCTTGTGGCGCTCGTAAAGCACACCATCCTCCAGCCTATACTCGTTGCTCCTCTCCCCAACAAGGAAGCTGTTTCCAGAGAGCATGCCTGCAATCTTCCTCATATCCTCTGCCTGCTGCCTTGTGAATGCATCCATGTTCTCCAGCACCTTGACAAGCAGGGCCTCCTCCCGCTTCGCAAGCAAGTCAAAGCAGCTGTGTACCCTTGTGCAGTACACCGAGAGGTAGTTGCAGTCAATAAGCACTTTCGCTACTTCCTGTACAAGCTTTTCCCTCATGAAGCGATTTTGGAGTGTGAATTATATAACTTTTCTACCTAAAACCAAACAATCTTATATATCACCTAAACCAACCAATCTAGATAATAACGGGGTGGTTTTATAGAAAGAAAATGGTTAATTCTAGGAGTTGTATTGATCTTTTTAATAGCCCTCTATCTAGCTCTCTCCAGAGGATATGGAAATAGCTATCCACCTGCCTCTGGAGGATATGAAAACAACTCTCCATCCGCCCCTAGCGAATATGAATATTCTTGTAACGATTGTAATGTGATAATCATTGCATTTGATGCAATGCAAAGTTATCATATAAGCGCTTACGGCTATCCTATTGAAACAACCCCCAATCTTGATAACTTTTCAAAGAATGCCACACTCTTCAAAAATGCAATTAGCCCCGCCCCATGGACCATACCGACTTACATTTCGTGGTTTACATCACTCTATCCATCCGAACATAAAGTTGTAAATAAATTTTCAATCTATAACTCATCCACACAGGTAACCGCAAATTTGCGAAATCTCACACCTAACGCCGTCACCCTAGCAGAGATTATGAAGCAGAATGGCTACGCGACAGTAGGGTTTACTGGTGATGGGGGTGCTCGTGGCGCACAGGGGGGGTCTATAGGCTTTGATGTCTATATAGATACTCCTGCAGGTTTCAATGGTTTTGATTACAGCATGCCGCTTGCTTTAAATTGGATAAAAAACAACACAGATAAAAAATTCTTCATGTTTCTGCATGGATATGACTCGCATGGTCAGTACAACAACCTTACGAATTTCACTAGAAAGTTTTTAGGTTTTAACTATACCGGGGAATTCAATGGAACGGTTCAAGAACAGGCAAACCTAAGGGAGGAAGGATTAGCATATGGGTCCGTAGATGTTACCGACGACGATGTCAGATTCTGGAGAGCATGGTACGATGAAAAGATAAATAACGCAGACATGAGATTTGGAACATTCATCGACAATTTGAGAGAGATGGGACTCCTGAATAAAACAATTATCATAATTGCTTCGGATCATGGTACCGAATTTTATGAACACAAAAGATTCGATCATGGTCCCACTTTGTACCAAGAACTAATTCATATTCCATTAATAATTTGGGCTCCTGGATTCAATAGCACAAAGGTAGTCACAAGCCAGGTTTCAACTTTGGATATAATGCCCACCATACTTCAGCTAGCAAACATTCATCCAAATGAAACTGTAAAAAATCAAATGAAAGGCATTAGCCTGCTTCCTACTATGAAAGGGGAAGAAGCCAGTAGAGACGTATACTCAGAAACGGATTACAGACTATACACACACAAGAGAGCAATAATCACGGCTGATGGCTGGAAATTTATTTTAACCCTAGCCGAATCGCCAAATAAAACCAATCTAAAAGAGTTGTACAACTTAAACACGGATCCTAGAGAAAAAAACAATTTGATAGATTCAGAACCAAGAATTGCATACGAATTGGAACAGAAGCTTATCAAACATATTAAGGATATGGGGACAAGTGTGGAAGGTCCTTGGGAAGTTGGATGTTCGCCAGTTTACAGCGGTCAGTGCAAATAGGAATTAGGGATACGGAAATATCTCCTTGTTTTTTATTTCAGTTCTATTGAAAAATGTAGTTTGGTTAACCTCCTTCAACCAATCAAATAACTGTCTTTTTAACTCATCCGCAATATCTTTTCTAGAGAAGAATAGATTATTTTGCTCTCTAGGGTCTTCTTTTATGTTGTATAGTTCAAACTCCGGGATGTATATCTCTTGCCCAGTCATCTTTTTATAGTATGAATTGTTCATCTCAAAATCTCTACTAAATCTGTATATCAGTTTCCATTCATCCGTTCTTACAGCAAAATCATAGTGAACCTGAGGTGGAAGCGCACTCCATGGATTCGAAAGCGTTAGATTATATTCTTCCATAAAAGGCGTTCTCTCTATGAAAATAAATCTGTCTAAACTCGAATTTTCGCCGTTAATTATTAACGGAACTAAACTTTGGCCACGTGCTTTTTCATACGTTGGTATTTTCAGGAAATCAAGTAGGGTGGGCAGTACATCAATACTTTGTGCTTGAGATTCAATTACTCTATGTCCCAATTTTGGATGTTTGATTATAAGGGGGACATGGATTTCAGATTCATGAATGTCATAATGCCATATATATCCATGTTCACCGAATTCCTCGCCATGGGCAGAAGTTATAATTATGATAGTATTCTTATCTAAATCAAGATCTTTTAAAATCTTAGAAAGATTTCCGATATACTGATCGACGTAATCTATTCCTGAATCATACTGAGCCAGAATAAAGTCCATATCCTCCTGGCTTATATTGATACTCCCAGACCGAAAATCAGTTCCCTCGGGATAGTAAGAACGATTATAGATATCCAATATATCAAGAGTGCCGTTTTCGGGCCAGCCCCTAAATACTCCGCTGTAATTCGGATTCGCGTATTCTTCTCTAATCTCCTTAGGAACATTATAACCATATGGAGAATGCACCGCCCCAATTGCAATCCATAAAAAGAATTTCTTGTTTTTCAAATCTTGCATGAATATTTTACTAGTATTCGGTAAAATTCTAGATTGTGCAATTGATGGAAAATAATTAAGAGGAAAAGAACCAAAATAATCAAAACCCGTTTTAAATTCTTCCCAAGAACTGAACTCAGGAGAAGTAGAAAGAGCAACAGTGGAGTAGTTATACCTTCTCAATATACTTGCGATTGTGTCTGGTGGGTTCGTTAAGGGGTGTTCTTGCCCATATCTGTTGGAAACTGCCAACCCATGCGCATGGGGGTAAAGAGAAGTATGCATAGAGAACTCCGATATCGGAGTCAGATATGCTTGGGTGATATAATTTTTGAACACTATTCCCTCTGAAGCAAGTTCGTCTATGTTTGGACTGGTATTTTTTCCGTATCCATATACCCCCAAATGGTCTGCACGTAAACTATCTATCGAAATAAGAATTACATTACAGTTCTGGCAAAAATAATCATCAGAAATGTTATTTTCATCTGATTCAAAATATGGAGAAGGAGAAAAGACTGGTTTATTAAAATAACTAACAAGGATGATCACTCCTATCAGGGTTAACAACAATCCTACCGATCTAGTTCTCATCTTCATAACCCCCGCTTGCAGAACTTCAGAATAGCTTTGTCTTCTTTATCTATGCCTCTGCCGCGCCCGAGGTATCCAACTGCCTTCTCGGTGGTACATCTGTGCATGTTAGGTAATTCAAAAATGAAATATATTAATCCGCCTCCTCTAAGAGCTTCTCTCTCATGAAGAAGATGCTCAGTCAGCACCGCTAAAACCCAGTCAATGTAAAGATGCATTGACTACCCCACGGCACCCTCCCATCCAGTACTCCGTGCCCACGTGCATCCTGTCTAGTTCCTCCATTATCACATGACAGAACTCATCAGTTTCCTCCTGCCTAATCTGGGGCAGGTCCTTCACAGAATCATCCAGCTCGCGGGTTATCTCGCCGAAAGAAGAGGGGGAACTCGCCCCGTAGTCCCTCACTCTTTTTGTCGCGCCAGTCGTCGTGAACGAGACGTAGTTAATACTCAGGTTTTCAGTATAGAGGAGAGGCGCGTACTCCTCCTTCAGGCAGAAAAACCTCTTCTCCCTCAGCAGTTTGATAATTTCATCTATCCTCTCCTGCGGCAGCACTCCAGAGCATGCCTTTGGCTTGCTGCTACCTCTGTAGCCTATATAATAGGCAGAGCCATTCCCGTAGACTATTATGGTGCGGTTGCCGTAGTAATCCGGTCCGCCAAACCTTGAGCTGTAGATTATGACTTCGGAGAGGTTATACGCCTCTGGGAATTCATCTCCTATAAGGCAGCCCAAGTCGTAGTACCTATTGTAGCTGACTAAAAACAAAATCAAACCAAGGACAACGACCCCTGTGAATAATACGTAGTGCCTCCTCACAATGGCCGCGAAGGAAAGGGCGATCATGCCGAATAAAACAACCCCCTGCTCCCTAGAGAGATTGAACAGCAGAAAGAGTCTTGGCGCTGCAAGTACCACCAGTACCAAAGCCAGAAGACCAACCACTGCCTGCCAGGTTTTATTCACTCTTCCCAGCCAACCACCTACAAAATATTCTCTGCGATTGAGGCATTTATAAGCTCTCCGTGTCGCACTCAAAAATCTTATATACACTGAAGC
>Ga0315277_10007804_pt1 | contig 13829 bp, 11 predicted proteins | sample YL17G05_15_MG_FD_203695 | JGI IMG/M metagenome (GOLD analysis project Ga0315277, IMG submission 203695) | Sediment microbial communities from Yellowstone Lake, YNP, Wyoming, USA - YL17G05_15 | ecosystem: Environmental > Aquatic > Freshwater > Lake > Sediment | place: USA: Wyoming | collected... | reverse complement strand
CTGCGGGATTCCTTCTCGGATTTTGCGCCCGTGCACACCATCTTTCCAGAGTGAAAAATAAGTGTTGCAGTTTTCGGTCTTTTGAGCCTGAACACTAGGCCTGGGAACTGTTCCGGACGATATTCCACGCCTGGATAACCTTTGACAACAGCGTTCAAGTCAACCTTCTGATTCAAAGTCGCAGAAGCGACGACGTTCTCGATCTTGACGATGGCTTTGCTTTTTGGCATTAAGCCTCCCTTCTCGCTACTGAAGTGTTTAAATACTCTTTATAAAGCCTTAGGTGACAGCTTTCTGCTTTAGGTAGAAGGTTTTTACTTTCGTTTTCTACAGATTTTGCCACCATCATTGTATTCTCCTGTTAGGTACTCGAAACCTGATTCGGTTAACTTGCAAGCTTCTTGGGCGTCTCTTGCGAGTGCGGCGTAGAACTGGTCGCTTTTGCCATTGAAGATTGCTGCCTCAGTGTGCACGTATACCATAGTGTTCTTGACGTTTTCATGTCCAAGCAGACTCATGACGCGGGGAAGATCATGTAGGCTTGGTAGTTGTTGACCATAGAATTGTGGGATTTCGGTCAACAACTTCTAAACTTCAAAGAGTGCCTGCGCTTTGTCAGTCTAAATGGAAGAGGCGTTGAGATTTCTTTGAGCCGAATGTTGAGAGAGGACTATCTTTTTTTGGGTCATCAGTGATTTTTGATTTGCAGGCATATGATTTGCGAATTGGTGTTGGTAGCGGAGTCCTTTGAATCTTGTATTGGCAGTTTCGAGACTGAAACGTTTCAGGTTTTGGCGATATGAAACGGTATCCTGCAACTCTGTTATTCCTAGTTGCTTGCGTTGAAGACTGCTCCTCTCAGTGTTTTGTGCTTTGAAGCAGGTCGTCAGTATGTTGGCAAGGTATGAGACTGTTGACTGGGGACGAAAGTCGGTTGTTGTCGTTGGTGCGCCTGCAGGAATTGTGTCAATACCAACAACAAGTTGCGTGGGTCAGAATTGATTCTGGGCATAATGGGGCCTTAATCGACTGGTGGAAGAAAGAGGCAAGGACGGCTTTGTGGTCCTGCTGATTCTGTGCATAGGTAGTTGTTGTTCAGCAAATCGGAATTATCGAACAACAACAACCAAGCAAGGATCAGAGTTAAAGACATAGGTGCGATTGCAAAGCTGCTTCACAAAAGCAAAAGCTTCACGGGCATGAAGGTCAAGCGTGCTGGGATTGAAGAAGAAGGGAGAAAAAAGATCTGCGCCTTCTTCTACTTGTTCGCGAAGCCATACTTAGCTTAGGGCTATTGAGGATGCGTTGAAGAAGCTTGGTTCCGCTTTTCAGCTCTGCGCACAAGTAGTAGTAGTCGATGAAAATTTTCTGACTACTACTACCAAGAATGAGTGAGCGCGACTCCTTGCAGAATGGTGCTGATCAGCTATTAGAAGAATCGGCTTTCGAGGTTTTTTCTTCTACATGACAACTTCTGCAATGCGTCCATGTTCTGGCGGCTTGGCTTTTTTCGGAAGTAGTAGTCCACAGTGTGCGGAAATCGGTGGACGACTACTTCTAAACTGAGCCAGACTCTGCCATGTAGCATAATGGAAACCTAGCAGAAGCTGTCAAGCGCGCGCATGAGGCTGCCTTCAGAGAGCTTCGAACTAGCCCAGAACAGTGGAACCGAGCACTAGCCGAATTCATCAACGACGTAAAAGATGATGAATAGGTCTTCTACTTTCTAGCGTTCTGCCGACTCTCAGAAGCTTATGATCCAAAAGCCTTAGGCTGCAAGAACTGGAGATATCTCCAGATGTCCCCTCAAAAAGTTGGCTTTATGCAGTCTCTGATATACCCATAGGAATTAGAGGCAGCCTTTCAGATAAGCGTTATTCTAGTGTTGTCTGCTCGGACAGCTCTTCTCAGCAGAGAACCTAGGCTAATGTGCTGAAAGCTTCCGAGCATGCATGCTAGTGGAGTATGGAAGGATCGAACCTCAATAGCTCAAACGTTCTCCAATCGTGTAGCCTTCAATCTCTTCTAGAAACTCACTCGTCGCTGGTTCCCATGTGTAGATGAAGAGATCGTCCACGGCACGAGTCATAGCAACGTAAAACAGCCTACGTTCTTCTTCCTTCTTGTCTTGAGCAGGATAGTTTTCTCTAGCTGGTTCAAGAATTGATGGATCTTCGATCTCACAGGGAAAGCCGTACGTGTCTTTAATGGCATTTAGAATGAAGACCACTTTGGCTTCTAGCCCTTTAGCCTTGTGAACCGTCAGCAATCGGACATTTCTAGTTGTTTTAGGATTTGGAGATATCTTGATGCCTCTCTGCCTAGCTCCTTCCCGTATGTTCTCAATGATAGGGTGCATCTTTGGCATTTGATGGATACTAATATTCTTTATTCGAACAAGAATGAGAATGTCTTTGGGCTCATAGCCTTTTTCCAGATATTCCATCACACGATCCAAGCAGTTCTTTGCAACATCTCTATGGTAGTTGCTTCTGTAGTTGGTTTTGTGAGGAGATTTGATCACTTTGATTAATTTCTCTTTCTTCAAGTTGGAAGCAGTTTTTTTCTGTAGTTGGCAGCTATGGTTGTGCCTTATCAGACAAGATCCTGCATCAACGATTGTTTTAATGCTTCTGTAGTTTGTGGAGATATTAGTGATCTCAGGACGGTCAAAATAGTTCTCAAAATTCACGAAAAATTCAAGGTTTGAGCCAGCAAATCCCATTATGCTCTGCCAATCATCACCGACACAAAATAGTTTGCATTTAGGGTTTTGAGCCATCAATTCTTTTACTAGCTTGAACCTTTGTTCACTTATGTCTTGGTACTCGTCAATCAAAATATGGTCATAGATATTCTTGCACAGTTCATTGTTGCCTCTCAGCTCATCTACTGCAATGTTTATCATATCCTCGAAATCAATCTTCTTGAGTTCTACTAGTCTATCTTGGTAACTTTCATAAATCTTAACTGCCAGTTTGCCAAATGCACGTTGTTTTCGAGAATACTTGCCATTCTCCAGTTTCTGCAGAATCCTCTCTGGCTCAAGATTGTATGTCTTGGCATTCTTGATGAAATTGAAGATGTCCTTGGACACACGATCTTCAGTAATCCAGTCTTTGTCAGATTTGCAGACGACCTCGACCAGTTCTCTGTAATCCAAGGTGCTGAATCGGAATTCAGCATCAGACCCTGCATTGAGCTTCTCTAAGATTCGATCTCTGAGTAGCTGAAGGAAGATTTCAGGATTTTCTTCGTCATATTCATAGTTGAAAGTCTCAACGAGTAGTTTGTTGTTAAAAGCAAACCACTGCTTCTTTCTCTCCATGTTCTCTTTGTACTCTTCTGTTGTCTGATTGAACCACTCAGGAACCTCCCCCTCTTTGCTAAGCCCCCAGTGTTCGATGAAAAGGTCATATTCTGGAATGTAGAAGTCTGGTTTTCCAAGATCTTTGATTTCAGGTTCATATTCCACTTGAATGAGCTTCTCATTGAGTTTGCTGGTTAGCAAGAAATCTAATATTTCTTTTTCAGCTCTGCTCTGAACTTGTTTATCATTGATTGAAGTGTACGGTAGAGATCTTTTCAGTCTCAGAGTGCCTAGTTGAGCTGCGGTATCTCTTTTCACTTCAGTATCGTGGAGAGATTTGACATACTTCAGAAATGCCTGATAGCTATCGGGTTTGTATTTGATCTCATCTTGGAATATGCTTTTAATCATGTGAGTACGTTCATTTGTGCCAAGGATGCTTTTCATCTTTCCAGCTTTTCTTAAAACAGAAATTCCTAGTCTGTGGAATGTGCTGACTTCAACTTCATCTATGCCATATTGGTTTTTCAATCTGTCCTCAATCTGTCTTACATCCTTGTTCTGATAGGCAATAGCCAAAATTCTGTTTGGTATGACACCGTCAGGCTCTCTTGCTTTGAGATAAGCAATTCTGGTAATGAGAACTTCTGTCTTTCCTGAGCCTGCTGCAGCTACTACTAGGTTATGTTTATCATCTGTTACAATTGCTGTTTGCTGTTCATTATCAAGAGAAAGAAGCCCTTTACTCCAAAGATAATTGTATTTCTTTTTTCGTTCTTCGATGAAAGCTTTGTTGTAGCCAAGAATTTCCTCACGATGTTCCTCCAGTTTTCTTGTCTCTTGATCAAGGTATTGATTGTCTAAGACGTTGGTTTGATAGCAATATTTGAGATCCTCTTTAAGCTCTTCCAGTGAGTTAAGAAATCCCTGTTTATCATTGTTGATCAAGTACGTGCCACTATCAGCAATTCCTTCAACGTGCTTTCCTATGATTCCTTCTTTCTTTTCGATTGCTCTTTTGAGATGAGTGACAAGCAATTCGTTGTATTTTCTGATACCGTCTTTTGTGTCGAGAAGTAGTTTCTTTGAATTAGGAAGTTGTTTGCTGACCTCTTCAACTTTTTTCTTAACTTGTTCCAATTGAGCATATTCATTCGAAGATTCTCTAATCTTCAGTTCAATTATTTCAAACTCTACAAATCGGGCAATCAACCCATCTATGATCTTCATGTTTTGTGCAATGAGCTCTGATATTCTACATTCGGATTTTCTGCCAACTAAAAAGCCGATAAGCAGAAATTTCAAGACCTCTCGTACACGTATCAATCTGTTCTGCTTCTTGATTTCATCAAGATTTCGATGTAACTCCTTGACAGCTTGATGAGGTTCCATTCTAGCTTCTATTGCGGTTCCTCACCATATATATCAAATGCTTTCATAAGCAGTGATTACACAAACATCAAAGAACAGAGTTGAGAACCTAATTCTATTGTCGTCTGCTTCTTTGCACAATTGATATATGACGAGACAGACGACTCTGCAATTGGAATAGGAAGTTGGGCTTGATTAGGGACTCAGTTTATGCTGATATGAAAGAGTCAGAGAAACTAGTTGCTAGCTACCTGAGGGAACTGAACATTTGGTGGATCTATGAGTCACCTGTCTTTGTTTATGATGAGAAAGATCGTCCCAGAGTGTGGGCTCCTGACTTCTACCTTCCCAAGTTGGGGATGTATGTTGAAGTTTGTGGTTCTGAGAGTTTCAACTACGAGTATAGAGAGAAGATCTACAAGAAGAATGGATATCCTGTGATCTTTGTTCATTTCTACAAGAAAGAAGAGAAATGGCAGAACTATCTAATTGCAAGGATAAGGGAGATTGAAGAGAAGAGGCATGAAGAAGTAGTAAATATGCTTCACTCACTCTAATCTCGACTCACGCAGGATGTGGATAGAGTGAAGTTGCTTTCTGAGGATTTGGCAAAGAAGCATCTAACTCCTGAAAGGACTCAGAAGTTCAAGGATTGGATTGACAATGCAAACAAGGCTAGAGAGTCAGGTTCACTAGGATCAGGAGACAATCAGTATGACAAGGCTGAAGAGCTGATCACTTTCTACACTTTTGCACCACTTGATCTGAGGGAAGACAAGAAACAAGTGATTCAGGAAATTCTGGGCTTCTGTGGTATACGTGAGCCTGTTGAAGAACCATTGACTCTTGCTTTTGAGAGACAGCTCAGTCCTCCAAAAGGTTACCTAGAGTGGCTTGCTAGAGAAGTGAGCAAGCATTCGATAAGATATGTCAGAGAGCAGGGAAGAGAACATGCTGAAGCACGAAAACCTCTGGAAACGAATACTCATGTTGATGTTGTCCTTGAAGCCGAGAACATGCTGATACTGTTTGAGGTGAAGTTCACTTCTGACATTTCTTCTAAGACGACTTTCAATGCTCATAGGAATCAGCTAGCAAGGACAATTGATGCAGGTATATCGAATCTCAAGAACGGTCAGAGACTTGTCGTATTGTTGTGTTCCCCTTCAGAGTTCTACAGAAAGAAGAGCAGACTCTACTACTACAAACTCCAAGAATACACTGATTTCAATGAGATCAAGGATGACATTGGTTGGAGAGAACTCCCAGATATTCAAAGGCATTTGTTGTCAGTGGGTTGGGTTCCCTTGGAGAAGGTGTTGGAAATAGTCTATAGGAATCTGGAGCATCCTGAACTAGATGAAGCTAGAGCTTTCTTCAAAGAGAGAAGACTAGGATAAAGGGGATATGACAGCAACAAAGAGCTAGGGAATTGGAGATTGGGTTCTCAATGAATTGTCAGATCTGGCAGAATACTACAAGGAGAGCATTGGAACAGAAGAATTGATCGATCTTGATCCTCTGGCTATAGATTTCTATCTTTGATTGAGTCTCTTCCACACTCTTTTATAGCATTAGCTTCATAACCTGTCTCTATGCCCAGTTGGCAATACTACCCCAAGTCAGATGAGATACCTGAACATCTATCCAAGGTTATCAATGTCTTCAAACAGCACTGTGAAGAAACAGACTCAGCAAAACACAGACTGAGTAGCAATGAAGTGCTTCTAGTTTTGAAGAAGAGCTTGCTTGACCTAGGCTTCAGGGTGGAAAAAGGAAAGAAAGTTGAGGACAAGATCAAGGTGCCTGTCCTTTTTGGAAGAGATGGGCAAATTGAGAAGTCGTTTCAGGTAGACGCCTATCATGAAGAGACAGGCACAGTCCTTGAAGTGGAAGCAGGTAGAGCTGTGGATAATTATCAGTTTCTTAAAGACCTGTTTGAAGCTTGTATGATGCACAATGTCATCTATTCTGTCATAGCTGTTCGCAAAACGTATAGACGACAGGCTGACTTTGAGACAGTGATAACTCATTTCGACACGCTTTTTGCAAGTGGAAGGCTTGAATTGCCACTCAAAGGAATCTTGGTAATTGGCTATTAAGAGAGTGCTGTGCTTCTGCTAGCTATCCTTCCATCAGAGTCTTCAGCTTCTCAATCTCGCTGGCCAAGGCAGGGTATAGATAGTCAAGGAGCTGAGCTGCTTCCTCACTTGAATAGCCCAATAATTGAAGAATCATTGTGTCTATTTCTCTTCTCGGAGCAAACTCTGTCTTCAATTGATCAAGGATGCTAGGAAATTTCCTATCCCCTATTTGTTCAAACAAATCCAACAGATCTCTTCTTTCCTTATTGTTCAAAGAGCGAATGTCAGGAAGGAGGAAGTCGTTTATCATGCCATCATTTATCTCCATCCAAGCTCCTCTCGTCTCCATCCTTTGAAGATAGACCTGAAGCAGATTTGGTGTGGAATTGAACCATAGAGTCAAGATCTTAGCTTCCTCTTCACTGACTCCCTTGAGACTCCACAAGTTTTGACCGGTAGTAGGCTCAGTTGAGTAATAAGCTAGGAAACAAGTCCCTGTGGCTGAGAGATCAAATCTTCTAGATATCAGGAACTTCCCAAACCTGCTTCTAACATATTCTTTCCATGATTTGTAATGTTTCCTGAAATTGCCCAAAGACTTAGATGGTAGAAATCTTTCTATCCCTTCAAAAGGCTCCATGACAATATAATCCTGGGAGTCTGAGAGATCGATAGTCTTCAAGCCACTAGCTCGTCTGATCCCATAGCACAGTCTCTTCTTTTCAATCTCGACTGTCTCATTGGTGAATCTGTTCTTGGCAATGATTGTACTCCCTTCAATCTTCTCAGCAAGCCAAAGATCATGAGATTTCAAAGCTCTATTCAAGTCCTTGACGACAAAAGCTTCATAGAATGGAAATCCATATTGTGCCCTCGTTTCAACACCTCTGATTACATCCAGCTTCCTTTTCTTGATGTAATCCATGAAGGGCAATAGCTTCTTTTTGTGACAAGCAATCAAGGTAACCCATGTCTTTGATATCTTTGGATCGAATGAAGCAATATGAATAAACCAATTGTCAACAGTCTCTTGCAGCTCTTCTTGGGTGACGATTGCTGCCATGATTCGTTTGCTGCTGTATTCAGAGTTCAGTTCCCTAATTTCGTTTATCATAGAGTGGGCTTCTTCTAAGTTCTTGGGCAGTATTTTGAGATTCACAATTCTGCAGTTCTGTTTCTCATGCTTCTTCCTAGAATGAAGCTTTCTCAAGATCAAAAGAATCTCTCTGTATTGGGTAGATTCTGAGAAGGCTGCCCTTTGCCAACTTGTGACGATATACTCAACGTCATAGTTGGCTGAAATGAACCTCCTGATTTCTCCTGCAGATTTGGCTTTGAGAGGTCTTGAAGGAAAGACGAGGGCAATTCTGCCTCGTTCCTTCACGAATCTGTCTGCCAACAGAAAGAAATATCCCCAAAGCCCCAACTGTCCACTTAATTGAGTCTTGTATTCCCTCAGTCTATTGGACAGTGCATCTTTGTATTCCTTGGGAAGTCTTTCTTGTCTTGTGAAAGGTGGATTCATTATGACTAGATCCACCTTCTCCAGAGGTATCTCTTCTCCACCAATTCCTTGAAGGGTGATAGCACCTTTCTTGATATGGGCATCCTCTGGAATCACCATCTTGTCTCTGAACATGTCCAGAGTTGGCTTTCTGTAGGCTGCTTTCAGCTCACTGTAGATCGCAGGGATCTTCAAATCAGGCCTCAGTTCTGTTGAATCCCAAACTGCCACTCTGACTCTTTCTGTCTCATGCAACAAAGCCTGAAGTGAGAGATGTAGAACTGCAAGGTGAGCTGCAAAAGGCATTATGTCAATACCTGTGAGATCCTTCTCCAAGAATCTTCTGTGATCCTCTAGTGAGATTTCCTTTCTATCACCTTGGAGCAGGTCTCTCTTTCTGCGATATGCAGCGACCAGAAGAGTTCCACTTCCACAAGCTAGATCTATGACTTTGGCATCAGGCTTCTCTATGGCTAGACTTGCTAGGATCTCTGCAGCCTCATTGTTGGTGTAGAAAGCAGCTACAGCCTTTCTTATGTTGAATGGTATGAGTTCATGGAACACTTTGCCAAGAACATCATGCCCTATCTTCTCAGGTGCTAGGGCTTTGACAACTACTATTACTTTCTTTATTGTGTCTGTTGCAGAGTCCGGGAGTTTTGAAGCCACGTCAAAGCCGAACACAGAAGTGTAGTCTTTCTTCAAGACAGGTTCAAAGTATGTGAGCAGGTCAAGTGGCTTCCTGATCCTGCTTTCGTCTATAGCTTCAAAGTGAGTGTCTGCTCTGGAGAGAATGTGGTAGAAGATTATCTGATTTACCAGAAGATAGACTGCTGCTTGTCTCATTTCGTCAAGAGGATAATGTCCTTCCTCATACTGCAGGATGTTCTCAAAAACTGTCTTTCCACCAAAGATCTCCTCGAGATCCTTGCTCTTCAAGCTCTTGGCAGTGAGAGTCATCGAGTCAACTGCTTCAGTCAGGATTTTGATGGCAAAGCCTGTGTCAGCCTCAACAGCAAGAGGCTTCAATACTTGAGAGGAAATCCAATCAGCCACTTCTGAAAGATTGCCTTCGTATCTTGAGCTAGGTCTGAAGTCTTTGAAGATGGCAGTGACAATGTATTTCAGCTTTGGATCAACAGCTATCTTCTCGAGCATTTCTACAGTCCAAGGTCGTCTCAGCTCTTCTGGAAAGAGAATTGCGAAAGCACCTTTGGCGTCAGTATATTTGGAATAATCGTAGAGTCTGACTATGGCGTCTAACAACTTGGCCTCAGCACCAAGCTTTGTTTCAACGACATATTGTGCACCATTCCTGAGAAGCAAATCAGGAACTAGGCGACCAATTGGAGTGGTGTAAGACCTCTCAGTTTCCACCTTGACTGATCTCTTCTCCAACTCCTTCTGCAAGAAACTCCTAACAGTCATCTCAGTGGGCACAGAGCTACTCATAGACACCAACTGCAATTACGCAATAAGTCAAAATATGCCTTTGCTATCTTCGAGATATTATGGCTGCTTCTTGGCTTGAGACTTAATAGGCTGCTCAGGACAAAGGAGTCAAGTCACTCCCTCAGCTCAGAGTCTTTGTTAGACTCAAGATGAGTTTTGCCTTGTCGTCTGTCTTTTATACTTCTAATTCAATAAGACTGACAATGAAAGGACATACAGATGGGCAAAGAGGAGAAGTTGACTCCAAAGCATTCTCTGCTTTCATATTTGGAAGAGGCAGAAAAGGACCCAACAAAAGACTATCTCTTGTCTATGACAAGTCAGAGCTTCTATACTGTTTTTTTTCAAAATGAGAAAGACAGGGAATACCTGAAAGAAAGGCTGGCAACTCTCGAGACTGTTGAACTCAAACGCAGTCCATTATTTGAGGCCATACATTTATTCGGTAATTGGAAAACTCAAAACGACTACAAGAAGGGGTTAGAGTCAGCAGAGAAATTTGATGAGATGGCAAAAGCCTCCTATGAGAGGAATTGGTTTCGGCTCCTAGTCTACTGCTTGGAGACAATGGTTTACATCTATAAGGTTCTTGGGTACAATGACCAGCTTAAGCTAATCTCTAAAAGGATCAATAGCCATCTTGAACAAAAAAAGGACGCTTTCCCAACTCACACTGTGCTTGAGCTGGCTCGTCTTTTCAATACAATCTTAGCAAATTCCGAGAGAAGCGATATCGAAAAAATCTACAGCGTGCTGATCGATTCTTCAGAGAAAAAACTAAGTGACGATCCCTTTCATTTTCAAAGGTCTTTCTTGTTTGAGGCGATTGAGATCGCTCGTTTTCTAAAGCTTAGTGATGACTTGAAAAAGCTCCAAGAGAATGTTTTGCAGACATGGATTGATGAAGCCGAATCAAAAGGAAAAGCAAGCAATCTCGTAAAATTCGCCATTCTTCAATCCGCATTAGACTATAGCGTTATCATTGGAAATAAGGAAAAGACTGAACTGATCAAGAAAGAGCTTTCAGCAACAGATTTCTCTGGCGAATTAAAGGAAATAAAACTGCCGGAGAAGCAGTCTGAGGAATTTCAACGTTCGGTAAAAGCCCACTATGAAAACCTTAGAGAAGAAATACGGAAATATGTTGATGAATTAAGCAAATCGACTCCAACTGAGATAACCCTAAACATTTCCAACGACAACTCCATCATCCGAATAAATGCAGAAGAAACGAGGAAATTCCTCAAGGAATTGATAAAAGAGCATCCAATTCGAAATATATTTGGAACAATTCTAGATACTGGCGAAAAGACCATTCGTTTGGAATCTCAAGAAGACAAAAATGAATTTGAGCTGAATAGACAGCTGATGTTTGGTTTAAGTGAAACCATGTGGATGATAGATCAGATTTTTAGAGAACTCGATGACAGAGATCTTATCTCAACCTCCTCTGTCGTCTACTTCTTATCTCAATGTAAGTGTGTTGACGCTAACACTTTTAGTATAGCTAGTGTCGGTGTGCGTCATCATTTCCAGAAAGACTACGTGGCTTCGATATCAATTCTTTTGCCCTTGATCGAAAACATAGTATTTGCGTATCTAAGTTCAATTGGTGCAGATGTCTCGAGTTATCAAGGGAAGGTGATTGAACATAGAGAATTGGGTGCATTATTCAATCTAGAGGAGTTTAGGAAGGCTTTCGGGGAGGATTTTCAATATTTCTTGAAGCTGTTATTGATAAAGGCCGACTCTGTCAACCTGAGGAATCGTTTTGCCCATGGAAATATGAAATCAGTTGAGTTCAATGAGAATGTCTCAGCCTTAATTCTGTTCATAATACTGAAAGTTTGTGCAAAAACCTTCTATTCTATAGAGTGATACGCAGACTTGAAGGAAGAAGATGAAGTGAGAGGCTCAAGAGATGATATCATGAGGTTTGTGGAACTCATAGTCTACGAAGACAGAGAATTCAACAAGCTGATCAGAACCATGCTCGAAAAGGAAGCTAAGAGCCTAGGCTTGGACAAGAATGAGCTGTGGAGTCGTCTCATGAATCTTATGAAGACAAGCAGGAGAGCTGAGCTGCTGAAGCTTCTGAAAATCGACAAGAAAACCTCAACTCAAAAGCTGAGAGAAGACTGAAACCATGAGGATGACTGCAAAGATTTTCCTTGACACTTGCTCTATTATTGCTCTCAGCGGTTTGAAAGAAAAGGAAGAATTTGACCTTTTAAGAAATAGGTTGGAAGAATGCAAGTCAGGATTGTACGCAAGCCATATACAGGGAGACGAAATGCATCCTGAAGAACTGTCAGATTTCAGAGAGATCTATGAAAAAGCTTTTGAAAAATTCGAGAAACATGGAATCAAGATTCATTGGGAAGAACCCACAAGAGGAATGATAGTTGGCGTATCAAGAATTGGCTTTTGTAGAATCTTGAAGGATGATCTTGTTAAGATTGCTGAAGAGTTGGAAGAAGAGAACAGAAAGTGTATGGAGGAGAGACGGAGATTTGAGGAGAATGCTGAGCAGCAAAAAATAGTCTTGAACCTTGCGAAAGATTGTCTGATTGCGACTACTTCTCTTGACTACGACTATTTTATCACATCTGACAAATGCTTGTATGATAGTTGGAATAAAATTCTTGAAAGGCATAAGACTGAGAAGATATTGGAAAAAACTTCAGAGGTTGTATATGCTCAGCCGAGTCCCACGATAATTCTGAAGGAGATCCTCAAAATCTTGAACTCTTAGATGATAGGTGACAGCAGAGATCTCCAAACAAGAAAGAGACAGGTTCTACAGTGTCAACTGCTTGGTCTGTTTGAGGCTCTGGACTCTGCAGCTCCCTTCATGGAGAACCCCAAAGACATTTTGCTGATGGATTTGGACAATGAAGGCAGATGGAAGGTAGATGCTGAGGCTCAGGTTCAAAAGGTGAATAACTCAGCACCATACAGTTCTATCAAGACATCTTTGACATCTTGAATGTTCTGCCTTGCAGAGTATTCAATGAAATCTGACTCGTATAACATAGCTTGTTTGACATCTCTAATCACTTGCGGAATTTTCTGCAGCTTGCTCAGATATGCTTTGGCATCCTTTCCTTCTATGGAAAACACAGGAAGGGCAAGATTACTAATTCCTCGTTCCAAAAAGTCAACCATCAGGTTCTTTGTTGACTCGAATGACTTGTCCATCACATACCAACCCAGATCAGGGATCGAGTCGAACATAAGCAATCTTCTTCGTAGCATTGACAGCAAAGGCTTGAGCATATTTTCTGCTACCCTGCGATGTATATATGACATCGTTGACAGCTTGGCTTGGATCCATTCTTCAGAAACGGACAAAAGTGCTTGTTCAAGAATGGCATCATGCATAGTCATGTTTCTTCTATTGACAACGTTCCAAGCCTGACCAACTGTTTCTCTTTGTTTGATCAATCCTCTGCGAATTGAGATACTGCACAAATCGCCAAAGGAGCCTATTTTTTCATTCACGTTTGGACTACGTATCTTGAATAGAAACGCCACTTCAAGAGACTTGGATGATAAATGGATCGAGCTCAAATCGTATCCTGTCAGATAATGCTGTATGCTTCCCACGTAGTTGTCCAAGATCAATCGGTCAGGAAAATCATCCTTTTGCGGATTGTACTCTGACACGATTCCAACGATATCTTGAATCAAACTTGCTCTCCTCAACAAAAGCTTATTCTGAACAATCTTTCTGAAATCGTCACGCACATACCAAAGGTTGCCAATTATCTTTTTCAGATCGTTTTCTAAATGCACAAGTTTCACCTATGTTCCAAGATCCCGTCCTTCTCGGCTAAAGAAGGACGACCTTGGGAAGTCTTGAAATAACCATGCACTGCAAACCTTAAGGCTTTTTGTAGGTGGCTTCCTGTGATTCTTGGTATGATTTTCGTTTGAGCCCAATGCAGACGACAGGAGAATTGACAGGCTGAAGCCTTGACTGTCCAAACCTCTTATCCTTTGAGAACAGAGATAATCCTTGAGGGAGCTGAAGCTACCTTGGGCAAGAGCTGCAGTTACGTCATGAACAGAAGAGTGCTGGGCATCCTAGCGACTTACACTCTCA
>Ga0315277_10007803_pt1 | contig 13830 bp, 12 predicted proteins | sample YL17G05_15_MG_FD_203695 | JGI IMG/M metagenome (GOLD analysis project Ga0315277, IMG submission 203695) | Sediment microbial communities from Yellowstone Lake, YNP, Wyoming, USA - YL17G05_15 | ecosystem: Environmental > Aquatic > Freshwater > Lake > Sediment | place: USA: Wyoming | collected... | reverse complement strand
TCGTACCCTTTTGGGGTCTATGGAGCGTTTTGTGGGAACTCTTATTGAACAATATGCCGGTGCTTTTCCCTTATGGCTGGCTCCAGTTCAAATTTGCATTATTCCTGTGGGTTCTGATCATAGAGAATATGCGAACAAGGTGGGCGATGTTTTAAAAGAAAAGGGCCTGAGAGTAGAAATAAAAGATGAGGCAGAAACTGTCTCAAAGAAAATCCGTGAAGGAGAAATCCAAAAAATTCCGTATTTGCTGGTAGTGGGAGACGAGGAGATTAAAACCGAGGCCGTAAGGGCAAGACAGAGAGGAAAAGGAGATATTGGAATTTTAAAGTTGGAAAAGTTTATCCAAAAAGCAGAAAAAGAAATTGAAGATAAAAAGTAAAAATTCTTGCAATGATCAAAACAAAAAGCCGGTTCGTCGGCTTTTTGTTTTGAAGATTCTTTGTTAAGATTTAAAAAGCAAATGGATTAACATGCAAAAGTATCACATTATCACATTTGGATGCCAGATGAACATTTCTGACTCTGAACGAATTGCTGGATTCTTGAAAAAAATGAAATATGAAAAAACTTCTGATATTAATGAAGCTGATTTAATTGTGGTAAATATGTGCTCTGTAAGACAATCTGCAGTAGACAGAATTTGGGGACTCACTCTAAAGTTCAAAGAGCAAAGAGCCGTAAATAATAGATTACGCACCATCCTGACAGGATGTATTCTCGGTCCAGATTTTGAAAAATTTAAACCTCATTTTGACTATATTCTTTCAATCAAAACTCTCCCTTATTGGAAAGAGATTCTTAAAAAAGAAAAATTTTATTACTATCCGAATCTAAGGAAACTCGAACCCTGCAATGAATTAAAGAGAAATTATTTAGAAATTGAGCCTCTGTACTTTAATAACTTTTCTGCCTTTATCCCAATTTCTACAGGATGTAATAATTTTTGCAGTTATTGCGTAGTCCCCTATGCTCGTGGATTATTGGCTTGCAAAGACTACAAAAGCATCTTAAAAGAAATCCAAAAATTAGTAAAAAAGAATTTTAAGGAATTTTGGCTTTTAGGCCAAAATGTAAACGATTACCACTCGCCTCTCGATCCTTTAATTGATTTTCCAGAGCTTCTAAGATTAATTAATGAAATTCCTGGGGATTTTTGGGTTAGATTTACAAGCCCTCATCCAAAGAACTTTTCTGAAAAACTAATTAAAGCCCTTGCAGAGTCCGAAAAGATAACAGAGTATCTTAATTTGCCTGTTCAATCCGGAGACAATAATATCTTAAAGAAAATGAACAGGTCTTATACGATTTCTAGTTACAAAAAACTTGTAAAAAAACTTAAGGTAGCAATCCCTGAAATTTGCCTAAGCACTGATGTGATTGTAGGTTTTCCGGGAGAGACAAAAAAGCAATTTGAGAATACAGCAAAACTTTTTAAAGATATAAAATTCGATATGGCTTATATCGCAGAATATTCTCCTCGTGCCCGAACTAATGCGTCTAAAATCAAAGATTCCATCTCCAAAAAAGAAAAAGTAAAAAGAAGAAAGATTTTAACTGAAATCTTAAAGAAAACCGTTCTCCAATCTAACAAAAAATATATTGGAAAGAATTTGGATATTTTAGTTGAACAAGAAAAAAACGGCTTTCTTTTTGGCAAAACCAGGACTTGTAAGGTTATAAAGTTTGAAGGAAAAAAGAAATTGATTGGAAATTTTGTAAGAGTAAAAGTAACAGGAGCCACTTATTTTGGATTAAAAGGAAAATCAATATGAACAAAAAATTAATTGTAATCCTGGGACCTACTGCTTCCGGAAAAACAGAAATGGCAATGAGGCTTTCAAAAAAATTTAAAGGCGAGATAGTTTCCGCCGATTCTAGGCAAATTTATAAAGAAATGAATATCGGTACTGCAAAACCCAAAAAAACTTTTGGAATCCCGCATCATCTAATTGATATCATCAAGCTAGATCAAGAGTTTAATGCAGCAATCTATAAAAAATTAGCCACAAAGACCATAAAAGATATTCAAAAAAGAGGAAAAATCCCGTTTTTGGTGGGAGGAACAGGACTTTATATCTGGACAATAGTTGATAATCTAAAATTTTCTGGAATTTCCGCTCAAAAAGAATTAAGAAGGGATTTGGAAAAAAAATCTGCAAAAGAGCTTTTTAGATTTTATAAAAAACTTGACCCAAAAGGGGCAAAATTTATAGACAAAAACAATAAAAGAAGACTAATTAGGGCAATTGAGGTCTGCAAGGTCACTGGAAAGAGTTTCTGGCAAGAAAGAAAAAGCGAAAAACCTATTTTTGATACACTTCAAATTGGAATAAAAATTGAAAAAAGAATACTTGAAAAAAGAATTGAAAAAAGGATAAATCAAATGATAAAGATGGGCTTAGAAAAAGAAGCAAAAACGCTTTTTAAAAAATATGGAAATGTCCCCACGCTCTGCACTATTGGCTATCAGGAATGGTTTGAATTCTTTGAGAAAAAAATTGACAAAGAAACCGTAAAAAAAGAAATTTTAAAACACACTCTTTCGTATGCAAAACGTCAAATGACCTGGTTTAGACGGGATAAAAGAATTGTATGGCTAAAAGATTATAAAAGAATTGTGGAACTAATAAAAAATTTTTTAAAAAGCGAAAAAATAAAAAGCTCTAAAAACAATCAGAGCTCGTAAGGTTTTTCGGTTTATAAAAGAAACTTTTTAAGCAATTTCCTGGCAATTTCAGGATTTGCCTTTCCTTTTGAAGCAGCCATTACCTTTCCTATCAAGAACTGAAGAACTTCTTCCTTTCCGGCTTTATAGTCTAAAACTGGCTTTGGATTCTCTGAAATTACTTTTTTTGCAATTTTTTCGATTTCGGAATCATCTGTTATCTGAACCAATCCCCTGCTTTCAATAATATGAGAGGGATCGGCTCCTGTAACGAACATTTCTTTTAAAATATCTTTTGCGGTTTTGCTTGTAATTTTCCCTTTAAAAATTGTCATCACAAAATCAGAAAAATTTTGAGGCGTAATCTTAAATTCTTTATCTGAAATCAAAATGTTTCCCAAAAGTGCCATTAAATCCGTAATAATATAATTCAGGGTTAATTTTATTAGTTTTTCTAAGTCTTTATGAGAAAGACGCGGTGGGAGTTCTGAAATTGTCTTTTCAAAGAATTCTGAAATATCTTTATTTTGAATTAAAATCTCTGTTTCTTTTTCTAAAAGATGGTATTCTGCTTCAAGTCTTTGTCTCTTTTTCTCGGGAAGTTCTGGAATTTCAGCTTTTATTTTATTTAAAAATTCTAGCCTCAAGGATAAAGGTGGCAAATCTGGTTCTGGAAAATATCTATAGTCAAGCGCTGTTTCTTTTTCTCTTTGGAGCACTGTTTTTCCTTCTTTTTCATCCCAGCCTAGTGTTTGCTGAAGAATTTCCTTTCCGGATTCTAATGACTTTTGCTGCCTCTTAATCTCATAGGCAGCTGCTCTTTCTGCAGACCTAAAAGAGTTTATATTTTTTAATTCTGTTTTTGTACCCAATTTCCCTTCTTCTTTTGAAACAGAAATATTCACTTCTACTCGCATTTGGCCTTTTTCCATATCAGCATTGGAAACTCCAAGATATCTCAAAATTAACTGGAGTTCCTGAGCGAACATTCTTACTTCTTTGCCGGAACTCAAATCCGGTTCTGTGACTAACTCCATTAAGGGCATGCCGGCTCTGTTACAGTCAATCAAAGAATAATTTTTAAAATGCAAAAGTTTGCACGTATCTTCTTCCAGATGAACTTCTTTGATTCTGATTGATCTTCCTTTTATTTCCAAAAATCCCGATTTACAAAGTGGTGTAAAATGCTGGGATATCTGATATCCTTTTGGCAAATCCGGATAAAAATAGTTTTTCCTATCAAACCGAGAATTTTCCGAAATTTGACAATTTAGAGCAAGGCCTGTTTTAATCACTTTTTCCAGGGCATCTTTATTAATTACAGGAAGAGTCCCGGGATGCCCCAGACATACAGGACAGATATTTAAATTTGGAGTTTTTTCTTCAGAGTTATTTTTGCAAGCACAAAACATTTTGGATTTGGTATTCAGTTCAACATGAATTTCTAGGCCAATTGCAGGTTGGTATTTCATAAAGCTTATTTTTTATAATCTTTTACAATTTCTGGCCCGGAACTCGTTCCCACAATGTCGGCTCCGGCTTTTTGCATCTTTTTTAAATCCTGTGCTGTTTTAATGTTTCCAGATGCCTTAATTAAAAGTCCTGGGGCAGCTTTTCTCATTATTTTCAAATGCCTCGCTTTTTCTTCTAATTCTCGATTTTCTAGAGGATCTTTTGCGGTAGCAGTTTTTACACAAATTGCACCTGCTTTTTTGACAATTTCTGATACTTTTTGTATTTCTTCATCTGTAAGATATCCTGAACCAATAATTACTTTTGTGGGCAGGATTTTGCAGATTTCTTTTAAATCCTTTAAAACTTTATCGTACTTTTCGTATTTTACATCGACAATGTTAACAACAACATCTAATTCATCTGCTCCATTTCTTTTGGCAGTCCTGCATAGGCCCATCCTTTGCAAATGAGAGCTCTGGCCCATTGGCGGATCAATTAAAACCACAACTTTAATCCCGGTTCCTTTTAATTCTTTTGCTGTCAATTTTACCCATTCTGGATTTATACATACTCCCCTGAATCCAAATTGTCTTGCTTCCCTGCAGGTCTTTTTTATATCCAAAGCTTTGGCTTCTGGGCTTATATTAGTTTGATCAATAATTTTTTCTATTTTCATAATATTATTTATATTTCATAAAAAATTATAAGGGACCCATCGAAAATGGGAATCACTAGTTTTGCTATATTTTTCATAAATTTTACAAAATTTCTTTAACGTATTTTATAATTTCCTGATGAATAGTTTCTGGGGACAATAATTTTTCATCTTTTAAGCATTCTATTATCTTAAAATCTTGAGGAAACTCTTTTGCTACTTCCAAATAAGAATCTAGCGCAGGTTTTAGATGCAAAAGATCTGCTTCATGAATATCTCTTACTTTTGTCCCCAAATAAAATTCTCGTTTTTTTCTCTTTTCCTCATTGCCAACTTCGGCCACCATTTTCCAAGCAATCTGAGGAGAGGTTTTTAAAATAAAAGTGAGGTCTGGCTTTGGAATCTTAAAAATTCCATACTCAAGATTGTACAACCATTTTAAAAACTCTTTTCTTTCTTTATCGTCTTTTATTTTTCCTCCTTGATGTCCTATACTTGAAGCCACATACCTATCACAGACCACTATTCTTTTCTCTTCTAGCCATTTTCTTATCTTAAAAGAAGCATCGTAACGATCACAGGCATAAAAAACGGATGCCTGATAAGGAGTGACCTCATTTGAATTTCCATATAAGCCATTTAGGTAATTTTCTACAAGACCTGCTGATTTTGTTCCATACTGAGGAAAATCAATCGTTGCAATTTTGTATCCATTGCTTTCCAGATATTTAATCAATAAATTCGTTTGGGTTGCCTTTCCAGAACCATCTAATCCTTCAAAAACAATGAGTTTTCCTGAATGTAAATTTTCCTTCATTTTTTTTATAATAGCACACAAAATAAGCATATTAAAAGGGTAAGGCCAACCGTAGAACGGTTGGCCTTTTAGGTGACAGTACTCATTGCTTCCTGAGCAACTGAAGTGCTATCTTGATCTTCTCCAGAGCAAACCTGGCTCCTTCTTCTGCAGTGATATCAATCTCGTCAAGATCGAGTACCACTACAGGACCAGGATATCCCTCCATCCACTCCTCAAGGCATTCCATCTGAAGCCTGAGGTATTCTAAGGTCATGGTCTCTTCGAATTCGCGGCCACGCTCCTTAACCCGGGTAAAGACTGTTTCCGGTTTTACCCGATAGTAGATGAGAAGATCTGGCGGCTGCAGTCCTCTCAGTAATGCCTCGGCAGTGTCTTCGTAGAGTTCGTGTTCTTCTCGGCTGATTGCCCCCATCCTCACAAGCGCATCTACGTACATATGCATGTCTGTACGGATATCGGGGTCAATGACTATCGAAAAGAACTCCAGGAGAGATTCGGCGCCCTTGATAAGTGCCCACTTGCGCAACAGAAAGAACATTTGCGACTGAAAGGCACTCTCCTTCATCCCGGAAGCATAGAACCTGGAAAGAAACGGGTTTGCCGAAAACGGCTCCTCCAGATGAAGGAAACCTTCCTTCCTGAGAAGTTTTGCCAGAGTAGACTTTCCACAGCCCGTCAGCCCCAACAACCCAACACATACATGTTCTGAATGTGCCATTTGTGCCCTCCTTTGCACAATTCTTTCGGAACCTCCTAAAGTATTTCTAACTCATAATATCATACAAAAATGGTAAGGCCAACCTCTTTTGAAGGTTGGCCTTTGTCGTAAAGAACCTATCCTTGTTTCCCTTGTTTCGGACGACCTGGCACGTCATGACACGCCCTGCAGCGAGCCTCATACATGTCCGCCGCACCTACCACAACAATGGGTGCGTTATAGGGTGCGGGCTCTCCATTGATCATTCTCTGGGTACGCGAGGCTGGCGCACCACAACTCATACAGATTGCCTGCAGCTTGTCAACCTGGTCGGCTATGGCAATCAAAAGGGGTGCTGGCCCAAAAGGCTCGCCCCTAAAGTCCATATCCAAACAGGCGACAATCACTCTCAACCCGCGGTCAGCCAGTCCCTCGCAGACTGTGATAATAGAGTCATCGAAGAACTGTGCCTCGTCGATAGCCACCACTTCTGTGCCAGAGTCAAGCTCCTGGAGAATCTCTCCTGCGCAAGTCACAGGAATAGCATCAAGACTTACCCCGCTGTGCGAGCCAACAGAATTCTGCGACCAGCGGGTATCAATGTCTGGCTTGAATATCTGGACCTGCTGCTTTGCGATTATAGAACGCCTCACTCTGCGGATCAGTTCCTCGCTCTTGCCTGAAAACATGCACCCGCAGACAACCTCGATCCAGCCACCGCTGTACTGCTGTTTCATCTCTTCTTTCTCCTCTCAATCTCCTTGTGTCCAAAGTTCAACATCCTTGCCTAGAACGAACCTTTCGTACAGGTCGCCAAACACAGCCGGCGCCTTGTGGTACAAAACTTTCAGGATTTCAAGCGCCACTCCGCGGATTTCCCACTGTGCTGCCTTGTCGCAGCGCAGTTTGAGGAAATGGCGCCACGCCCTAAAGTTCATTCCCACAAAGATGCAACTCTTACAGGCATTCGGCAGAACATAGCGCGCATCCTCTTTGCGAATGCCTTTCTTCAGGAGCGCGTCGTAGGCCTCCCAAGCAGACCTCATCTGCACCAAGAAAATCTCAAGTGCTTCAGGATCTGCATGGATTGCAGGCGGAACTACAACACGGCTTGGGTCGTTCTGCTCCACATACCGTTGGCTCTCCTGTGCGTAGGAAGCCACTCTATGCCTGACCTGCTGGTGAGTAAATGCCCTTGAGCCCACAATCCTGAAGGTTGCAAACGCAAACTCCAGGCAAGTAGTGTGACCCCGACCAATGCACTTCCTCAGAAAACGCCTTCTCGCATTCTTGCCCCTGTCCGCTGGCTCTGACTGCCAGCAGTTCCTGTAAGCTTGTTCAATCACCTTTTCTGGATACGGCGTGATTGAAATAAGCTCAGCTTCCGGCTGCCAAACGCTTTCATCTCTCCCTTCCATCTTTCCCTCCTCCTTAATAAGGATATGAAATTAAAGAAGGAACCCTCCTGCTCCTCCTTGAATAGTTTATTATAAAAGGTCTATTTTTTCATGTCAAGTTAAAAAACTAAAAAGGAGCTAAGCTCCTTTTTAGTTAGGTTTTAATAGTAATGATTAAGCTATTCAACAACAATTCCCATTGCTTTTGCCGTCCCCTCGATAATCTTTGCTGCTTTTTCAATGTCTTTTGTGTTCAAATCCGGAAGTTTCCTTTTTGCGATTTCTCTTAATTGATCCTGGCTAATCTTTCCCACTTTAGTCTTATGAGGCTCTCCTGAACCTTTTTCGATTCCCGCTGCCTTTTTCAAAAGCTCTGAGACCGGGGGCTGGCTAACCTCAATCTTAAAACTTCTATCTTCAAAGATTTTTACTTTTACAGGAATTGTCCATCCAGCTTGATCTTTGGTAAGCTCATTGAACTTTTGGCAGAAATCCACAAGATTTATGCCTTGAGGAGCCAAAGAAGGACCAACAGGAGGCGCAGGAGTAGCTTTTCCTGCGGAAATCTGGAGTTTTACTGTTTTAATTTCTTTTGGCATTTTTTTATTGCTAAATTTTCTTTATTTGTAATGCATCCAACTTTACTGGCGTATCTCTGCCAAACATATCAATCAATACTTTTACTTTACCTCGCTTTTCATCAACCTCAGAGACTTTTCCATCAAAATCTTTGAAAGGACCATCTACAATTTTTACTGAATCTCCGGGTTGAAGATCAACTTTATATTCAGGTTCTTTTACTCCCATTAGTTTTGTTAAAACCTCAATTTCTGCAGGAGATACCGGAATTGGAGTTGTCCCTGCCCCTACAAATCCAGTAACATTTGGGGTATTCCTTACTATATACCAGGAATCATCCGTGACAACCATTTCTACCAAAACATACCCTGGATAAATTTTTTCTTCAATTACTTTTCGCTTTCCTTTTATAATTTTTATTTTTTTCTCCTTAGGAACGATTATATTGAACACTTTATCTTCCATACCTAAAGATTCTACTCTTTGTTTTAGGTTTTTAGCTACAGATTCTTCATAGCCTGAATAAGTATGAATTACATACCAGTTTTTTTGCTCTGAAAGCTTCTGTTTTGACATATTTTATCGGAATATAAATTTTTTAAGCAAAAGTGTAAGCAAAAAATCTATCCCTCCCAAAAAGATGGATACTATAATTGACACCAAAAGCACGACAAAGGTATATTTGAGGGTTTGCTTGAGACTCAGCCAGTTAATCTGTTTCATCTCCAATCTTACTTCTTTGAAGTAATTTGCAACTTTTTTTAGATATTCTTTTATTTTAATCTTCATCTTAAAAAGGCCCGCAAGGGCTTTTATCTAAAATACCAGAGAAAAAAGCCGATGTCAAGTTAATTTAAACATCCAAATTCTTTACCTTGCTGGCGTATACCTGAATAAACTTTTTTCTTGGAAGCACCTCTTCTCCCATTAAAGTATCAAATACTTTATCTGATTCTTCTACGTCTTCAATGTCAACCCTTAAAAGAACTCTATTTTCTGGATTCATGGTAGTTTCCCATAACTGTTCTGGATTCATTTCTCCAAGGCCTTTATATCTTTGAATATCAATTCCTGTCTGTTTTTTTGTGTTCAATTCTTTCAGAAACTTTATTTTTTGTTCTTCTGTATAGAAGTATTTGACCTCATTTCCAGCTTTTATTCTATAAAGAGGAGGCTGGGCAATATAGAGATATCCATTATCAATAATCGGTTTGAAATGCCTGTAAAAAAGCGTCAAAAGCAAGGTTCTAATGTGCATTCCATCCACGTCCGCATCGGACATCAATATAATTTTATGATATCTCAACCTATTGATGTCAAAATCTTCAGCTATGGCTGTTCCCATGGCAATAATCAGAGATTTTATTTCTTTTGAAGCCAAGATTTTATCTGGCCTTGCCTTTTCAACATTTAAGATTTTCCCTCGCAAAGGCAAGATTGCCTGAAATCTTCTATCGCGACCCTGCTTGGCACTTCCTCCTGCAGATGGCCCTTCTATAATAAAAAGTTCGGAATTTTTGGGATCTCTGTTTGAACAATCGGCCAATGTCCCGGGTAAAACCAGATTTCTTGAAAAGCCCTTTTTAATTATCATTTCTCTTGCATTTTTTGCGGCGTTTCTTGCTTTTTGTGCCAGAAGACAATTTTCAATAATTGCTCTGGCGTCTGCTGGATTCTGTTCAAGGAAATCTAGAAACTTTTCGGAAATTACTTCAGCCACAGCCGCTCTCACTTCAGGATTACCAAGTTTTTTCTTAGTTTGCCCCTCAAATTGAGGTTCTCTTACTTTTACCGAAATTACTCCGGTAAGTCCTTCTTTTACATCTTTTCCTGCCAGAATTTCATTCTTTTCTTTTAACATTTTTTCTTTTTTCGCGTAATCATTAAGAGTTCTCGTGAGGGCTATTCTAAAACCCGTCAAATGAGTCCCTCCTTCAAGGGTAAACACATTGTTTGCAAAACTTTCTTCAAAAGATTCAAACTCTTTTGTGTATACCAAAGCACCTTCTACTATAATGTCGTTAATTTGTCCATTCCCATAAAAAATATGAGGATGACGAGGTGTTCTTCCCTGGGTTAGATATCTAACATAAGAAGCAATCCCTCCTTCAAAATAAAAAGTATAGGACCTGGGATTTCCCTTTCGCTTGTCACAAAATACAATTTTTATTCCTCTCGTTAAATATGCTTGCTGGCGTAGATAATTCAGGATTTTTCTCGGATTCCAGCTAATTTCTTTAAAAATCTGGGGATCGGGCTCAAAAATAATTGTAGTTCCAGTCACCTGACAGGTGCCTTCTTTCTTTAACTTTGTTGTAACAATTCCTCTTGAATATTCTTGAGAATATAAAAATCCTTCTTTACACACTTCTGCTCTCATATATTTTGAAAGTGCGCACACTGCGGAAATCCCAACTCCATGAAGTCCTCCTGTGGTGGCATAGATTTTCCCCCCAAATTTTGCTCCTGCATGCAATTGAGTAATCACGGTCTCCAGGGCTGATTTCTTGGTTTCAGAATGAATATCTACTGGAATTCCTCTACCATCATCTTTCACCTCTACTCTGTTTTCGGGCAAAAGCGTAACAACAATATTTTTACAATAGCCCATAATTGCCTCATCAATTGAATTGCCTACAACCTCTGTTAAAAGATGATGCACGCCCTCAAGTCCGGTAGACCCGATATACATTGCAGGTCTTTTCCTTACGGGTTCCAGTCCTTTTAAAACATAAATATCTTTTGCAGAATAATCTGTTTTTTTTGCAGTTTCTTGCTCTTTTTCTTCTGGTTTTTTAGACTCTATTTTAATTTCAGGTTTTCTTGCAATACTTATTTTGGCTTTGGGTTTTTGCAGGTTTAAAGCTTTTTTTGCTTTTATCTCTTTTTTCTCTGTTTTTTTAAGAACAGTTTTTGAAATTTTAGTTTTTCTTGGTTCAACTCTCTTTACTTTCTCTTTTTTCACCAGAGGCGGCTTTGTTTTTATTTTTTTAGAAGTTGCAAACTGTTTTGAGATATCTATTTTTTTGATTTTAATTTTTTTATCAGCCATATTAATTAATTATGATTTTTATCCAATATTATTTATTATTGTCGCCTTACTTCCCATTGCGGATTTCCCTCCAAAGCTTTTATAATTTTCTTCAAAAGATTGTCAATCTCCTCTGCGCTCAGGGTTTTATCTTCTGCCTGGAAAATCAGATGAAAAGCCAAGCTCTTCTTTCCCGCCGGCAATTCTTCTCCTTCGTAAATATCAAAAAGATCAACATCCCTTATCAATGATCCGCCGACTTTATCAATGGTGCTTAAAATCTTTTCTACTAAGATATTTTTGGGGACCAAAACTGCCAAGTCCCTTACTGCTGCAGGATATGGAGAAATCAATCTATATTCTTGCTCTTCACAAGATATGCTCTGGAGTTTTTCAAAATCCAAATCAAATAAAGTTACATTTCCTTTTATCTTCAACGACTCCAGAACCCTTGAGGAAATTTCACCCAAAAACCCAATTTCTGTCTGACCTACTTTTATCTCAGCACATTTTTTTATACTCCAAATTGAGAACTTGCTGTCTTCTGGAGTGGGCTTATACTCATCGTACCAACTATCGGAAATTCCCATTTTTTCAAAAAGAGTATCAAGTACGCCTTTTAGTTCATAAAATCCGCTCTCTTTGTTTTTTCTTGCGATTAAACCAGAAAGGGCTCTTTTTTCAATGAGACTTGCTCTTTGTTTTTTAAATACTTTTCCTAATTCAAAAATCTTGATTTCATTAAAGTATCTAAAATTCTGTTTTACATTCTCTAAAAAATTAAGAACCAAGCTTGGAACCAAATACTGTTGATCTTCACTTAAAGGATTCTCCAATTCTAAAATTTCAGTTTCTTTATACCCAAAAAGCTTTATTCTCTCCTTGCCAAAAAAAGAATAATTGTAAACCTCGGTCAATCCGCTTTCTTTTAGAACATCTTTTGAAAACTCTTCCCAGAAAATTTCCAAATTTCTCTCTGGAGGAGCCAAAGTAACCATTGGGGGAACTTCAGGAATTTTTTCATAGCCGTATATTCTCCCGATTTCTTCAATAAGATCTTCTGCAAAATTTACATCTATTCTTATGGTAGGAACTTCAATAATTAAATATCTGGAATGAGAATTCACTTTAAATCCCAGATTATCCAGAATTCTAATAATTTCTTTCTGGGGAACCTTTGTCCCCAGCAATTTCTCAACATAATCCAGGTCCAGACGAATTACTTTCGGTTTTACTTTCTCTGGATAAAAATCAATTACTCCTTGAGCGATTTTCCCTCCTGCTATTTCTTTGATTAAAGATGCTGCTCTATCTATGGCAATTTCGGTAAGATTTGGATCTATTCCATGTTCAAATCTCCAAGAAGCATCGGTCTTTAATTTAAGCAATCTTGAGCCCTTGCGGATTACGATATGGTCAAAATTGGCGGATTCTAAAACCACTGTCTTTGTGTCTTTTTCAATTGCAGGACCTATCCCTCCTTTTATGCCCGCAATCCCCAGAGGTTTTTTTTCATCGGCAATCACTAAAATGTTTTTATCCAAATCAAATTTTTGACCATCGAGAGTGATAATTTTTTCTCCTTTTTGTGCAAATCTTACAATTATTTTCTTTCCTTTTAATTTTTCTAAATCAAATGCGTGCAAGGGCTGGCCTGTTTCTAGCATCACATAATTTGTGATATCCACTATATTGTTGATTGACTGCAATCCGCATGCATTTAGTCTTTGTTTTAACCATTGGGGAGAAGACCCTACTTTAATATCGCAAATTACCCTGGCAGTGTATCTCGGGCAAGCTTTTTGGTTTTTTATTTCTATTTTTACAAAGTCCTTTGCTTTCAAATCTCTTTCTTCCTTTAATTTTCCATTTTCAATTTGCAGCTTTGAATCCAAAATAGCGGCAATTTCTCTTGCTATTCCCCAATGAGAAAAACAATCACCTGCCCGATTTGGCCTAACATCGATATCAAGTACAAAATCAGAATTATTTTTTTTAATTTCTTCCACCTCGGCAAAATGCATCATTAAAAGCTCTGCGAGTTTTTCGGGCTTTGGAAGGGTTTCTTTTATATAATCTTGTAACCAGTTGTATGAAAAATTCATGTTAAAACTGTTGAAGGAATCTTAAGTCGCCAGAATTAAATAGGCGGATATCATTAATTTTGTATTTCATCATCGCCAACCTGTCCCAGCCAAATCCAAATGCCCAGCCATGCCATTCTTTTGGATTCAAACCGCAGGCCTTGAATACATTCGGATGAACCATCCCGGCTCCTGCCATTTCCAACCACCCGCTTTGCTTGCACACAGGGCATCCTCTTCCTCCGCACACCAAACACGTCATTGCAACGTCAAATGATGGCTCAGTAAAAGGAAAGAAATCCGGTCTTAATCTGAATTTAAGGTCTTTTTTAAAAAATCTTTTAAAGAATTCTCCGATTACTGCCTTAAAATTTGCAATAGAAGCTGTTCTGTCAACCATTAAGCCTTCAATTTGATAAAACTGCATTTCATGAGAGGCATCAGTAG
>Ga0315277_10007796_pt1 | contig 13835 bp, 9 predicted proteins | sample YL17G05_15_MG_FD_203695 | JGI IMG/M metagenome (GOLD analysis project Ga0315277, IMG submission 203695) | Sediment microbial communities from Yellowstone Lake, YNP, Wyoming, USA - YL17G05_15 | ecosystem: Environmental > Aquatic > Freshwater > Lake > Sediment | place: USA: Wyoming | collected... | reverse complement strand
TGCTGGATGCGGAAAAAACTGCGAGAGAGCTTCTTCAGCCTTATCTCGAACCCGGCGGGAAGATTAGGCTTGTTGGCTTACGTGTTTCAAATCTGATTTCAAGCGATAAGCAAAGAACACTCATTCAATGATGCTTTCTCGACTGTTCTGCAACCGCCTTTCTTCGTACTCTTCGAGTCTCGGAAACGACCGGGTTTTCGTCATGTGGACAAGCGTTCAAGATTATGTCCTTGTCTTGAGTCCACGGAAAGCTCGCATCGTACCTCATCGCACAAAACCTTGGGAAGCAGAACTGTCAAAGCACTGTAACAGAGGTCTTCTTTTACGGCCATGCCGTCAAACAAGATTCTTTCACCCACCTTGTGGCCGAAAGCGCATTTACCCTTTTGATTTTTCACGGTGATTTCAACTATGAAAATACAGATTCTCAGTATCTTCATCTATTGTTTGGATATTTTTCTCTTATTTTTTCATCCGCTATTCTGGCTATCATAGCGTTGGATATGAGCACGTACTTCACCCCGACCAGTTCGGCCAGGTCAGCCGGTTTCTGGTCTTGGGTTACCAGCAGCAAATCGTGGCCCTTGGCGTATTCAACGATATCTTTGTCACTTGCGCCTTTCAAACCAGCGTCTTGAGTAGTCAGTACCCCCCATCCCAGGGCCTCAAAGTATTCTTTAAGGCCAGTGTACATTTCATCGAGCAGAAGCTTCAACACGGTCACCGTGTCCAGCTTTAGGTTGAGTTACCTACTATTTAGGTGCTTCCTTAACGATCGCCGATCCGCGCGCTCTCGTTTTCCGATCTTCTCCGCTTTTTTTCTATTGAACATGTCACGAGGGAGCGCGCGCTATTCGAACTTAAGGCTCATTGTCATGGACGAGCAGAAAATGCTGGCAGTCTGCATGATAACCGCGCGCGCAGTCGTTAAGCAGTCACTCGCATTAGTTTGGCTAGTTTAGTTTTCTCTTGTTTTTCTTCTTTCTTGAGAAGTGAAAGCAGGAAGACTCTGAACTCTCTTCTGCTTTTCTCGTTTTTAGTGAATTCTTCATCTGACATCAAAAGAACGCCCTTGATTTCACCGGCCATCGTCTTCTCAAGAAGACTCAGTTCGTCCATGTTCCAGATTTCGTCTTCGAATTTCATGCAACCTGTGTGGCACTCTTGGAGTCCAACCCATAGGTCGACAAGCCGCGAAATCTTTTCATTGTCGTATTCAAGGTTGAGTCCAAGTTTCTTGTAGGCGTTGAAGACAGCTATCATCTGCTCCTTTATGAGCTCTTTGTTGTGAAGGGTTTTGGCTTTTACCTTTCCGGTGCTGAGAAGGAAGTCCTCAGCGGTCGCTCGGTAGTAGCTTTCTATGAGATGGCCTACCCGTTCCTCTTTTGCTACTTCAATCATTTTTCCTTTCAGAAGTTTCCTGACGTGATGGTAGACGGCTTGCGACGTTAATCCCAGTTCTTCGGCTATCTGATTCACAGCCATATCCTTGACACGCAACAAGTACAGTATTTTCCTCCGCGTTTCATCCCCCAACAGCTGAAACGCCTCGGGTTCTCTTACAACTATGAACGCTTTCATTATTGTTCACTTACTACGTAGAGGTTTACCTTAGTATAAAAAGGTTTTGCTACTACAATCTGTATAGCAGTAGCCAAACAGCAAACCTTATAAGCAACTTTATACTATACTACTAAAACAGGGATTTGGTCAGTAAAAAGGTGATTGGAATGGAAACATCATTGAAAGTATTATCAGGCGCAAAGGGCCGGTACGGATTAATCAAGAATCTTGGAGCTATCCTTCGGAGAGCAACCGCGATTACATCGCAGAACGCTCTTCCATACGAAATGTTCGAAAAAGGCCTCCCGTACGAGGCTTCAAAGACATACAGAACGATGAAGAGCGAATTCGAGTGCCAGCGATCAGGAGCCATGGTAGAAGCCTGCCGCCTAGTCATCCGCGGCCTCTAAACGGCACATCTCTTCTCTTCTTTTTTCTCAGCAAGGTACGCGCGCTATTTTAACAGTTCGGCGCTTTGGTTTTGGAGGCAAGGTGGGTGTCGTTGAAGCCAAAGAAAGGATACAGATCCGGTTATCCTGTCGCAATCTTGACAGGATTTGAAGAGGCGCGCGCTTTTCCAGCTGACACGGCAGAGTATGTGGCGCAGAGGATACTGGAAGGAATAGAAAGCTGGGAAGCAGAAATCTTTGCCGCGCATTGATAACAGAGAGATGAGCATTGTCAGGCTTCTCAAAAAATGAGCGAATTTGAAGGTGTTAAATCCTATTGGTGATTTACGGATCGATGGTGATTCTGGCGCTTAGATCAGTAAATCGCGCGGGCTGATTACTCTGGCTCTTTGCCTGATTCCGACGATATTCCGCTTTCGAACACAACCGAAACAACAAATTCGGTTACCTCCGCAATTCCCGAGTTCCAACCATCACTCATCATGCCGTTGTTATTGTGTGCAATATCACTAGGACTCATCGTCTGTAAGAAGAAGTGTTTGGTCTAGAGCGCGCGCGACTTTGCTTCGCGCATTCCTTGATTTCAGATTTCAATCGTATAGAATTATCTTCCACAAAATTCAAAAACAAAGACGTACACTATAGTAGTGCTCTATAATATAAAGGAGAAAAGGAGAATGAAAACTAAAATCTTTGCAGTGGCGTTTATCGCAGTTCTTCTGCTCAGCACATTAGGCGCAATCTACATGCCCACAAGCAATGCTAACACGGCGCCTCAATTCGTGGGTGGTAACGAGCCCGAACCAATTGACGGCACACCGAATCTGGAAGGCATAATGATGGTGGAAGGCGCACAGCCTGACACTGGAAACACATGGTATGTGTGGGTCTCTGATGATTATTTGGGCGGATTCTATAACCAATCCTTCGAATGTGCATTGGAGGGTGTTCACTGCAATATTTGGGTTGGACTGAACGACACTGACTGGAGCGGGTACGAAGACGGATTTGTAGCTGACCTTGCTGACCCCGAGAACGATACTTGGTATTTTGCCTACCCTTGGACGTCAGTAGGCTACTTCCCCACAGGGCGGAGCTTCCTGCCAGGGTACCGTGACTTTGTGACCCGGAAGCAAATGAGAGAAGTGATGAACGAGTTTGACAACAAGATTCATCAGCAAGTCACAGAATTCTTTGGCGGATACAATTATCGCCCAGGACCCTTTGGCGACGGCAAGATTCAGATACTGATATTCAACATTCGAGACGAGATGTTCTACTCCCCAACCACGTCTCCAGGGTTCATAATGGGATACTACTGGTACTACATAAGCAACATGAACAACGCAAACATTATACACATAGATACATGGCAGTGGTACAGACGACAGGGAGCAACTCCCTCGGGGTACCACCCATTAGTTGTCCCACCATATTCACCCAGTGCTCGGCTTCCGAAGCAGTATGAAGGCACAATTGCACATGAATTTCAGCACCTCATCCACCGCGACAACGACGCCGATGAGTACTCTTGGGTGAACGAAGGATGCTCGACTCTGGCCGAGTTTATTTGCGGATACGGGCACACAACAAACCTCAGATACTACATGATATACTTCTGGGACACGTCGCTGGTGATATGGGAAGGCAATCTGCAAAACTACGGTGTTGTCTATCTATGGGCACTGTATATGTATGAACACTACGGTGGACAACCACTTATCTGGGACCTTGTCCACGAACAAGCCAACGGAATCCAAGGATGGAACAACGTCCTTCAGGCGCATCACGTAAAGAAGAGCTTCGACCAGATCTTCGAAGATTGGGCCATAGCTAACTATCTTGACGACACATCCTTTGCCAACGGAATCTACGGCTACTACAATCTGGATCTGCCCTGCGCGGCTACAGGCGGTTGGTCAATACCATATTCAATATACTACTGGGGTTGCTACGACGAAACATACTGGACAGGATGGAGACTCCCAGAACGGTTGCCCTACATCGCATGGTACTGGGAACTCTACAACGGTGCGCCAGAACTGAAGACATACTTTGACGGCGACGATTTCGCGGGCGTTTTCCCACACAGTCCAACCCATCAATGGCACTCCGATGGAAATCCGTACTCATGGTTCCGACTATATCAGACCTTTGCGATCCCCACAACTGGAGCGACACTCAAATTCTGGAGCAACTATGACATCGAAGAAAATTGGGATTATGGCTACGTGGAAGTTCATGACTTGACCACAGATCTATGGTACACTCTCAAAGGACTTAATACAATCTCAACGATACCGAATCCAGAAGATAACCCCAACTGCCCTGACAACTTTGAACCCACCGCATATCTTGCCGCAGGAGAATGGAACGCATTCACAGGCAGCAGTAATGGATACTACCAAGAACTGATGAGTCTTAACAAGTTTGCCGGACACAGCATTAATATGTATTTCACCTACTGGACGGACCCATACACCCTTGGACGCGGATGGTACGTGGATGACATAGAGATACCTGAAATCGGGTTCTTCGACAATGTTGAAAGTGGGGCGAACGGTTGGACAGTCAACGCAGGCTGGTCCATTACGACAGGCGTCATCGAGAACGACTTCAGGGTCAATGTCATAGAGACAACGAATTTAATCAAGAAGTCGGAGACTAGAACAATGTACCATATAAGCCCAATGAAATTGAATGATGTAACTGAAACCGGAACGGAAAACATAAAGGTTGTCAACACAGCAACCGTGCAGACAGGCCCAGCAGTGCTGGTAATGGCAAGTCAGCCTGGATACGAACACGTGTACGCAACCGAATTCCTGTTCTTGGTAGACGACCCACCTTTCAGTTTGATACATTCCTGGACACACTAGCAGGCGCATCTGCGCTCAAAACAAGACATCCACTATCCCCTTTTTTTAGCCCTAAATTCCCCCAATAGGACTAGCCATCATATGTTGAACCACGACACTTTCGAAGATGATTTGTCAGGAATCTAGTTTATGTACACGTTGATAGACTCTACCTAGTGAGAATTCAGAAAATAGGAGGGAGAGAAGCATTGAGGACTCATCATGCAACGTTCCTTGCCTGCTTGCTGTTGGCAGTAGTTGTTCTACATCCCAACGTACATCCAGTTTTCTCAAGTTCAACTATCTACATAAGAGCTGACGGAAGCATAGACCCGCTATCAGCACCAATTTCAACCACTAATAACATAACCTACACTCTCACGAACAACATCTACGACGAAATCGTCGTCGAAAAGAATGACATAGTGATCAATGGAGCATCCCACACTGTTGAAGGCAGCGGAACCGGAAACGGGTTTACTCTCTACTCCGTAACCAATGTAACATTAACAAACATCAACATCAAGAACTTCGAATACGGTGTCTATCTCGAATCTTCATCATACAACTCTATTAATAGAAACAACATAAGTGGAAATGACTACGACGGCATCGAAGTCTATTTCTCATCCGACTACAACAATATTACAGAGAACAGAATTGAAGCGAATGGATGGTATGGCGTCGGAATACTCTATTCCCACAATAACACCATAAGCGCGAACGACATAGCTAACAATGACGATGGCATCGACGCATATGATGCCTCAGGCACAGAAATCTCCAAAAACAGGATAACAAGCAGCGGCGAATTCGGAATCGGACTTTATTCGTCCTCAGAAAACGCAATCTTCCTAAACAATTTCGTGAACAACACACAACATGTCTACTCCGAATACTCGACAAACAGATGGGACGAAGGGTATCCTTCGGGCGGAAATTACTGGAGCAACTACAGCGGCGTTGACTCGAAATGCGGTCCAAACCAAGACCACCCAGGAGCCGACGGCATAGGAGACGCACCTTACACCCTCGACAGCAACAACACAGACAGATACCCTCTGATTGACGCTTGGACTCCACCATCCGGCCACGACGTTGCAGTCATCAGCGCCGTGTCATACAAAACCGTGATCGGACAAGGCTTCAGCGGCAACATAACTGTTTACAGCGCCAACAGAGGTGAATACGCCGAAACATTCAACATCACGATATACGCCGACACGATTCCCTTCGCTTCAAAGGCTGTACACCTGGAAAGCGGTTTCACCACAAATATCACGCTCTCGTGGAACACTACTGGCTTTGCCAAAGGCAACTACACCATGATTGCCTGCGCTGAATCTGTTCTCGGCGAGACAAACATTTCGAATAATAACTTCACGGGTGGCTGGGTTAGAGTGTCTATCGTGGGGGACTTGACCGGTGGCACCCCGAATCCATACGACTTCGTGCCAGACGGAAAAGTCCAAATTGTGGACATATCCGTGGTGGCCAAGTTTTTTGGGCAGAAGGTTCCTCCCGCACCCGCCAACTGTGACGTATCTGGCCCGATGATTGGCGTGCCCGACGGCAAAGTTCAAATCGACGACGTAGCCACAGTATCCAAACACTACGGACAACACTACCCATAGCAACACTCCAACTCACGCGAGTATTCTAGGCGGAGTTTCCAGTCCATTACCGAGTGTCCATGACGGAACTGTCAATATAAGGGACATCGCGTACGTGATTGTACTGTTTAACACCAACTTGTGCCCGCCGAGCGCGCACGTTCAAAACAAAAAAAAGTTGGGGTTAACCTGCCCTTTTGTGGGGTAGGTTATCTTGTTAGGTCGATGTTTTCTAATTCTAGTAGGCGCGATTCGACTCTGCCATGCCCAAATGGCTCAGGTTCCGCGCTGAATGCGTAGTCCACGAAGCCTTTTCGACCAACAGAGCTTACGACGAGTATGACGTAATCAGGTCTTACAACGTTTGAATAACCTTTGGTGCCAGTGTTTGTGGGGGTGCTCAGATCAACGTCGTTGACGATGTAATTGGTGATGATACCATTCTGTACGTACACGCGAACCACAGAAACCTGGAAGTACGCTGGAAGTGGGGCACTTGCGGGCGCCAATGTCATAGCAGCGCCGCTTGTTTTTGCACTTTGTATCCACCATCCCGCGCCAAGAGTTGCAGAATCGGTCATGTATCGGAAGCCTATCAGCACTGTTTGGCCGGCGTATGCTGCAAGGTCAAACGTCATCGTTGTCCACGCTGGATATCCTGGGTTCTGGCCTGTGAGTCCTGGAAGCTGTGCAACTATCGCTGCCAGAGCGCTTGGGTCATGATTCATTGTTGTGTATGCATTTGATTGAGAAACCCAGTGTGCGCCCCCGTCTGTGGAGACCTGGATGAAGCCGAAGTCCCAGAGATACTCGATGCCATATCTGGTGACTATCTCGAGTGCAGGGTTTGCAGGGTCGACATATGCTTGACCGTATAGTAGATCGTTGATCATGTTGACTGTTCTTCCTGCCCCGCCTGAGTACCATCCGTCTGCGGTCATTGCCCAACCGTAAATGGCGTTGTCGTCGCCGTCAAAGTACGTTTTCGCCCTTCGGTTCCAATCGTTCATGATGATGTAGTCTGAGCCGTATGGGCCAATCGTGGCTATGCCTGTGTCGTAGCCGTTTCCCGGATTAGCTACGCTCCCATTCCAGGTCCAGGTTGTTCCGAAGTTTGTTCCGTGTGTCCAAGGAACTGGCACCCCACTAACAGTATGCTTAAACGCTTGTATTGCAAGGGGGCCTCCCAAGGCTATGTTACTGTATTGGTATCTGCTGTCTGCAACAAGGTTGGAGTGTATCAGGTTGGCGATTCTCCAGTCGTGATAAACGTCGTCGAATGTCTGACTGTAGCCAAAGTACGCTAGAGCCGCGTCGACCCCTGCTATTCCAGGTATTCCTGCCTGCACGAAATGGCTCAGGAAAGCAGCTCCTCCGTAATGGTCGACTAAATAGGCGGCCCACAGCAAGGCTGCGCCGTAGTCTGCCAATATGTTTATGTCGCCCTGATCACTCCACTCCGTGAGTGAGTTATCAGGTGTATACAAGTAGTAGTTGACGTGCCCCCAGATCGTGTTCGGATAGCCGCACAGCAATTGAGCGTAGTCGGAGCAACCTTCATTCATGAAAGTTACGTCGTTGGGATTGAAGTCACGATGGATGTTATGCTGGAATTCATGAGCTAGTGTTGAATCGATCAGGAAGGCGCGTGTGGCGGGAACCACAAGGTCTGGGCGTTCTGTTGGGAACCATTTCTTTCCTTCTGGGCCCACTCGCTGCCAGAACCGCCAGGGGTCGATGTGGATCATGTTTCTCTTGTAGTAGGTTCTTGTGTACGCCGCGTTGTAGAACCCTACGACGTAGCTTGGATAAAAGCGGTCGGCGTAGTTAGCATCTCGATAGTTAAGAATCTTTACGATTACTCTCTGAGGGTTGTCGGTTGCAATCCAGTCCCAATATTTAGATGTGTATCCTAGTTGCTGGAAGATGGTGTTTGTTCCATCTCTGTCGAGGGGCTTTCCGAAGTAAAGGGTGTCCGTTGGGTAGATAATGGCGTTAAATTGGTCTGCTAAGTATTGGCACATCTCATCCGTGACCATCAAGGCGTAGCCAAAATCACTGGCTGCGTTTGTTGGATCATTTCTTGGGTCTCCGGGCAGGAACCACATGTAGTCTTGTGTCCACACTTCAACGTTGCCCGTCACAGCTCTTAGTGTCATCCAAGGCTGGGTGCCGGTTGGCGTGCCTTTGCTGATTGCCTCCAAGTACCAGTCGTAGGCTTTGGTTCCAATGGGAGGCGTGGCAACAAATGACTCTAATGTGGATGCACCTTCGCCAGGCGCACTTTCGATCGCAGGCCAATCGAGTTTGCCTGCGAGTCCAGTCTGCCAGTCAACCGGTTCATAATCCGGAAGCTCTTCAGCACCAGTTGTTGGTTTGATTGTCAGTATGGCAAACATGCTCAGTATCAGTAGTGTCGATACGAACAGAGCGATAACTCTAGGTGAAGTGTTTTTCATTCGGTGTTCTCCTCTCTCTCTTTTTTACGCGTTAGCAGGTATGTTGCTAATCATTTTTGAATTTTGCGGTATATGGTTTTATCATTTGCCAAGAATCTTGGCGATTCGAGAATTCCAAAACCATTTGGGTTCTGATTCAGTGTATTCGCTAAAAAACTTGGCGAAATCCTTGTTTTAAGAGTAAGTTGCTATTGTTTCTCTGTTAACTCAATCCTCACTGACTCGCGCGCTAAAATCCTTTCTCACGACCTAACGGTGACAATTGGAGACTTTGAGCACTTTTGAGCAATGTAAGAACAGCGCGCGCTAGAAGGTAACAAGTCGTAATGCGCGTGCAATCATAATTCGCTTCAATGTCGTTGTAGCATGTGATGCTGTTCGACGAACAGTATAAATTGATTAGTGCGCCCAGAAACTTAAAACTTTTCGCTTCAGCAAGCATAGCAATCGACTTGAAACTCTGAAATGAACAGCGCAGGATATCTCAGCAGCGGAGGCGAAGTACTCAAGATGCTTTCCGAAAACAGGTTTTGGCTTCAACACGTCCACAAATCATATTTGCTAATCACTTGCATACCTAACAGGCTAGGCGAGGCACTTGAAGAGACTCTTTCTGGGAACCATGCTGATACTCCTTCTAGGAATTGTTGTGGCGCCTCTCCCAAAAGCTGGCGCCCGCACAAGCCTTTCACGCACGGTCGAAACCATAATATCAGTTGCGCCGACGCAGATAACAGTCACGCTTGGCCAAACTTTCACAATCAACATCACCGTGAGCGACGTGAACAATCTGTATGCGTGGCAGGTTGTGCTAAAATACAACGCCTCCATCATTAGCTGCACAGCAGCATGGATTCCCGAGAACGATGTTTTCGCGAACCTACAATCGTTCCCCACCGCCCCGATTCTAAACGACGCGACCATCGACGGATACAACTATACAGTGTACGGCAACACGTTGCTAGCGGAGGGGTCAGTTAATGTGTCACAGGCCACATTGTGCAGACTTAACTTCACGTGTCAAACATATGGATCAACGTCATTGCGGATAGCCACGGAGGAAAGCCCCATCAACATCGGCAACATCTACTTCCCAACACCCATGTACTCTGAGCTTTTTGATTCCGACCTAAACAAAATGCTCTTCACCGCGCAGGACATCAGCTTGCAGCCGATCCTCACAATCGTCTCACCGCCCGGCGGAACCACAGCTCCACCACCCGGAAACTACTCATACACGTACGGAGCAAACGCCTCAATAGCGGCAATTCCAGACGCGAGCTACATACTGAACAATTGGCTTCTCGACAACAACAATGTTGGATCCACAAACCCCATCACAATCCTGATGACCGGCAACCACACGTTACAGCCAGTCTTCACCGAAACCAATTACACGCTAACAATAGTCGGAGCAACCGGCGGCAACGCAAGCCTACCACAAGGAACGTACACTTACGTGGCAGGACAGACCGTCCAAATCTCCGCCACGGCCGATACCGGCTACGTGTTTGACTATTGGCTGTTCGACGATTCTCAGGCGGGCTCGGCAAACCCATTATCCTTTGTCATGAATCGTAGCCACACGCTCGCTCCCGTTTTCTCCCTAACAAGTCATGCGTATGTCTACATCAGGGCTGACGGAAGCATCGATCCGACAGGGGTTCCCCTTTCAACATCAGACAACATCACGTACCAGCTCACTGGCGATATAGACTCCATGATCACGGTTCAGAGAAGCAACATATTGATCGTGGGGAACGGCCACTCGCTGCAAGGTAGTGGAAGCGGAGAAGGCATCAGGTTAATTGGAGTAAACAACGTGTCCATCACAAACATAAACATAAGAGGTTTCGACAAAGGCATCGACCTTTCTGGTACATCCCAAGACCTAATCTCAGAGAGCAATATAACAGCAAACAATGGGCTAGGCATCAGCCTCTACAACTCCTGCAACAACACGATATGCAGAAACAACGTAATCGCAAACAAAGGTGAGGGTATCCACCTTGACTATTCATCGAACTACAACAACATACTCGAAAACAACATAAAAGACAACAACTACCGAGGCATCTACATCGACTCTTCGTCAGACAACCTCATCTACCACAACAATATGGTAAACAACACGAACCAGGTCTATGTCGCTGCGCATGGCTTGCCGAACAATTCTTGGGACAACGGTATGGAAGGCAACTACTGGAGCAACTACATCGGGGTCGACTCTGACTTAGACGGAATAGGAGACACACCCTACGTCATAGACGCAAACAACACAGACCACTTCCCGCTAATGGGCGCATTCTCAAGCTTCAGCACGTCCCAAGGTTATTCTGTGAACATTCTATCAAACTCCACAATAACAAACTTCAACTACTCAAGTTCTGACAGGAAAATAAGTTTCAACGTCGAAGGCGAACACGGCACAATCGGCTTCTGCGAATTGACAATCCCCCACATCTCAATGGACGCAAACCGCATAGAAGTAGTGATTGACAACGGAAACACACCAATACTGTACTCAAACCTTAACCTTCGCGACAACGCGACACACAGATGGATTTTCTTCTCCTACCAACACTCAACCCACGCTATCGTAATTCAGGAGAACATAACGCCTCCTGTAATTGTTGTTCTGTCTCCTGAAAACAAAACGTACCCGGTCAACCATGTCTCATTAAACTTCACCGTTAGCGAGCAGATATCATGGGAAGGGTACAGCTTGGACGGCTCAGTTAACGTGACAATAGCTGGAAACACAACTCTGACCAATCTTCCTGACGGCTCACATACGATAATAGTTCACGCTAACGACACCGTGGGCAACATGGGTCGTTCAGACACGATTCTCTTCGCAGTCGACACGACGCCGCCTACAATCGTTGTTTTTTCGCCAGAAAACAAAACGTACTCCATTGACCACGTTTTGTTGAACTTCACTGTTAGCGAAGAGACTTCTTGGGAAGGCTATAGCCTGGACGGTTCAGCTAACGTAACGACAGTTGGAAATCAGACCCTGAACAGTGTCCCTGATGGCCCCCACTCGATAATCGTTTATGGTAATGACACTGCAGGTAACATGGGTTCCTCAAACACTGTCCTCTTCACAGTCGACACAACGCCACCAAACATGACACAAGTACTTCAAAACCCGCCTGAAAATAACGTGTTGCCGAGTGAAACAGTGACGGTTAACGTTACAGTAGTTGACAACATAAGCGGGGTGAAAAGCATGAACCTGAACTATACCTACACAAACGGCTCCACAACATTTGTTGATCTACTTTCGATGACAAACATTCAAGGAAACATATGGACTGCGAAAATACCCGCCTTTCCCTACAGCACAAACGTGACCTATACGATAGTTGCGGAAGACAACGTGGGTAACACAATCACAACCCAGGAAATGGGGCTCAATTATCAATACAAAATCATACCAGAATACTCAGCATTTCTCATTCTGCCACTTCTCATAACGTGCTCGTTACCAATGATGGCACTGATAAGGAGAGAAAGACGCAACCGAGAAATGCGAAATCGGTGGACTTGACTTTCATTCACTGTGCACGATACGCATTCCAATGTGCAACCGCCCCGAAGCTTTTACCAAGTCTCTTCTTCCGGTTTCCATTCTAGGATATCACCCTTTTCTTCATAAGTGGCTTTTGCGCGCATACTGGCACTGGAGGCAGATAGTAACGAGTCAGCAGAGGGAAAGCCTAGTATTTTTGCCTTAATCTTCTTCGCGGCGACGAAAGTTGCCACCGTGGCAAGGGCGAATAGCAAGGCTGCAAGGACAGGAGCAAAGAATTGCGCTGAATGCGTAATTCGTACCATCAGATCAACCAAGTATGCAAAGATGATGAAAGCAGCAGGGAAAACAAATGGTACAACGAAGAAAGCTACAAGAAATATTCCCCCAAGAAGAAGGTAATAGATGATCAGCCTGTGCGCAGCGTCGTCTACAAGCGACATCATCGCCAAGTCACCTGCTCCTAAGCCCCTATCTGCTTTGACAGCTTTTATGAACCTGTTGAAGCTTTCACGAACTTCAGATGCTTCGTCGATCATCATGAGGCCCATAGAAAAGATCAAAGTGACAAGACCCAATATCAGACCAGCGTTTAGAACGTTCAAGATAACGACGAACACAAGGATAAAAGTCCAGGAGAAAGCAACAAGGGGCGACAGTATGAGAAAGAAAGCAAAGCTGTGAAGCACCCTCTTCTTCGAGTTCAGATCGAACACGTTGAAGGTCCTACTAAAAACGTTGACGGTCAGATTCTTCGGGAGTTTCTGTACTGCTCTGCGTTTCAAATAGAAATACGATGAAAGGGCGAGACACAAACAGCCCATGGCCAAGAGCACCGAAAAAGATGCCAAGCATGGCGTATCGGGCTGAAGAACACTTCCCACGCATATCGCTTCTGCCATTCGGGTATGGCTTGCCCATTATAAATAGGAGCAAGCCTACTAAAATGCTTGCCGCTATGGCACCCAAAATTAACGCGTATATATCATTGAAAGGCTGTCTCCTAGCGCGCGCTGGACTGGAGTGATTTCGGCAAGTTCATAAGTTGCACTCTTTCATATGGTTAATTGGATAAGCATGCAGGAGCCAGTGACCTATCCTTTCACTGCCATTGTCGACCTCGACGACTTGAAACTTGCCCTGGTTCTGAACGTTATCAACCCAAGAATCGGCGGGCTACTGATTAGGGGTTCAAAGGGTTCAGGCAAGACGACGGCTGTTCGGTCTTTGCCTCAGATACTTTCGAAGACGAGAAAGGTCAGTGGCTGTCCGTTCAATTGCAGTCCGGACGATCTCTCAAACATGTGTGAAACTTGCAGAAACGGCTACAGTCAGAACGGAAAACTCGAGGTTGAAGAGAAGAGAATGCGAATAATCGAGCTCCCTCTGGGAGC
>Ga0315277_10007795_pt1 | contig 13836 bp, 25 predicted proteins | sample YL17G05_15_MG_FD_203695 | JGI IMG/M metagenome (GOLD analysis project Ga0315277, IMG submission 203695) | Sediment microbial communities from Yellowstone Lake, YNP, Wyoming, USA - YL17G05_15 | ecosystem: Environmental > Aquatic > Freshwater > Lake > Sediment | place: USA: Wyoming | collected... | reverse complement strand
TTACTTATGAATAATAAAAGACCGAAAGGTATGAAAGGTTCATTTAGTGTTGGTGGTGGACAATTCAGATTACTTATACCAAGAGATGTATCAAGGTATCTAAAAATGGTGAAAAACAGGAAATATGAAGGTATTATTGATGTTATTTCGTCTAAAAGTTTTAAAGTAATTGTTGAAGAAAAAAATGAGGTGGTTTGGTGAAAACAAAATGGAATGTAAATATTAAATATCCAAAAAAATTAGGTAAAAAAATTGACATTCCACTTCCAAAAGGACTTGTAAAACAGATGATGAAAGATTTGAAAGTGAAAAATTTGAAAGAAATTGAATTGAAACAAACTTATAATAAAAAAAGGAAGGAAGTGAGAATTTATTTTAAAAAATCAAAAGATAAATGTATTAAAAGTTAAAAATTAAATATGATGGTAAGAAGAGTTGATTTTGAAAATCTTATGATTGAAATTCCAGAAGATACTTCACAACCGATTGTTGTAAATTGGATGGATGATAAAGGAAAGATTATTCATAGTTTCAAAGTGGAAAGTGAAAATGAAGAATCCTTTGAAAATTTTATGAAAGAGTTGTTTATTGAGGGTCAAAAAGAGGAAATTATGAAGAATATTTGTTTTGATAGGAGACGTTATCCAAGAGTTCCTATCCCAATAAAATGGTATCGAAGATTAGGAGACCCAAAAGTTGTCAAGTTAATTTTGGATGAGGTAAATAAAAAAATTGAGATTGAGGTGAAAAAGTAATGGCTAAAGAAAGTGAAATCCCTTTAGAGAAAGCAAGAGAAGTTGCTGTAAAATTTATTGATACAGTCCTGAAAGATATTGTCATAGGGGGTGAAATATGTGGAAGTATCAGAAGGAAAAGACCTGTGGTTCGTGACATTGATGTTGTTGTCCGACCAAAAAATATTTTCACTTTTTCCAGCGAACTTTTAAGAAAGTTGCCAAGACCTGCGAAGATAATCAAGCAAGGAGACAAACTTATCGAAGTTGAATTTGAAGGGATTCAGGTTGATATATATGTCGCAAATAAGGATACCTTCGAGACAATTAAATTGATAAGAATTGGAAGTGAAAGCCATAATGTTAAGTTGTGTTCTCTTGCTAAACAAAAGGGATGGGTCTTACATGCAGATGGTCGTGGGTTGTATTCTGCTGATGATAAAGTTCTGATTGCAAACACTGAAGATGAAATCTTAACTAAATTGTTGGGAAAAGTAGTTCCACCTGAAGAGAGAGAATAATAATTTCTCTTTTTTTAAACTTTAAAAGTCTAACTTTCTAAATAAGTATTGATGAAGGGAAAAATAGACAGGCAGAAAGAAATGTTTGTGAAAGACATTGCAATTCTCACAGGAGAGGGATACACTATTGCCAAGAAAAAAAGAGAAGTAAAAAAATCATTAGTAAAAGAAACAACAACAATTGCCGATATAAGAGGAAAAGAAGTTGCAAAGGTAATAGTTACTTACGAACCTATACATTTGGATTAAGGTGGAAAAGTGAAAAAATATATGGCAGAATTCAGAATTCCTAAACCTGAATTCAAAGATACACAAATAATTATTCATAGCAAAAAACCTTTAGATGAAGCAGTGGAAGAACTTCAGAAGAAGGGATTGAAACTTATCAAAAAAAACTGGTGATTGGGTTGGGAATAATAATAAATGATAATGATGTATGTTCAATTTGTGGTGCATATTGGCAATTAAATGGTTATTGGTGTGTTAATGGACATCCAAGAGGAAAAAACAATGTTAAATAATTCTAAACACGATGAAAAACTCGGTAGGGAAATTTTAAAGAGATATGAGAAGGAAATAATGGATGCACCTGCCTCAAGAAGTCACCATAACAACTTCAGAGGTGGTCTTCTTCGACACCTTGAAAATACACTCCATTTTGCGAAGAAATATTTTCCTGATGAAGAAGAACTTTATTTTCTCGCACTTGTCCATGATATAGGTAAATGCAGGGAATATGTTATTAAAAACGAAAAAATATTTTTCACTTATCCACCTGTAGACCACATCATTCATATACTGAAAATGCTCTGGGAAGAAGGTATAGTTCTCGATGATTATGAAGTAAATGCAATCCAAATGCATCATGGTGGTTGGTCTCCATTCAAAACAGATTTGTGTTCACTTGCAGTCAAACTTCACTTCTGTGATATGATGGCAGTCGACTTGGAAAATAGAGAGGAAGTAAGAGAGTGAGATTATGTTCATACATAGATGTCCGATGTGCAAAAAACTAAGATTCAAATCATCAGATGATATGTTCGGTTGCTACACAATAAAAGGAGAATTAAAAGAGTATAGAATATGTTCCAGATGCAAAAAAGACAATATTCGCTTGATGATGACAGACCCAATAAAGTTTTGTAATAAAATTAAAAAGTTGAGTGAATGAAAAAAATGAAAGAGATTGAGTGGAAATGTGGGAAGTGTGGGAAGGAGTATACATTTGACGAGTGGAGAAAACTTAACTCTTATCAATTAGTCCCAGAAGATACAAATCCAAAAGAACAACATGGATACACAAAAATTTGTTTTTGTGGTTATGTTTTTCACAGGGACAAGTGGCATAAAGTTACAAAAATTAATCTACGAGACTGTTTTCCAAAATTTAAAATAAGAGTAAGCACAGTGTTCTTGGAATTGAATCATTCTGGGAAGTGGTATGAGACTATGATTTTTCCAGAAGAAGGAAATATTAGATGTAATTCGCAGTGGAGATATGTCACTAAAGAAGAGGCATTAAAGAACCATAAAAAAATTGTTGAAGATTTGAGAGATGGTAAATTTAGCATCAAACCTGTTGAATATGAATTGGATGTTATAGAAGGAAACATAAAAGGAATCAAAGGTGCAGGGATGTCTTACTCAAGTTTGTATTTTGGAGAATTATTGAGTCGAATGATGAATATTCCTAAAGGAAATATGTGTTTCTCGGTGGATGATATGATTAAAAAACTCAAGAAGGCTAAGAAGCATGAAACATTTATTTTTATAGAGTGTGGGTAAAGTGAAAAAAATATCTCCAATGTTGTTGATTGCAATCATAATGGGGGTTCTTTTATTAATAGAAACAATCTTTAACTTCTCGTTGAAATTACCAAACGAGTATGAAAAATCCTGTGCCTTCTTGTGCATAGACCACAACATGACATTTGATGGTGGGAACAATTTCATGCATGGTGGGAAGGGGTGTGTTGTTTGCCATTGCAAGAATGGTAATTATGAAAAGTTGACTGTGCCGATAGTATGTAGTGATTGATATGAAACGAGTTAGAATTGATATGCCAGATGATATTTATTATGGAATAATGAATATATCCGATGAACATGCAAAGTATGTAGTCAGCAGTCGCAGGGGTGTTATCTTGAAGGATTTGGGAAATTATAAAAACAGGAAGGGGAAAAAACCATTAAAACATGAACCAAGAGAAAAGAAATTTTTAATTGAACAAAGGTTTGATAATCTCATAAAAGAAGTGAAGGAATTTTCAAAAGAGTTAGAAAATTTTGTTGAAAAAATTGAAGGAATGAAAAAAAGGTTAATAGAGGAGTTGAAAAAGTGACCAAAGAATTGAAAGTTGTTGTTGGAAGTCCTGAAAGATGTAGACCAGAAGACAAGGAGATGACCTGCGAGGATTGTGGAAAGAATTGTTATTTTTCAGACAACTGGAACTTCGATGTTATGGACAAGGTAATCTGTCTCAATTGCTACCTCGAAAAATATCAGGGTAAAGGTGGAAGTAAGATAAGAATTCATGAAGAGACAATTAAAAATTTTGCAAAATTTAAAGGGATAGAAGAATGGGAATCCAGCGTATTGATAGGGCAGATGATGAACAAGATGGGAAACAAAGGAGAAAAATTTGATGTTATAAAAGATAAAAAACTGATGAAGGGGAAAAGTAAATGATTCTTATGGAAGGGTTGAGTGATTTGTTTTTCTGTCTGGTCGCTTTCTTTATTCATGAAGTCGCACACATCTGGATGGCTAAAAACAGGGGAGTATTTGTTAGAGTGACAGCATGGAAAGTTTTTGGATTCCTTCCGATAGGTGCTTTGACTTGGATTGATAAGAACAAAGCGACAATCGAAGACCAGATAGATATTTCAAGTATTGGTATTTGGGCAGGTCTTCCATTCACATTCTTGATGTTCAAGCCTGTAGTATTTTTTAGTGCCTATATGATTGCTTGTTTCTTGGATATTTTATCAATAGCCTTTCTTTCTATATGCATAATTTTAGGGATGCCAAAAAATATGACAATCGCAGAAGCAGGAAGGAAATATGATTTGAGCATAAGTTGGACAGGAATAAGACTCAAGGAAAAATTATTGTAATTTTTTTAAATCCCTTCTTAGTTGTTTGATGAAAACTTTAGTTACATTCTTCTCTTCTTCCTTCAAGAACTCTCTTGCTCTTGGTAAAGAACCAAACTTCTTCTTGTAGAATTGAAGTTCTTTCTTCTGGGCTTTGTTGTGTGAGAATTTGTATGTGTGTCCCTTCTTTAGCCACTCCCTTTCTTCGATTTCGTGGACAGCGATTCCTTCCTTGAATTTTTTTGGCATACGCTTGTCTATGAAGATTGTTTTTTCAATCTCGCTGATGTCACCAATAGTGGGCATACTTAATGAAGTAGAAATTTTATAACCATGCATACCATTATTATATCATTTGAAATATTTAAATATTTTAGAAAAATTTAGAAAATATTCCATTTCTTTAAAAGTGGGTCTTCTAAATCCCAATCAACTACCATTCCACAATTAAAACACAACCAACAACTAATACAATGATAATAATTATTTCTCATGGTGAAATCTTTTGCGAACATAATAGGGGTATTTTTTTCCAATCTTTCCCTGACTGTTTCTTCCTCTAAAATAAAAACATTTTTAAAATTTTTAAGTTGTATATTATTTGGTTTATTAAATGAGGCACGTGACACAATCATTCCTTTTATCACATTATCTTTTAAATTTTCATGACAATTTGGACATTTTGTTATCAATTCACTCAACCCCCAAAATTTTCTTAATCTCATTCAAATGAAAATTAATTGCTTTGATTTTATTCGCTTTGTGTTTGTTATAAGAATATTCAACAACTATTCTATCTATAACTCTCCAGAGTGGTTCTTTCCCCTCTAATTTTAAATTTTCGATTGTGTTTTTTAACAACTTCGGAATTTTTATCGTCTTGAATTCATAACTCATAATGTTATTATTAGAAAGTAAATATAAATAGGGGTTAGGTGTATATACACATTACCTATATATTATATATCTATCTATACTCGATTTCTATGATGATTGATAATATCGATACTTTGAAATTATCAGTATTATAACATGTTTTTGAAAAACGACCTTTCCAAAAAATAAAAAAAAAGGATACTACAACAGACACCATATATTATTTACTGATAAGTAGACAATTTAACTTTTAAAATATATATTTCACTTATTAGTTATAATAACTTTAAAACCTATATTTTCATTATTATAAATCTTTATTAACAACTTAAACCCAATATTTTGTATGTTCCCACAATACCATTTAACTGGCAACCCATTCTCGAAAAAAAAAGTTTCTGATGAAGATGATTTTGATTCACAACCTTATATACCAACCGATAAAATCAATTTTTTTACAACTGAAATAAAATGGAGTCTTTTCAACGAGGAACTCTTCGAGAGTTTTATTGGTAGTATGGGTGCAGGAAAAACAAGTGCGATGTTATTTATAAAACATTATATAGAAGAATACTCAAAAGAATTAGGAAAGAAAGTTCTCGTTGTTTATGTAAACAAAGATTTTGATAGGCTTATAAGTAGTTTTTTTATTTTAAATCGTATTTTGACTGGTAATTTTTTAAATACAAAAAGTGAAAGTGAAGCAGAAGAAATTACAAGGGAAGAAATTAAAAAATATCATCATATCTTTTTTTTATTTGACATTCCAGAAGATGTCAACGAATTCAGGGAATTTGGAAAATTTCTCGACTTTATATTAAGAAATCATTTTGGGTCGATTTATGTATCTATGAATCACAACCACTTCAAAAAAATAACTGAAGTGACCAATATAATCGGTAGTGACTCAAAAATAACAACATATAATCTTGAGAGAGATTTTAACGAAGAGTTGATGATAAAAATAGCAGAATCCAGATTGAAAGTATACAGGGAAGAAAACTATAATGGAGACACGTTGTTTCCATTCACTTTCAACTCCATACAACAAATTGCAAGTTTTTCGCATTATAATCCACGAAATTTTATAGTTGGATGTAACACTTGTTTGTTTAAGGCATTTGAACAAAATATTCAAATTATTGATAAAGAATTTGTTGAAAAAATATTAACACCAGTGTTTGCAGTGCAGATAATAGACAATCATATTACAGATGATAATGAAAAAAAAATATACATGGGAATATATAATTGTCTTAAAAACGATTTTTCTGGAAAATGTGATGATATGCAAAAATTATCTGAAAAATTAAGTAAAAAAAATGTTGTTAATTTAAGTTATGCAAGAATAATTGACAGACTTAAAAAAATGCATGAATGGAATATTGTTTTACTTCAAAGAAATTTTTTGACACCACGAGGCAAGTCAATTGAGGTGATTGTATAAAAAAAATTTTTGAGCCAGTTGAACCAACAAAATTTCAACAAATAATTATGTCTCAAGAGGCGATAACATTCAAAGGTTTACAGGACATCGTAAGTGGGAAATTGGATTTTATGGACATGACCGATTTCATGGTTATGGACTATCTGGCTAAAAAAGAAAGGATGGTTTTCATAAAAATTAAGAGCCTTCAAGACGAGTTAAAAATATTCAACGAGGCAGTAGACATATCAACAAATCTCGGTGTGTTTCAAAACATCAATGGAGAGCCACTGAAAAAAATTGAACTGCAAATCACTAAAGAATATGTAAGGTGAAAAAAGTGAAATTAGATGATGCAGTCACATTGCAGTGGAACGAATTTCTCTACCATAATTATTATTCAAACCACCATGAGGCAAAACTATGGGACTCATCCAACGATATATTTTCTGCTTTGGAACAAAATAAGAACAGGATAATAATTGACTTTAACGCAATACAAAAATTTGACGATAATAATGAGACACAACTTAGAAAAATTTTATGTGATGGTTATAGCAAGGAGACACTTGTTTTTTTAGAGAAGGAACTTAATTTTGAGGATACTGTAGATATAGAAGACCCAACCAAAAAATATAAATATTCTCTAAAAAAATGGAATCATCCAGAACCAAAAACACCAACAGACCCAATCCCTTATCCCACCGAAAAAATAAAAATTGGATTCAAAAACATTCCACTTAAAATATCTATTTTTGAGACCACCAATCACAAAAATTGGGGAAAATTAGTCGAGATAGAAGGGATTATCCAGAATGTTGGAATCCCAACAGTCTACACAAAACAAAAAACATTTGAATGTTCTAATTGTCATTACGAATTCAGCACTCAAATGACAATATTTCAAAAAAAAATTAAATTTAACGCTTGGGCAAAATGTCCTAACTGTAGAAAGGATTCAAAGTTTGAGGAAATCCCATCAAAAGAAATAAAGGAGAGAATTCAACTTTTGATACTAACTGAGGAACAAGTGTCAGCATCTCTTCCTATCAAATTGCGAATCATTTTACCAGAGGATTTGATAGATGTTGAAGATGCAGAACAAAGAAAATTATTGCTCGGTAGAAAAATAAAAATAAATGGAATATTATACTCCCCAGAAATCAAGACAGAAGTTGAAAGGTTTCCAGTGGTTGACGCACTATACTGGGAGATAATGGAAGAGGAAATGCAAATTTCTAAAGAAGACATTGAAGAATTTAAAAAAATAGCGAAAAAAAATACAATCAAAAACTTAGTTGAATCATTCTGTCCAAGCATATATGGAAACGAGCATGTAAAAGAATCATTTATTTTGTCTTTAGTGGGTGGTGTAAGTGAGGAAAACCCCATTGATAAAAAATTTAAAAGAGGAAACAATCATTTACTGCTTATAGGTTCACCATCTACTGCGAAGACAACTTTATTAATGTATGTTTACAGGAACTTTCCGAAGAGTAAATATTTAGTTGCATCGGAAATGTCGAGTTCTGGTCTATCTGCTGGTCTAATCAAAGACCCAGAAACAGAAAGTTGGATGATTTCTGCTGGTGCATTAGTTATGGCTAATAATTCTGTATGTCTCATCGATGAGTTGGATAAGGCAAACCCAGAAGATATAAGAACCCTTGATGTTGTTGCCGAGAGTTGCATTTTACCAATAGATAAGATTGGTATAAGCACAAAATTAAAAGCGAACACAACAATAATCGCATGTGCCAACCCAAAAATGGGAAGGTATGACCCACACACAGATTTACAGGAACAAATCCCTTTTGGTAGTGTTTTGTTAAGTAGATTTGACCAAAAACATTTGTTACAAGATATTCCAAACGAAGAACTCGATAATAAAATTTCAGACAGAATTTTAAACCCTGAAGAAGTTACGCCACCAATAAATCAGGAAATACTTTTCAAATATCTCATTTATGTTAAAAATTTAAGACCAATTTTATCACAAGAAAGTAAAGACACAATCAAAGAATATTTTATTCAAATGAGAGTTAAAACACAAGGAAGGGCAGACATAATCTATGCAACATTCAGACAACTTGAAACTTTAAGAAGGATGACAGAGGCTTACGCAAAATTAAGGATGGCAAAAAAAACAACAAAACAAGATTCATTAATGTCTATAAAATTATATGAAAAATCCCTCATGACATTCGGCTTCGACCCAATAACAGGGGAAATAGATATAGATAAAGCAGAAGGGAGACCATCAAAACAAACGAGGGGAAAGTATTATAAAATGCTGGAAATAATAAAAGGATTGCAAGAGCAAATGAAAATCATCCCAGAGACAGACTTTTACAATGCATGTTCAAGTGAGTTTAAAAATAAATTCAGTTCTACTGATGCAGAAAACTGGTTGAAAAAAGCGAAGGATGAAGGGATACTCATAGAGCCAAAACCAAGAATGTATCAGGTGGTCTGAGATGGGAAGAATATTCAAGCCTAAAGATACAGAAGAATATTGGATTTGCACAAAGGATAGAATAATGGAAGAAATTATTTTCAGAAAGAGACATAAAAGATATGTTTACAGACCGATAGTCAAGATTTGCGAGGGCAAGAAGATAAGGTTGAACAAGATAAAATCTGGGTCTACATACTCAGAACATATTATATTCGTTGAAAAGAAATAACTATTTTAACGTTAAAAATCAAACGATTAACATGGCACACAAAAAAATAGATAAAGAAGAAAGAAGCATCAAAACAAACAAATGGTTGTCCATGCTGGGCATCATGCTCTATCTCACTCTCTCTCTCATTGGCTGTGTGATGATGGTGTTCGTTGCCTATACTTGGGGCATACAGTTTCATAATTTTGATTTGTCCTACAACATGGCTCTGTGGACAAATGACATAAACAATGCCGATTTTTGCAACAACACTTTTGATTTCAGAAATCTCAGGGACAGGTATGGATTGGGTGAGAACGAGACAACAAGGTATCAGGATATTTATATTGTTTCCAGCGATTTAATGTCGAGACTGGTATTTTTAGCGTTCTCAGGTGCAGGTTGTTTCTTTTATGGTATGGGTGGGTTAATATTTTTATTGAATCACTACGTAGAAAGCGAGGCAGAAAAATCTTTGGCTCTATTGAGAATTTATAGGAAGAAATAATGGTATGGGAAAAACTAAAAGAAGGTTTGAGAAAATTATCTAAAAAAAAGGATATGTCATTGGAAGAAAAGAAGAAAGAAGCATTCATAATGGGGGTAGAATATACTGTTAGTGGTCTGCAAAAAATGATTAAAAATAGGCAGGTTGAATTCAAGATTAAAAAAGAATTTAAAAAAGTGAAAAATAAGTCAACCATCACCCTTTAAAAAGGGTGGTTTGTGATGATGGCAACAACGCAAGAGTTGACTACAAAAAGTTGAGGTAAAAAGATGTTAAAAACAACTACGATTGAAGGGTTACAAGAACCTGAAGATACTCCACAAGTCTTCAGTAATTCGGAAGAACCATTAAATTCCACGAGTTTAGGAAACGCTACAAACAGTAGCGATAACTCTATACCTTTCAGTCATTTTGGATGTGGGTATAACAACAATTCTGTTGGAAGTATGTCTTCAAATAGAGTTTTTGTATTGAGTGGAAGTGGAAAACCACTGACACCCTGTAAGCCAAGAAAAGCGAGAAAATTAATTGAAGGTAAAGTGGCAAAACCAATTTGGAACAAGTTTGGTTTGTTTGGAATACAAATGTTAGTTGAAACAAGACAACAAACACCAAAAACAGTTTTAGGAATTGATAATGGGACAAAATTTGAGGGATATTCGATTGTATCAGAAAAGGACAATAATTTGAATGTGATGTGGAAACTCCCAAACAAGAAGACAATAGTTGAAAAATTGAAAGAAAGAAGGAAATTAAGAAGGGCAAAAAGATTCAGAAATTGTAGGAGAAGGGAAGCGAGATTTGATAATAGAAATAGAGATGGTTTTATAGCACCTTCACAACTTGTAATTGTAAATAGCAGATTGAAATGTTTAAAAGAATTGTTCAAATACTATCCAATAAGTAAAGTTGGAATTGAAGATGTAAAATTTAATCATAGAGATAACAGATGGGGAAAGAATTTCAGCACAGTTGAAATAGGAAAAAGAATGATTAAAGATTTTATCATAAACAAAATTGGAAGGGAAAATTACCTAACATTCAATGGATTTGAAACAAAAGAATTAAGAGAAAAAAATAATTTGAATAAATCATCAAATAAATCAGCAGAACACTTCTATTCACATTGTGTTGACAGTTTTGTGATTGCTTCAGAAATAGTTAACAATTCAATTCATACAGATAATATTTTGGTTGTTGATGATACTTACAGACCAACAAGAAGGAGATTGCATGACACACAATTCAAAAAGGGTGGGATAAGGGAAAAATATTCAGCAGGAAATTTCAAGGGAACAAGAAAGGGAACTATTTGTGAGTTTGGTCAAATAGTGGGTGGAACTAAAAACAATTTTTGGATAAGAAATTTAGAAAACAAAAGGGTTGGAAAAGTTTCAACAAAAATTTCATGGTTATCACACAAATTCAAGGTCGCAATTCATCCACCTATTGAAATAGGTGGTCTCCTTGCGACAGAGGAATAAATTATGAAACAACAAGACCAAAAACCAAAGGAAGAAATTTGTATATGTGGACATGGTATTAACAGACATAATTTAATAGGAGATAATTGGGATTGTAATGATTGTTCTTGCCCACAATTTACTCCTATAGAAGAAAAACCAAAGACGATTGAGAACTTAATAGATAATTTTGAAGAACAACTTATTAGAAATTTGAATTGGGATAAACCAGAAAATAGTGCAGAGAAATTACTTCTTCAAGATGCAAGAGCAAAAATGGGAATAAAGTTTGATATTTTTAAAGATGAACTAAAGCAATTCCTCTCCGAGACGATACAAGTTTTAGAGAAAACAGATAAAGAAAATTTAGAGCTTTTTAAAAAGGAATGGAAGACTAAAGGAAAACATATTTACGCTTTGGAATGTTGTTTGGAAAGATACGAGTTACTTAGGAAATCCTTGGGAATAGAAGGGGTGATTAAATATGCCTGACAAAAAATCCAATGAGAAAGAATGGGAATTCAAGGAAACAAGGGAAAAACTAATCAAAATGGTAGAAAGCTGGATGGACAAGAAATGGTCTAAGTCTATAGCAATGGACATAGTGGATGCAATATTTATAGAAACTTGTGAATACAAGGACAAGAAATTTAATGAAGAAAGAGACTCTCTCATAGACAAGGCAAGAGAGATAATGAAATTAAAATTACCTCATAATATATTAGATTTTGGTTATATAGAAAAAATCTCAAAGGAAAAGAAGAGTGGTGAGAAATAGATGACGTTAATAAAAGAATTAATGGATGTGTTTAAACAAGGAATACATGACCTTGAAATAAGTGGTCTCCTTACGACAGAGGGGATAATATGATGGATGTGATGGATGAATTTGAAGAGTTGAATTGGTTTGAAAAAGGGGTATATATGGCAATATTTTTTGTTTTTTTCATTATCGTAGAATTGCCATTAACTATTGCAGAAAAGGTGTGTGACTTATGATAGACAAATCATGGGACAAAATATGGAAGAGTTATGAAGGGGCAAATATATTCGGAAGGTTCATGTATAGGATGAAAGAAAAAGAATTTGAAAAATCTTTCAAGATGTTCATCCCAAAAAAATCAACATCCATAATAGAAATAGGTTGTGGTTCTGGCACAACCCTCAAGATAATAAGAAGGCTTGGCTACAGGAACAGCATAGGAATAGACCCATCAGAGAATTCTATGAAACTCTGCAAAAAAATTGGTTTTAAATTGAAGAAGGATGTTTTCCAGATAGATGCGAGTAAATGGATAGAAAAAGAAGATGTAGTCTTTTCTGATGGAATGCTTGAACATTTCAGTTATGATGACTTGAAGGATTTGGCAAAAGAATTCGCAAGAATATCAAAAAGATTCATAATTCTTGCTCAACCAAACCCACATGCTTTGATTTCTCATCTTGTTCAAAAGGATGAATGGGAATGGGAAAGACCTTACGATGCGAACACATACATAAAAGTTTTTGAAAGTTTGGGGTTTAATTGTGTCTACCAGTCAACAATAAATTTTAGGGAACAATACTATCTGATTTTTGAAAGAGGTGAAAAAAATGGATGAAAATGACAAAAAAGTGGAAGATTTAATAAACAATATTATTGATAATTTTTTAGACAGGGAAGAAAAGGAAAAAGAGCCTTTCTCATTTTACCCTTCAGAGATACCCTACTGCCAGAGAAAAAATTATTATTCAAGAAAAGCACCGATTCCATTCGACAAGAAGACCAAGAGAATATTTCACACAGGCAATCTCTACCATAACTTTATTACGTATCTCCTGAAGCACAATTTTGAAGACACAAAACTTCTGGATTCTGAACGTTCAGTAACTATCATAGCCGAGCCAGAGTATGATGTGGATATTCGTGGAAGGCTCGATAACTTGGTTCTTATTAATCTTGATAACGAAAAAGGTGAAAAAGAAAAGACAATATTTGAAGTGAAATCATCATCGAGCATTCAATTTTTAAAAGAACCACAGAAGCATCATGTCATGCAGTTGACTCCATATTTGAGGGCTTTGCAGTTGAAGAAGGGGTATATTGTTTATGTTGAAAAAAATACCCTGCAAACAAAAGTCTTTCCAGTAAAATATGACAAGGAGATATTCCTGAACGTTGTCAAGAGAGCAAGAGATTTGGCAAAACATTTGAGGGAAAACACACTACCAGAAGCAGAAGGAAAAGTTCTCAAGGACTGGCAATGTAAATATTGTCCGAAGGGTTATAAAGAGATGTGCGACAAGGAATATAATCCCACTGCGAGTGTAATTTAAAATGTGTTATATTTTTAACTTTGAAAATCCAAATCTTCTGTATGAAAGAGATACTTCTTGGTTTTGAAATTGGAACTGGGAGAAAGATATTTGTAAAACCATCCCATCTTGTTGTTACTGGAATAACACAGTTATCTGGGAAAACAACCACTTTATTAGCAATTATTAAAAGGGGTCAATTCAAAGCAATAGTATTTAAAACAAAAATTGGTGAGAAGGGAATAACAGAA
>Ga0315277_10007794_pt1 | contig 13836 bp, 15 predicted proteins | sample YL17G05_15_MG_FD_203695 | JGI IMG/M metagenome (GOLD analysis project Ga0315277, IMG submission 203695) | Sediment microbial communities from Yellowstone Lake, YNP, Wyoming, USA - YL17G05_15 | ecosystem: Environmental > Aquatic > Freshwater > Lake > Sediment | place: USA: Wyoming | collected... | reverse complement strand
GGACTATGTGTACAACAATATCCGTCCTCACATGTCTCTTGGAAATCTAACTCCTATGAAGTATTATGCAAGTATTAAACAGGAGAACCGTTCTTGATGTACTGAACTAATACAGTAAATTTACTTTTAATCTTTTTTGTGCTAAATTTAAAAACGTAAGGATATTAAATTTCTAACCCCACCTGCTACTCAATTCGAGGCCCCGCCGTCCGAAAAAATCACTGGGGGTTTCCAGTAGGCGGGCGGAAACGCGGAGCGGAATCATTCGAGCGATTTTCGCTCAAAATAGGTTCGAGCTTCGTTCAGCAATTGCGACCAGAATACGGACAAACTAAGGTATAATACTGCTATGACAAACCTTGACGTTCAAAAGGCCAGAGAGCTGATTAAGAACAAGCCCTACCTTGTGTGGTCCACTAAAAACTACGACAAATTATCGCCAGAAAGCATCCTTGAAAATGTAGTTAATTACGGCGACTGGCCTGATTTTACAAAACTCACGGAGATATTTGGGATTAAACAAACTGCAGAGTTATTCAAAAAGGTCAAAGATAAGCAAAGGACCAACTTGAGACCCCAAACGACCAATTATTTTACTAAATACTTTGAAAAACATGCATAAAGAAATACTCACTAAAAACCAAACAGAGTTGTTACCTTTAATTAAAACCTTTTCGGTTGGCTTTGGGCTCGTTGGTGGAACCGCGATTGCCTTGCACTTAGGTCACAGGAGATCTATTGATTTCGACCTGTTTACAGATAAAGATTTCTCAAACGAGTCGATACGAAACAAAATTAAGAAAAATCGTATTATTCAAACTACTTTAATAGATAAGCCTGACGAACTTACACTAGTTTCAGAAAATGTTAAACTAACTTTCTACAAACGCACCTACAAAATAATTTATTCAGATAAATTTGAAGACATAATAAACATCCCCGATCTTTTGACACTGGCCGCAATGAAAGCATTCGCGCTTGGAAGAAGGGCTAAATGGAAGGATTATGTAGATATTTTTTATACTTCAAAAGTACGCATTTGAGGAGGTTACTAAAAAATCTAGAGAGATATTCGGCTCAGAGTTTAATGAACGTTTGTTTGGGGAACAGCTTTCTTATTACGAGGATGTAGATTACTCTGAGAAAGTTGAATATATGGACGGTGAGGAAGTATCGGACAATGAGATAAGGCAAAAGTTGAGCGAGCTAAGCCTAAAATAGTTACAAGCACTTATGCTGTAGTCGACCATTGTATAATTGATAAGTGAAAGTAAAACCCGCCACGTTTTTAACCGCATCGATAGTTTTAATCACAGGATATCTTGTTTTTATGTACGCGCGGTTTTATAACAATATCGGAGAAATAAACTTGCAAAGTCCTTACAGCCAAAGTCGTTTCATGTTGGAAAACCCTCAAAAAGCGGGCGTAATAAAATATGTGGCGTTAGGCGACAGTTTGACTGCGGGAGTTGGCAGTGATGATGTGAAGTCCACTTTTGTTTACCAGACGGCTTTGAATCTTTCCAAACAGTTCGGCAAAGTCGAAGTGGTAAATTTAGGTCAACCCGGGGCAACCAGCGAGGATCTTGCTATCGACCAACTGCCAGTAGCTATCAACGAAAAGCCGGACTTTGTAACCTTGTTAATAGGGGTAAACGACACTCACAACAAAATTAGCGTGGCGGATTATAGAAATCGCATATCCTATATTTTAAACGAGCTGTTAACCAAAACAAACGCGCAGATAATCCTCATCAACCTTCCATATTTAGGGGCTTCTGATGCTGTACCTTTTCCGCTTAGCAATGTATTGGACATGAGAACTAAGCAGTTTAATAACGTTATCGCGGAGCTTGGGCACAACGATCATATTAAATACGTTGATCTCTATTCCCAAACCCGTCAGCCGTTTATAGAAAATCCAAGCTACTACGCGTCCGATCATTTTCATCCTTCCGGCGAGGGTTATTTACTTTGGGGGAAAATTATCAATGCAGATTAGTGTTACCGACCCCGTCTTGCAAACCAGCTTATTTGTGGCACTTTTAACGCTGGCAGTTGTTCTTACCGTCAAAAGAAGAGCGGTGAGCAGTGCGCTTGACATTACCTTTACCAACGAACTTAGAGGTGTGGCCATCCTTATGGTGATTTTTTCCCATGTGGGCTATTTTTTGTTTTCCGACCACAGGTTTATGTATCCGCTTTCCGTGGCCGGTGGCAAGGGTGTGGACATTTTTTTGCTGCTTTCGGGTTTTGGTTTGACTGCGTCAGCCCTTAAATCAAGAATGATTTTAAAGGACTTTTACATCAAGCGGCTTAAAAAGATTTATATTCCCATGTGGGTGGTTTTAGGTATTTTTCTGGTTTTGGACCTCCTTATTTTGAGCAGACACTATTCGCTTAGAACTATCGTTTATAATCTTTTAGGCTGGTTTCCCAGAGCCGATGTTGGCCTGGATGTGGACTCTCCGCTTTGGTACTTTACAATAATCCTCTTCTATTATTTGGTTTTTCCAATCTTTTTTTCCGGAAGGTGGCCCTTGTTATCAGCGATTTTGATTTTGATATTGGGTCGTTTTGTGATTGGCCTGAATTTACCTATGGTCACGGATGTGGCCAAGCTATACAAACTTCATTACATGGCGTTTCCGCTTGGAATGTGCCTGGCGATTTTATCAGGCCGTCGTGGCGGATTCCGCAGCATTCTCGTTGCGGGTCCCCGCCCCGCTGCTCGCGACTTCTTCGAACAGCTGCGGAATCCGCCGCGTGCCGCCACCTTATTTGCCAAACTGATCGCTATTATTACAGCGCTTTACCTCTTTGGCTTTCTGTCCATAAATTCCGGTGTGGGAGAAGGGAATCCTCTCAAGGAACAATTAGTCAGCCTGGCCGCCTTGGGATGTCTTCTATTCGTGTTTTTTCTTAAAAGGGTCTGTTCGCGGTTTTTGACTTTGCTGGGGATATATTCATATGAAATTTATTTAATTCACTGGCCCATCATGTACCGCTATGACTTTTTATATCATCGGCTTCCCGCCTCACTGGCCACGTTTTTGTATCTTGTTATTTTCGTTGCCTTAGGGGCCGTTCTAAAAGCCCTTACCGGTCGACTTTATGAAATATCATCCAGTCGTACAAAAAATTAAAGAGCTCTTAGAAAGTCGACAAATAAAGTACGACTATTTTGAGCACGAACCGGTGCGAACAAGCGAAGAGGCGTCAAAAATTAGACCCGGATACACATTAAAACAGGGCGCCAAGGCTTTGGTTGTAAAACTTTATCTGCGAGGTGGGGAAGAGAAGTTTGTAATGCTAGTTGTTCCGGGCGATGCAAGGCTTAATAGCAAAAAAGTTAAAAAGTTGTTTGACGCCAAGGATTTGCGTTTTGCCACAGAAGAGGAGGTCGGAGATATTACCAGTGGGGTACAAGTGGGAGGCGTTCCGCCATTTGGAAGTTTGTTTGGTTTGCAGATCTACATGGATCCTCAAGTCGAGCAAAACGAGCGGATCGTTTTTAACGCGGGAGATAGGAGGGTTAGCATTGCTCTTGCCTGCGCAGACTATGTGCTAGTGGAACACCCAATTATGACAGAGCTGGTTTAAGCGTGTTGGGTTTGGGGTTTAAGCAGTTTTGCCAAGTCGTAAATAACAGAAATTCCTAAACAAAGTCCTAGAATCATTAACCAGTTTTTGGCGGAAATTGTAGTGGTTTCAAAGAAGCCATTAAGTGAGGTGTAAATAATCACGAGCGTTGCTATCACGGAGACTACGGCTGCCCACAGAAGCGGCATGTTTATAAAGGGCGACCGGGAAAGAACAGGTTTTCTAAACGATCTAAAAGTAAAAGCGGAGATTATTTCTACACAAATGAGTGTGGCAACGGTAGTTGTGGCGGCTTGAGCCCCGCTCTGGTGCCACAAATTAAAACTAAAGTAATTGGCAAAAAGGCTAAAAAGCGCCATTAAGATGCCCGAGAAAAGTAAAGTTCCAATGGTAAATTTGTTTAAGATTCTGTTGGAGCCGTTGGTTCCGCGGGGTTTGGCAAGCATGATGTCTGGTGATGTTGGGTTAAAACCTAAAGTTACGGCAGGAATACTGTCGGTTACCAGGTTCATAAACAGGATTTGGATGGCAGTAATGATGGGAACTTGCCAGCCAAAAACGGGAGCAAGAAGCACACCTATAAATAGAATTGTGAGCTCCGCAAGGTTGCACGCCAATTGAAAGGCCACAAATTTTTGGATATTGTTAAAAACCGTGCGACCCTCTTTGATGGCGGAAAGTATGGTGGCAAAGTTGTCATCTTTTAAGGTTATGTCGGCGGTGGCGCGGGAAACATCTGTGCCGTTTTTTCCCATAGCAATTCCTATGTGCGACTCTTTTAGCGCGGGTGCGTCGTTGACCCCATCGCCCGTCATAGCAACAATGTGCCCAATTTGCTTTAGCGCCCTTACAATTCTAATTTTGTGTTCGGGACGCACCCGCGCAAAGATAGCCACCGATTTTACCGCCCGCGCTAATTCCGCGTCGCTCAGGCCATCAATTTCCGTGCCTTCCAAAGCCCGTCCAATAAGTCCAATTTGTTTTCCAATGGAAATTGCTGTTTCAATATTATCGCCCGTAACCATTTTTACATCGATTCCAGCCGTTTTTGCTGTTTGCACCGCGTACGCCACTTCTTCTCTTGGCGGGTCTTCCAATCCTAAAAGTCCCAAAAAAACCAAACCTTCCTCCATCATCTCGCCGGCCGCTTTTTTATAAGCCAATGCTAGCGTTCTGTAGGAGTTTTGCGACATTTCATTTACGAGCGTGCGGATAATGTTTTTGTTTGACTCGGAGAGAGGCACTTCCCGCCCGCCTTTTGCCAAAAAAGTGCACTTTTGCAAAATTACTTCCGGCGCTCCTTTGGCGTAGATTATGAGTGCAGTGTTGGGGGTGCCACAGCCTCCCCGGAACGGTTCCCGGATCTCGCCGACCGTTCCTGCGGATGTCTGTGGCACCCCACTCACCGCTCCCCCTTCTCTGACCAGAACAGACATCATTTTACGTTCAGAGCTAAAAGGTATTTCTTCCAGCCTTTGGATTTCCAAATCTTCCTTAAATGTTCCAGCTTTGGCGGCCACGACCAAAAGCGCGCCTTCAGTGGGGGAGCCTGTTACCTTAAACATTGATTCGGGGCCGTTTCTTGCAATTTTTGCGTCGTTGCACGCTGTCACACACTTTATGAGGCGCTGGAATTCCGGGTGATCGCGGGGAGGCGTCGCAACATTTGCGTCGCGGTTCCCGGATCTCACCGACCGCTCCGTAAGCTGTTGCGACGCCTCCCTGCCACCGCCTCGCCTCAAAGTAATCTCCCCGTCAGTGTCGAACCCAGCCCCGCCTACGTCGTAAACGTCATCCCCGCAAAAAATCTGCTTAACTGTCATTTGGCCGGTGGTAATGGTTCCTGTTTTGTCGCTGCAAATTACCGTGGTTTCTCCCAGAGTTTCAATCACGCCCATTCTATTTACAATGGCGTTTTGTTTAGCCATACGGCTTGCCCCCACCGCCAAAGTTGTGGTCAAAACCACTGGCAGTCCCTCCGGAAAAGTCGACACAGACAAAGCTACCACTAGGATTAAAATTTCCGTAAGATTTACCCAGTCCAAAGAGGGGTTTCTGGTAAACATTAAAGCCCCCGTGGCCAGCGAAGCGGCAACCCCCACAATCACGGTGTATTTGCCAATGTCGTTTACTTTTTTTTGGAGCGTCAGCTCTTTTTCCGCGTTGGAGATCATTGAGGCGATTTTGCCAAATTTTGTGCTCATGCCCGTTCTTACCACCTGCGCCGTACAATGTCCGCCCACAATAAACGACCCCATATAAATGGTATTGTCGTCCGCGCTTTTTTCCACCTCTTTTGACTCACCCGTTAGAATCGCCTCATTAAGAAGTAGCGACTTTTGGTCCAGCACCAGGCAGTCAGCCGGCACCTTTTCTCCGTTTCTTAGAAGCACCAAGTCCCCGGGCACCAAATTTATGCTTTCCACCTGCCGTTCCCGTCCGTCCCTCACAACCGTACTAAATTGCGTTAGCATGTTTTTAAGTGCGCTAACAGCTTTTTCCGACTTATACTCCTGAATAAAGCCAAAAACTACCACTACTATTACCACGGCAAAAAGCGTGTACATGGTTTCAAACTTGCCCACCGCAAAGCAAATGGCTGACGACGCTATCAATAGATAAATGATGAAATTGCCTTTAATTTGCCGCAGGAGAATTTTTAATGGGGTGGCGCGGTTGGACTCTTTTATTTGGTTTGGGCCATATTGGATAAGACGCTTTTGTGCTTCGTTTTGCGTGAGTCCGCTACGACTTGGGGGCATACATTTAGTATACTTCATTTAAAGTACAGTAAACCATCGCAAACAAAGTAGAACGCCATGTTATAATTATCATTATTATGAATAAACGCCAGAAACTAGATGTTAGAGGTATTCAAATAGTTACTTTTAAGAAAGACCTCGGAGACTACATTTCCTTAACAGATATTGCTCGGTATAAGGATCAGGAAAGAAGCGACTATGTGTTGCAGAACTGGATGCGTACCAGAAACGCCATAGAGTTTCTTGGCCTTTGGGAGAAACTAAACAACCCGGATTTTAATTCCATCGAATTCGATGGAATTAGAAACGAAGCGGGACTGAACAGTTTTGTTCTCACACCTAAAAGATGGATTTCCAAAACCGGGGCAATAGGGATAATATCAAAAACAGGGAGATATAGTGGGGGTACGTACGCTCATCTGGACATTGCCTACGAATTTGCCTCTTGGATCAGTCCCGAATTCAAACTCTACCTCATTAAGGAATTTCAGAGACTTAAAGAGGAAGAAAGTGAGCGATTACGCCTAGGTTGGGATGTAAAAAGAACCTTGGCAAAAATAAACTACAGGATTCATACTGATGCTATAAAAGAACACTGGAATCTTTTGCCGGACACACCGTAACCGTTGTTGGGGATTATAACGCCTGCGGCCAGGAGTTTACTGTATTAAATAACGGAATCGAAGATTATCGGATTAACTAGCGGGAAACAAAAAAGCCCGCGTGTGCGAGCTCCTTTGCCTTGATTAGAAACCGTTTCCGGTATAAACCAGGCTCAACATCTGTTATTCTACACTCTTCGTTGAAAAAGTCAAATTCTGGTGGACCGTGCGGGAGTCGAACCCGCCTAATCAAGATGTTGAGCCTGACGTAGTCCCGGACTAACGGCCCTCGGTCCACCTTTTGTAGGGTATACCGCCCCACCGTTCAACACAATATGTATTTCTCTATTTTAAATAGAATTTATTGTCATGAGGCGATTTGTACCACTAATGTGGCGTACGTGATCGAGGATCTAAAGCAAAAAGAACGACAAAACCAAAACGCCCAAAAGTATCCCGGAATAAATTGCCAGGCCCATTTTATCGGGGGCTTTTTTAAAAGCCCAAAACCAGTCGCCGGTATTTTTATATTCAAAATGCTGTTCCGCCAGCCGGTACATGGAGTTAACAAAGGCGGAAATTACCAAAGCTTTGGCAAAATTGCTGGCGGTTGAGGACACCACCAAAACGCTAGCCCCGCCCAAAACCAGCTGGAAAATAGCACTGTTAAGGGTTTTTTCCTTAAGGTCGTTTTTGTGGTAATAAATATAGTTTGCCAGACCCTTAAAGTCGTTATGATGACCAAACCCTTGAACACTTTTGCCAAACTCGCTTTCCGGCTCCAAAAAATACGCGTGGATAATGTAGTCAAGGTCCAAAAAGAAGGCTCCGGCCAGAGCACCCAAAATCACCATGGCAATTTGAACGGGATTCGTTTGCACGGTTAAGGCTAAAATTGCTATCGACACAAAAACCGCTAAAAGGAGGGAAAATTTATAAAGCTCAACTACTTTCTTAAGCATCTATATCATAATAGAACAATCATGGCGACTTGACCAGAGGGGCCACAGTCTCCTCGGAATGGGTCCCGATCTCCTGCCCATTCCTGCGGGGACTGTGGCTCTTCTCTGTATCTGCACGCTTCTTTCTCAGTTCGCTTAGTTTCCACATAAACAGTTTGCCCAAGTTAGCTTTTTTGTCGGTGTCCATAGCAAAAGAAAACGCAGTATCCAAAAGTCGCCGGTCTTCTTCTTTGGCCAGTTTTATGTAGAGGGTTCGATGTTGTGAATCCCGCAAGTCATCAGCCAGTTTATTGCCGTAGGCCTGGTATTCGTATTTATTGCGATGGTCGGAGATTAGGCCCTTTTCCTTTAAAATGTCGGAAACAGACCTCATTTGTTTACTTGGTCGTGTGCGATTTTACCTATATAGGGCAGTTGGTATTCCTCGTTGCTATAAGCCTTCCACATAAGGAAAAACCACAAAGCTACGCCCGCCAAGGTTACCAGGGGCGACAGTAAAAAGCCTATTAAAACTATGGTAAGGCTTGCGGCTAAGGCCGATGCGCCGGCCCAGCAAAGTCCAAAAATTATGGACTGAAAGGCATGAAACCGTACAAATTTGTTGTCTTTTTCAGTAAGGAGAATTACCACCCCCATAACTAGCGGAACCGCGTAGGCAAGCGCTGCCATTACGTTGGGCTCAAGTTGTGGCTTTTGTGAAGTTAACGGAGCGGTTTTGTCTTTAGTCTCATCTTTAATTGTGCTGGCGGTTTCATTTTCTTGCATATATTAAGTATAGCATAACCGCAAATTATCAATAGATGTATTACGGCAAAATTATTTGACAGTGACGGCCAACGGATGGTTGTAATAAACTATTCATATTATTCTTAAATTTCCTTGCAGATTACTATAGAGGCCGGACAGTCATGCATGCCTTCTTTGGGACAACGACCCCAAGTCATTCCCGAAGTGTACAACTGATACCCTTGAGGACAATCGCAACGTTCAGCAAGCGCGTCAAATACATACTCCTTTCCGAGCTCACAGGTTTTAGGGATATTAAGAACCGGGGGTTCGATAGGTTTGTTTATATTTTCTTTATGTAAGAATAAAGCGTAAATAAGAAAGAAGACCACACATACAAAGACAGAAACGCCGATTTTTTTAAGCACCCCTCGATATTAATGCGAATAAAACAAAGTGGCAAGTGGTGCCAACAATGTTGCGTGTTAAAATAGTTGCGGTAACAACTATGCAGAGCAACGCAATACAAAAACTGCATAAGGAGATTGTAGCGGAGTTTAAACGGTGCGACGCGGGGAAGTCGCGGTTTAATTTGTCGGGCTATTTAGGTACCCAAAACAAACTTTATCACTTAAAGAGTGCTCAGCAGAACAGCATCGCCAAGGACTTTTTAAATCGACACAAAGATATCTCCGAGGAGCAATTTTTGGAGCTATTGACCGCACTTTATACCGGCGAGTCCTTTAACGAGAGGACTTTTGGCACCAGACTTTTGGAATATAAAAGAGCTTTTAAGCCCCTATTTACGCCCAGCCGAGTTTTTGGTTGGTTGGGTGGGCTTGCCGGCTGGTGCGAGGTGGATTCACTTTGCCAAACCACTTTTATGGCGAGGGATCTTTTGGGCGACTGGAAGAATTGGGAAAAAACCATCGAAAAGATGTCCCGCGACAAAAACATTTCCAGGCGTCGCGCCAGTTTAGTTTTGCTTGTTAAATCGGTGAGAGGGAGTGGCGATGATCGTTTAGCAAGCCTGGCTTTTGATAATCTAGAGCGGCTAAAGGGTGAAAAGGATATTTTGGTTTCCAAGGCGGTTTCTTGGCTTTTGCGTGATTTGATAAAGCATCACAAGGCGCGTGTTTCTGCATTTTTAGTCGACAATAAAGATGTACTACCTAAATTTGTGATTAAAGAGGTTTCCAATAAGCTAACTTACGGAACTAAGTCGCACAAGTAAGCACCCCAACATATTGCAATTAACAATATATTTTGCTATAAAATAAATAATATCCTGCCAAATTCTTTATGGCAGATTTAGTAATTTTTCCAAAAGTCGAAAAATTTCTGAAGGATTTGGAAAATGAGGCTAGATCCAAAGTATCGGTCGCTATCGATTTACTGGAGCAGTTTGGGTATGAGCTTAGAGAGCCTCATACTAAAAAACTTACAAAGAATATATTTGAGCTTAGAGTCCGTGGAAAACAGGAAATAAGACTTTTGTATGGTTACAAGAGGGGAAAGACCTTTGTTTTCACAGGTTTCGTAAAGAAAACAGAGAAGACGCCGAAATCGGAGATCGAGAAAGCGGAGAGGCAACACAGAGACTCTTGACACATAACATATACGTTATATAATACAACCATGAAAACTTGGAAGGAATTAAAAGAAGAATTCATGAAGGATCCCAAGTTCAGGGAAGAGTACGAGAAGCTTCAGCCAGAGTATAGATTAATGGAGGCTATAATCAGAAGAAGGATTGAAAGAAAGATGACACAAAAAAGTCTGGCTCAAAAGCTTCGTACAAAACAAAGCGCCATCTCAAGATTGGAGTCTGGAACTTACAACCCAACTTTTAAGTTCCTGAAACAACTTGCTGCCGCTTTAGATTGCAAACTAAATATTTCTCTAGACAACTGTTAATCGCTGGGTTTTCTTTGCGACTTGTGGAGAGCCACAATTTCCTGCGGCGATGTGGTATCCGTAGCAGATTTGTCGTCCCTAAACTTTATTAAACGGGGGAAGCGCAGAGCGTAGCCGCTGGTGTGGTTTTGCGACACGGAAATATCGTCGCCTCCAAGCTCTACCACGATTTCCGGTTTTACCCAAACATCCGGAATCAATATCTTTGGAACCTTAACATTTTTAGGTGCTTCCTTTGCCTTTATTCTGTTACACCTTTTTTTAAGCTCTACCCACTCTTCGTCCTTTAACCCCGTGCCTACCTTAGTGAATGTGGTAAAAATTTGTTCTTTATTATCCCAAATCCCGCAAAGAAAGCCCCCAATGCCAAAATTGGCTCGTGTGCCGCGTCCAAAATAATAGCCTAAAACTACACAGTCAATAGTGTCCTCCAAAATATCTGTGTTCGATCGCTTTAACTTGATCCAGCTAAATTCTCTGGCACCCGCGCGGTAGGAAGACTTGGGGTTTTTGATCATAATGCCCTCCAGATTTTTTTCTTTAGACGACTCAAAAAACTGCCAAAGTTGGGCAGGATCTAAAGTTTCTATATGTTTGGCAATCTCCAGCACACCGCTGCCTTTTATCGTCGATTTCAGTAGTTTGTGCCGCTCCACCAGACTTAACGGCGTAAGGTCTTTACCATTTAGATACAAAATATCAAAAACAATGTACTTTAACGGGATTTGTTTGGCGTAGTCGCCTACATTGTGTTTGCGTTTTCTTTGCATCATCTCCTGGAAGGGGATGTATCTGCCTGTTTTGGGGTCGTAGCCGATAGCTTCGCCGTCTAAAATCACATTTTGGGCATTAATTTGTTTAAGAGCGGATTCCGCCACATCCGGAAATTGGTAGGTGTTTTCCTCCAGATTTCTTGTAAAGGTTTTTACCATCACCGCGGCGCTGTTAAAAGCAAAAAGGCTGTTTTGACCTGTTTTTTTATCCAAACCCAGCTTCTTCCTGTCTAAATGGAGCTGGACCCGTGTTCCGTCCAGCTTGTATTCGGCCCAGGCGGTTCCGTTCATTTTTTCTAAAATCTCCTCTGGGTCAGAAAGGCGTTGGGCTTTTTGGGAAAGTACGGGAACGCCGGTTTCCAGTTGGATTCTTGCAAGCCCTTTGGCTCCGTGGATTTTTAAAGTCTTTGCAATAAAACCCACGTTGGGATGGATGTTATAGACTTCCTCAATTTTTCTGCTGGCCGACTTATCTCCATTTAGTATTTTTGAGAGGGCGTCGATGACGGTCTGCTCGGTAAAGCCTAAACGGGTGGTTCCGAGTACAATTCTTATGCTGTATTTTGCCGACAGGGGAGAAAGCTTTTTTAGTAGATTTGAAAGCGCGAGTACCTTTCTGTCCTGTGAACCCGAGCCCTCATCTGTGGCTATGGCCACCATCTCCTTGTGCACTTTCATAGTGGTGGGTTCCGCAGCATTCTCGTCGCGGGTCCCGCTCTCAGCGCTCGCGACTTCCCCGAATCGCTGCGGAACCCGCCTTCTCCCGTCATTGCGAGGCGTAGCCGAAGCAATCCCGTGACGTGTTGCCAGCTCTAGGGCAACGTCCCCCAAGTCGCCCAAATCCGAGTACATCTTTCCCACCTTACCCTTGTTTAACCCGTAACAAAGCTCCAGAGCGCGCAAAACCATTTTGTCGGCCATATTAAATTTTATTTGATCGTACGGGGGATTTAGGTAGCCAAGGGATAAAAATACCCCTACCTCCACTTCCTCGGCGCTAAGTTTCTGGATAAGCTCCGCCAGAATATCAGTAATTTCCAGCCGTTTGCTGGTTTTTTGCATCCGCTCCAAATATTCACAAAACTTTGAATACTTCACAATCTAATTTTATCACTAATATCATTATGACGGGATAAGCTTGTATTTGGACGACTTGGTACTGCCTATCTTTACCACCACACCCCTGTCAATTAAGGCTTTAAGGTCGCGCAAAACAGAGTCCTCGGAAATTGACGGGAACAGCACCCCAAAGTCTTTGTTGATCATGGTGCCGTAATTGCTTAAATATTGCACGATCTTGCTTTGGCGCTCCGTAAGATCTGTTAAACCTTGTGCTACCGCGGTTTTGGTTTGCCTCTCTCCCAAAGTAACCTTTTCTTTTATGTCCATGGCATCGTACGACAAAACTTCTGAAAAATATTCTAGCCACGTTGTTAAATCGCCGTCATCTTTAAAAATGGAATAGATAGCTTTTTGGTACGACTGCTTGTCCGCTTGGTATCTAATTTCGTATTTAAAAAAGTTTTTTAAATTGTAACCACGCCATCTTAACGCCATTCTAGTAAACAAGTTACTCACTACGGAATTATTGGCCTCGAAGACGGACAAAACCTCCAGCCGGGCCCGCAAAACCCCCCCAAAAACTATCGGGTGGGTTTCCAGTGCGTCCACACTTTGACACCAGTCCATAAGTTCCACAGTGTCGGCCAAAATTTCCTCCGGGTTAGTATATTTGGGAATTTTTTGCGTTCTATACACAGCTTTGTTTGGGTCTTCTACACCCGTTAAGGACTGGTATAGCAATTTCAAGCTGGTGTTTGTGTAATCTTCTTGTTCGGAATAGGTGTCAAGCACCGTTTTTACAACATTAGCCAAGTCTGCAGGGGCGTTTTGTGAAAATCCGTCCACCACCATCTTAATTTGGTTTTCTGCAAGTTCTTTGCCCATTTCCATACCGATACTTTTAATTAGGGCAACGACAGCTTCTTTCTGAATACTTTCTTCCACCGCAGGTAAAATAGGCGTATTTTCTGCCAGAGCCTTAGCGTACTCCACTGTGGCAACATTTTTTAGTATGGTGTTAGTAATAGTGTACTCAGGCAGGAACATTTAAGATAATATTTGCATATTTCCCGCAAAGTGTAAAGTGTTACCTATAGTTGTTATAGCGTTATAACACTTTGTGCTTTTATATCGGGATGTGTGGAGGTAATGATGGTCTGCTGTCTCCGTACCACTTCTTCCAGCGCTTTTTTATGTGCGTTGTCAAGCTCGGAAAATATATCGTCCAGGAGCAAAACAGGGGAGGTGGCGTTTTTTTGGCCGATAATGTTAAGTTCGCATATTTTTAGAGCCAAAACACCCGTTCTTTGCTGCCCCCGCGAGCCGTAACGGGCGATGCTAAAGCCGTTTATTAAGAATTCCAAGTCGTCTCTATGTGGACCCACCAGTGTGGTTTTGGCGTAGATCTCATGTTCGTGATGTTTTTGCA
>Ga0315277_10007792_pt1 | contig 13839 bp, 10 predicted proteins | sample YL17G05_15_MG_FD_203695 | JGI IMG/M metagenome (GOLD analysis project Ga0315277, IMG submission 203695) | Sediment microbial communities from Yellowstone Lake, YNP, Wyoming, USA - YL17G05_15 | ecosystem: Environmental > Aquatic > Freshwater > Lake > Sediment | place: USA: Wyoming | collected... | reverse complement strand
CTTCCTGGAAGAAACGTTTTCCATTCATGTGGAAGGCGATGATCTTGTGCCAGAAAACCTCGACTCCCTCAATAACATACAGGCTTACGTGGAAAAGAGAATTTCAAAGGGACTATAAGGATGATTCTCTCTGAGATCTCTGTGGGAGAAAAAGTATTATCTCTCGCCCGTTTCACTCGAGCTCACAGAGTACTCAGAGAATAGCAAGTTGGTCTGATTTTAAGATTCTTAAAATCAGACCAACGGTTCCTCAAATTCAATGACTCTCTCTGCGCTCTCCGCGAGCTCTGTGAGAGAAAGAATCATTAACTTCACATTGTTTCTCGCCCGCTTCGCCCCAGGGCTACGCTCGAGCCCGCTGAGGCCTCAGAGACAGGAAAGACACATCTCTCTGTGATCTCTGTGGGCTCTGTGAGAGACAAAATTTGCTATCTGTAGTGTTGAAACAATGACCTCTGATCCTCCCACGCTAATTCACCATTTGCTGGAAAGGAGCGCAGTATCTTTTCCCAATAAGGTTGCCCTGATTCATGAGGAGGTGAGGGCTACCTATGGTCAGATCAATACTGCATCCAATCAACTGGCCCGCCAACTCAAGGAACAAGGGGTCGCCTCTGGAGACAGGGTGGTACTCCTTCTCGAAAATGGCTTGGAGTATGTCATCGGGTATTATGGTGCTTTAAAAGCAGGGGCAGTCGTTGCTCCCCTGAGCAGTGATATCAAACCTGAGGGACTAAGATATCTTCTGAGAGAGCTGGAGCCTCGAGTAATAATATCTTCCTCCAAGTTTGAAATAGTCTTACAAACGGCCGAGTTGGATTCTCTGAACTTGCAGGCCCTGATATTAAAGAAGCCCTCTCTTTCTTGGGAATCGCGGCATTTTCAAATCCTATCATGGGAAGAACTGACCCTTGACCGAGATTCATCCAATCCCGACAACCCCATAAAAGAATCAGCGTTAGCCAGCATCATTTATACCTCGGGTTCAACAGGGAAGCCCAAGGGAGTCATGTTGTCGCATAGGAATATTGTTTCCAACACTCACGCGATATGCCAGTATCTCCATCTCACCGAGAAGGATATCCAGATGGTGGTCCTTCCTTTCTTTTATGTGATGGGAAAATCCCTTCTAAACACGCATTTCGCGGTCGGGGGAACTGTGGTCATCAACAACAAGTTTGCGTTTCCTGCCTCGGTGGTCAAGCAGATGGTCGAGGAACACATCACTGGTTTCTCCGGAGTGCCGTCAACGTATGCGTATCTCCTCCATCGTTCACCTTTAACCGCTTATCGCGACAGGCTCACCTCACTTCGTTACTGTAGTCAGGCGGGTGGACACATGTCGAAAGCCATCAAGGAGGGATTGCGGAAAGCGCTGCCGGAACACACTCAGATATTTATCATGTATGGCGCCACCGAAGTGGCTGCACGGCTGTCCTATTTGGAACCCGAACGGTTCAATGACAAGATGGACTCCATCGGGAAAGCTATCCCAGGAGTAACTTTTCGACTTTTGGATGAAAAGGGGAGGGAAGTCCAGACGGGTCAAGTGGGGGAGCTTGTAGCATCGGGTGACAACATCATGCAGGGATATTGGAAGGATCCGGAGATGACCGCTAAGGTGCTGGATAGTAACGGTTACCACACCGGAGATCTTTGCTACCAGGATGAAGAAGGGTTCTTTTTTCTGGTTGGACGCAAAGACAGCTTGATCAAAGTCGGAGGACATCGGATCAATCCTCTGGAGATCGAAGATGTTCTCATGGGGACTGGGTTTCTGATGGAAGCGGCTGTTTTAGGCATGCCCGACGATCTTCTGGAGCATCGACTCGTTGCCCTTGTAGCTCCAAAAAATGACGATTGTAACTCCCAGGCAATTCTGAGTCTAAGTGCCTCAAAGCTCCCAAGACATAAGGTACCGAGTGAAATCAAATTTACCCATTCACTTCCCAAGAGTGCAAGCGGAAAGATTGATTCAGTCAAGTGTCTTGAGTTGTTCAACCGGGAGAAATCTGCCTAACACCATGCTAATCTCTCGCCCGCTTCGCTCGAGCCCACAGAGATTTCGGAGGGAATACTCTTTTGCTCTGGCAGAGACGTCCACCAGAGCAAAAATTCATCGTTATCCTTCTCTTACTCAGCGGTCTCTGCGGACTCTGTGAGAGATGGAAGAAATCTTGCTTTTGTCAATTTCCTCTCGCCCGTTCCACTCGAGCTCACAGAGGTCTCAGAGAGAGCCAAGTCCCATCTCTCTGTGATCTCTGCGGACTCTGTGAGAGACAAAATCCGTCCGTTGTAATGTAATTAATTTGGTTATGGCGATTCCGATCATGATACCAAAGAATTCAAACAAGCCTTACCTGGTGCAGAGCTTCCTCGAAGAATCTGCGGGACGTCTCCCCTCGAAGGTTGCCCTCATATCTGATAAGAAGCGCTTGACCTATATGGAGATAGAGGAAAGGGCCAATCGGGTAGCCCAATTTCTTAGGCAATCAGGGGTTCAAAGACAGGATCGGGTGGCCATCCTCCTTGAGAACTCAGCGGAATCGGTCATCGCCATGTTCGCCATCCTAAAAGCGGACGCCATCTTTATCATTTTAAGCCCCAGCATGAAGTCCCAAAAATTATTGTATATCTTGAACGACTGTCAGGTGAAGGCGCTCTTTACGCACACGGACAAGCTTGAAGTCGTCTCTGCAGTATCTGGATCTGCTCCCAGCCTCAAATACGTCATTTTTGTTGGAGAAAAAGACAAAATCCCTCAAAATGATGATCCAATCTCCATCTCCTGGAGCGACATAGATTTATTAAGTTCGAAATCCGCAATCCGCAATCCGCAATTAAATACGGATATTGAATGTTACCCTCTACCCTCGACTCTCGCGCCCCTCGACAGTCCACCCTCCAATGAATTTGGAACACCGTACACCCTGCACCCTCCACCCTATGCCTCTGGCCCTGCACCTTGTGCCTTGCGCCCTGTGCCTTTTTCTAATATCGATTTAGATCTGGCCACCATCATATACACTTCCGGGTCCACGGGAAACCCTAAGGGGGTTATGCTGACTCATTCGAACATAGTCTCTGCAGCGGCCTCGATTATTTCATACCTGGAGAACCGCGAAGACGATATTATTATGAATGCGCTCCCCCTTTCGTTCGATTATGGTTTGTACCAGGTTCTCATGGCATTCAAATTTGGGGGGACAGTGGTTCTGGAACGCAGATTCACTTACCCCTACCAAATCATCCAGAAAATGGTGCAAGAAAAAGTGACCGGATTGCCCGGTGTTCCCACAATTTTTGCTATCCTGTTAGGTTTAGGAGATTTAGAGACATTTGATTTTTCAAGCCTTCGGTACATCACCAATACCGCGGCTGCACTCCCTCCAGCCCATATCGCGAAACTTCGAAAGCTTTTCCCTCAAGCCAGACTCTATTCGATGTATGGACTCACTGAATGCAAGCGGGTTTCCTACTTGCCACCCGAGGAGATTGATCGTCGCCCTACCTCCGTTGGTCGGGGGATGCCGAATGAGGAGGTCTGGATCGTGGACGAGCAGGATAACCGCGTAGGACCTCACATGGTGGGTGAACTCGTGGTTCGGGGTTCCAATGTGATGCGGGGCTACTGGAGCCTCCCCGAAGAGACAGTCCGTGTCTTGAAGCCCGGTAAGTACCCGGGAGAGGCAGTCCTTTACACCGGTGATCTCTTCCGGATGGATGAGGAAGGGTACCTCTATTTCGTGGGGCGAAAGGACGACATGATCAAGAGCCGCGGCGAACGGATCAGCCCCAAGGAGATCGAGCAGTGTCTCTGTGCCATGGATGGGGTGGCTGACGCAGCCGCAATCGGTGTCCCGGATGAGATTCTTGGGCAGGCCATCAAAGTGTTCATCTGTTGCAGAGAAGGGTGCTCTTTAAAGGAACAGGACATTCTAAGACATTGCAAAGAGAACCTGGAAGATTTCATGTTGCCCAAGTTTGTCCAATTCGTGAATGCTCTTCCCAAAACCCCAAATGAGAAGACAAACAGACTTGCATTGGGATCAATCTAAGATATGATTGTTGCTTCGGGAGGTAAGCAAAATGGGTGAAAAGATGTCACTCTGTGAAACAGCCGCATCTTTGCTTTTCGTGCTCTGCGCTTCGTTTATTTTTGCTTCGGGAGGCTATGCCGTGGAAAAACAGAGGCATATTGTTCTTTTAGGCGCATCCGTAGGGGAAGCCTGGAGAATTGAGGACCTACCTAAACGCTTAGGCATTCAAGGCTATCGGTTCGAATATGTGGGACCATATGAGTTTGATAAATCAGTCCCTTTAAGGGAGATACTTGGAAGAACATCCAATAAGCCGGACGCCATTTTCATCAAGGAATGCGCGGCTTATTTTCCCGGGGATTTTTCCGCTTATCAAGAGTATATGAAGAATTGGGTAGCACAATGCAGGCAAGCGGGAGTTGTTCCCATCCCAACAACCGTAGCCCCGGTTATCCGGGATCGTTCTTTGAAAATGAAGCTAAAGGATTTTATCAAGAAACTTATCGGTCGCCCGACTGGGGAATCCCGTTTCGAGTCTCGACTCGCCGGCCTCATTCAATATAACGACTGGATCAAATCATTCGCTCAGAAAGAGGGCTTAACCGTCTTGGACTTGGAAACGCCTCTCCGCGTGAGCAATACGGATCGAAGCCTCAGACTCGATCTTCACCGGGGAGACGGGTTGCATTTGAATGAGAAAGCCTATGCTCTGTTAGACCCTATTGTCATTCCGACCCTCGAGTCAATTTTCCCCAAATAGCTACGACAGTAAGTGCCTGATTAACGATGAATATTCCCACCCTAAGACAAAACAATGCTTCTTCCGCTCACAAGGCAATCAGATTTGTCGCTCTGGTTGTTCTTGTGGTTCTCTTCTTGTTTGCCTGTTTCGAGACCATTTCTGTAATTGTTGAAGACTGGTTTACCTTCTCAGCTTCTCATGGGCTGTTGATGTTCGCCGTAAGCGTCCTCATGGTCTGGAGAAAAAAGGCCTACTTACGTCGAATTGAAATTCGGCCAAGTATCCTGCCAGGAATTTTGTTGACGGGTCTCGGTTGCATCATGCTGGTCTCAGGCAGACTGAGTTTCACGACGTCGCTCGAGAAGATGTCTTTGATCGTAATTCTTCTGGGCCTTGTCGTTCTTCTGGGGGGGATGCCTTATCTGAAAGCCCTGTACATTCCGATTTCTTATCTCATCTTTACAATTTCAGTCTTCAACGTGATTCTCTCAGGCCAGCTCATATATTTTCAAAACGTGACGGCTTACATCGCAGCCACATCTCTGAATCTCGTGGGATTGCCTGCACTTAGGAACGGGCACTTGATTGTGTTACCCCATATCGCGCTCGATGTAGCAAAGTCTTGTAGCGGCATCAATCACATCACAGCTCTTGTCGGACTGGCGATCCCGCTGGCCGTTGTAACTCAAAAGACCCGCTGGGCCAAAATCCTCCTGGTTATTGAGGCATTTCTGATTGGGATTCTGGCAAATGGACTTCGAGTGTTCGGCATAGCCCTGTGGACGTTTTTTTATGGAAACGAGGTTGTTCACGGACCGTTAGATGTGTTTTTGGTTTCGTCTATATTTGGGTTTGGTTTTGTTGCGCTTCTTCTGATGTCTTGGCTGCAGGGAAAGAAGTCGTTGAAGGGCATTACAGGTGCGACAGCTGAGCAAGAGTTGCCGCAACCGAAACAATCCTCCAAACAGAGTTACAGGGCTTCGATAACAGCAGCCGTCTTGCTTTGTATAACCGGAGGCTTTCTGTTCTTTCAAAGTACAGAGCCGGTATATCCCAAAAAAGATCTGAATGAGATCCCAGAGGTCATTAAGAACTGGGTTGCAGACGATGTCTACCAAGGGACAATACGTTTGGAGGAAATCTATCCGGATTCTGTATTGAGAAGAACTTACCATAATCCAGAGCAACGCAGAATTCACCTTTATGTTGGATATTTCAACAAACAGAGCCGGGAGAAAAAGATATTCAATTTGGAATACCCACCTTTTAGCGAAAAATCGGAAGCAATCAATCTGGCCGGAGATTCCGGTGTTGCGCTGAACCTCAATCATAACAAGAGCAGGAAGGGAAACGTTTATTTCGGTTATTTCATTGACGGCAAATTGTTTTCCCGCACATATTTGACCAAACTGGCAATCATTGAGAGTACGTTGCTGAAACGAAGGAGTAATGCAGGAATCGTCATCATAGAAACAGAGAATAGTGTATCTTTAAACGACACAACGCCTGGGGTAAGTCAAGAATTAGAGTCTGTCAAAGATATCGTTTCCCGAATTGTCATGAATGGGTGAGTTGGCAATCGCGGATGATTAAGTGGGGTAGGGTCCCTAGAGTACTAGAGATAGCTTCACCTGTTACTGTTTTTCTCAATGCTAAACCAGGGCTGTTAAAGAAGTTGAGCCGTCTTTTTATATCACAATAATGAGATTGGCCTTCCTTTCAGTAGACGATGAGTTCGCAGGAGCCATGCAGCGGTGCGTCTACGAGTCCCACCCAGAATGGGTCGTGGGTTCCGTGATCTCGACCCGTGCAATCTACAAGAAGAACGCATTCGAGGCATTCCTTTTCGTGTGGCAGAAGTCCGGTTTCATATACCTCGCCGAGATGGCCCGCATGAAACTCTTGAAGAAGCTGCTCCGCCAGGAGGAGGGTCCCCGGCCGTCTCAACTCGCTGCTACCCATAGCTGTGAGACCTATTGGTGTGCGGACATCAATCATGAGCAGAGCCTAGAACGGTTGGCCAGGTGGAAACCCGACCTGATCATATCTACGAATTTCAGCCACTACGTTGGTAAGAACGCCCGGCAGGCAGCCCGTTATGGCACCTGGAACCTCCACAAATCCTTCTTGCCGCATTACCGTGGGATGGCCCCAAGCTTTTTTGCTCTGTTGGAGGGTGCACACAGGGTGGGCGCTACGCTCCACGTCGTCGCCAAGGGATTTGACACGGGTAGCATCTTGACTCAAGTCGAAATCCCCGTGAGCGAGGGAGATTCCATTTACTCGCTGAACCGAAAGACCTCGGACGAAGGCGGCAAGATGCTCAGTGCTTACCTGAATCAGCTCGACCTGAACGATATTCGGGCTACGCCGCAGCCTCCAGGGGATTGGCCGAACCACACATATCCCACCCAGCAAGAGGTTAGTGAGTTCAGACGGAAAAGGTTGCGTTTCGGATGAGCCTTCAAGAGAGTGACCTCTTGGCTGCGTTTCGAGACTATACGCTCAGTGGGCCACTGTCGCTCCAGTGCCGCCTGACTGAGCCGCTGTCGGAGACACCAGGTTTCTTCTCTTGGGGTGAGGACATCGTACTTTATGGACATGTCTCTCCACGGTGCAAACCCAAAGCGATACCAAGCGGAGACAATGACTGCAAGAACTTCTTTACGATACAGGATAATTGTTTGGTTATGCCCTTTGACCCGGGCGAGCTCATTACAAATCTTCGTTTTGAGACTTACGCAAGACCTGACCTGTCGAACAACGGAGGGCGCCGCTCCCTAAAATCCGCGCTTCGGCGCCCGTACTACTTGCTCCGTCCTTTTCTTCCCGTAGGAGTGCGCAAGCACCTTCAGCGATCTGCGCTGCGCGACTGGGATAAGATCCCTTTTCCTTCGTGGCCGGTGGACACAACCGTAGAGCGTTTTATTGAACGCTTGTATCTCTTCATCTTGCAGGCCCTGGGGGTCGAGGAGTGGCCATTCATATGGTTCTGGCCAGAAGGCTACCAAGCGGCCTGCATCTTGACGCATGACGTAGAGACGCAACAGGGACGGGACTTTTGCAGCAACCTCATGGCTTTGGAGCAAAGCCTTGGATGGCACTCATCGTTTGAGATCGTGCCAGAGCAACGATATGATTCTCCACCAGAGTTTCTCGACGGCATACGCGGGAACGGGTGCGAGATATGCATCCACGGATTGAATCATGACGGTCACCTTTTCGATTCCGAAACCATATTCCGTGAGCGAGCAGTCAAGATCAATAAGTATGCAACTGACTTTGAAGCGCGAGGGTTTCGTTCCCCTGTCATGTACCGAAACCCCCAATGGTTTGCTGCACTAGAGTTTGAGTATGACATGTCGATGCCGAACGTGGGGCATCTTGACCCGCAGCGGGGGGGATGCTGCACGGTGATGCCTTACTTCATCGGTGACCTGGTCGAACTCCCGTTGACAACAATTCAGGATTACTCTCTGTTTCATATTCTGGGCCAATATTCCCTGGATCTTTGGAAACAGCAGATTGCTCTTATCACGGAGCGGAACGGGCTGGTCAGTTTCATCATCCATCCAGATTACATGATCGAGCCGAAAGCGTTGAAGGTATATGAGAGCCTTCTGAATTACCTGAACCAGGTGTCAGGCGACAGGACTCTTTGGAAGGCCTTGCCTAAGGAAGTTGCCTCCTGGTGGAGACAGCGCAGCAAGATGGAATTGCGGCAGGAAAACGGACGATGGGTCATCTCCGGAGATCACTCGGAACGGGCTCGGATAGCGTATGCGCGAATTGAAGGGAACAGGGTAACCTACAGGCTAACCCCCTATCAGTGATGATAACAACCTGAGATCGGATCCATTCAACTTTAACGGATATTAAATTTGAGGGAAATACCTTCTAGCGCCCATGAAAAAGCAGTTTTGGGTATGTTTGAGTCATGACGTAGACAGGGTTAAAAAAACATTTCAGTTCTTTACCCATTTCTTAAAAGCGCTAAGAAACATAGACTTGGAATCGGCGGCCTATCAGATCAGATCGCTATCCCAGAGATCGCACTACTGGAACTTTTACAAGATCATGGAAATAGAAGAGAAACTCGGAGTTCGATCAACCTTCTTTTTTCTGAATGAAACGTACCCATTCCATCCCTTGAGGATTCCAAGTTGGCGACTTTCTTTGGGCTACTATGATCTTTTCGATTCTAATCTGCAAACAGTCATCAGGAAATTAGACGACGAGGGATGGGAGGTAGGCCTACATGGATCCTTTCTGTCATTCAACAACCTCGATCTTCTGAAAAAAGAAAAGTCTGACCTGGAAAGCATAGTTGGCCATACGGTCGTGGGGGTCCGGCAGCACTATCTAAATCTGGACGAGCACACATGGGAACGACAGGCAGAAGCAGGCTTTCTTTATGACGCCTCGTTTGGTTTTTCTGATGATATAGGGTTCAAAGAGGGAAGATGTCACCCTTTCAAGCCGATTTCAAACCAGAATTTCCATGTCGTTCCGCTTGCATTGATGGACTCCTGCGTGATGGGGATGAAGAACCCTTTTGAAAGCGCCGTCGATGTCATCAAGATGGCGGAAGAGAAGCAAGCGTGTCTAGTCCTCAATTGGCACCAACGTATGTTCAACGAAAAGGAATTCCCTGGTTACCTGAACATGTATCTACGTTTGATTGAAGAATGTAGGACCAGAGGGGCTTCTTTCTCAACCATCGGCCAATATGTGTTAGGATGTCGTGCAGCAATTTGAGTATTCAGGGAAGCACCTGAAGCTCAATTGCGATTGTGAACGACAGTTGGAGAGATCGTGCCTAACAAGGTCTGTGTTATAGTGCAGAATCCTTACTGGAGAGACACCCGTGTGCGGCGAGAAACCAGAGCCTTACGTTCTCATGGTTACAAGGTTTCGGTTATAGCGGTGCGCGATTCTAATGAGGCCAAATACGAAATTGTAAACGATATTAAGGTCTATCGCGGTGGGTTTCAGAAAAAAAGATCAGGGTTGGTTCGCTACCTCCTTGAATATGTCATGTTCTTTCTCTTTGCCACCTTTAAACTGAATGCACTGGATCTTCGTGAAAAATTTGATGTTGTCCACATAAATACCTTGCCCGATTTTCTCGTTTTTGCTGCGATCATCCAGAAATTGAAGGGGCGAAAGATTGTTCTCGACATGCATGAAATAGCCCCTGAATTTTTTATGTCAAAGTTCGGGGTAAGCATCCGGCACCCGGTCGTTCGCTTGTTACTCTTTCTTGAGAAAATCAGCTTACGGTTTGCTGATGAAGTGATCACAGTTAATGATCCAATTAAATCGATCTTCCAGAAAAGGGCAATACCCAACAAGTCTATAACCGTGGTCATGAATACTATGGATGGAACGGCGGCGAAACCTAGGGGTAGGCTTCCTCATGAGGGCTTCAATTGTGTACATCATGGCACGCTCACCGACCTCTATGGGGTGGACATTGCTATCCAAGGGTTTTCAAAGGCCCTCAAACATTTCAACGATATCTTTTTTCATATTTACGGTGATGGGCCACACTTGCCATACTTGAAGCGTCTAACGGAAGAACTAGACCTTCAGGATCACGTTATATTTCATAACCAGATCCCGTATGATAAAATGATAAACGCCCTTGCCGATATGGATTTAGGTCTGCTCCCCAACCGGAAGGACGTGTTCTTGGACCTCTCTTTCTCCAACAGACTGGCTGAATACGTTTACTCAAAGATACCTGTCATAAGCAGCGACCTTGACACTGTAAAATACTATTTTACCAACAAGGAAATTCTTTACTTTGAAGCAGGAAATGTTGATGACCTCAGCGAACAAATCGCCTTTGCGTATACGAATAGGGCAAAACTTCAGGAAATGGCCGAATCGGCCTATGAGCGAGCCAAAGCTTACAACTGGGCGATCATGGAGCAGAGATACCTTGAAGTAGTCGAAGGACATTAGGCACAATGCCAGCAGGGCAAGGCTTGTGGGGCACGCTACGGCCAAGAAGGAGAGCTCGGGGGGAAAGGAGAGAGAGTGAATAGAATCGCAGTCATCGGAGCGGGTTACTGGGGAAGTAACCTGGTCCGTAACTACCATCAACTTGGCGTACTGCGGACAGTTTGCGACGCAAGCATTGAAATTTTGGATGCCACTCGCAAATCCTATCCGGATGTGGAGTGTACCTCGAAGGCTGAGGATGTGTTCTCAAACGAACGAATCCAAGGGGTGGTCATAGCATTGCCCGCTGAATACCACTACGAGTTTGCGGAAAAAGCACTGAGATCCGGGAAAGACGTGTTTGTAGAAAAGCCTCTGGCGCTTGAGCTCGAGCAGGCCAGAAAACTGAACAAAGTGGCACTGGAGGAAAAACGGATCCTGATGGTGGGGCATTTACTCCGGTATCATCCGGCCTTTATCAAGCTCAAGGAGATTATTGACAACGGAGAGCTTGGCCGTATCCAATATATCTATTCAAACCGATTGAGCTTTGGCAAGATCCGTAGAGAGGAAAATGCACTGTGGAGTTTCGCGCCGCACGACATTTCCATGATCCTTGCGCTGTGCAACGAAATGCCGGATCGTGTTACGACTGTCGGCCATAGCTACCTTCACAAGCAACTCGCCGATGTTACGACCACACATCTTTCTTTTCCAAGCGGAATAAGCAGTCACATATTTGTTTCTTGGTTGCACCCCTTTAAGGAGCAGAAGCTCATCGTTGTCGGGGAAAAGAAGATGGCTGTATTTGAAGATACGCAGGCATGGGAAAAGAAAATAACGCTGTATGCTCATACCATTAAATGGCAAAAGGGTGTGCCCGTCCCCGACAAAGGTAATCCTGAATATATTGAAGTCGTAGCCAAAGAGCCGCTGCGTGAAGAGTGCCTGCATTTCCTGGATTGCATCGCGAAAAGGAAATCGCCGATCACGGATGGCAATGAAGGGTACCGAGTGCTCGAAGTTCTCGATCGGGCACAAAAGGCGCTAGAACAAGGCTGGGAGGAACAAAAACAACCTTCCGCGCCTGCCGATAACGTGCCGTACTTCGCCCATCCTTCCGCGTTTATTGACAAGCCTTGTGACATCGGTGCTGGGACCAAAATCTGGCATTGTGCTCACGTGATGAAGGGAGCAAGGATCGGAGAAAAGTGTATTCTTGGGCAGAATGTAAATATTGGCAATGACGTGCATATCGGAAACAACGTGAAGATCCAAAACAACGTGTCTGTATATACGGGCACGAAAATCGAGGACGACGTTTTCCTTGGACCATCCTGCGTACTCACAAATGTGACGAATCCTCGCTCCCAGATAAACCGACATTCCCTATACGAAGAAACTCTCATTAAGAGGGGGGCCACGGTCGGAGCAAATGCAACCATCGTCTCTGGCATCACCATTGGTCGGTATGCCTTCATTGCAGCAGGAGCTGTGGTTGCAAAAGATGTGCCCGATTATGCTTTGATGATAGGGGTGCCGGCGAGAAGGGCAGGGTGGATGAGCCGGCACGGTGTCAAACTTCCCGCACCTGATAAAAAGGGAATTATGCGTTGTCCCGAAAGTGGGCTGAGATACATGCAGATGAAGAAAAGAGGTCTCAAGTGTTTAGATCTCGACGAAGAAAACCCATTGCCCTCGGAAATGGCAGTCGGAAGACTTAACTACGATCAATTGAAGAAAGGGATTTGAATTATAGATGTTGTCGCGTAAGGAGGCCTTTATCGAAAATTCATTCAGTAGCATAAAAAATATGCAGTTTATCGATCTCAAGAAGCAGTATGCGACAATCCAGTCGTCGATCCAGCAAAGAATCAACACTGTTCTTGAACATGGTCAATTCATCATGGGGCCAGAAGTTAAGGAACTTGAAGAGCGGCTGGCTTCATACACAGGGTGCAAGTATTGTGTTTCATGCGCAAACGGCACCGACGCTCTACTAGTCAGCCTTATGGCCTGTGAAGTAGGCCCCGGAGATGCAATCTTCACGCCCCCCTTTACTTTCATCGCCACAGCCGAAGTGATCTCTTTACTCGGTGCCACGCCGGTTTTTGTGGATATCGATCCAAACACCTTTAATATTGATCCTCAAAAACTCATGGAAGCCATTGAAAGCATACAAAGAGGGACGATTGAGGCACGTGGAATCCCCAAGACCCTTAAGCCCAAAGGTATCATCACCGTTGATCTATTCGGCCTTCCCGCAGAATATGACCGGATAAACCAGATAGCTAAAGAACACAAGCTTTTCGTTCTAGAAGATGCGGCACAGAGTTTTGGCTCAACCTACAAGGGAAAAAGGGCAGGCAACCTCACTGACATTGCAGCCACCAGTTTTTTTCCGGCCAAACCCCTTGGATGTTATGGCGATGGTGGGGCTGTGTTCACCAATGACGGAGCATTGGCAGGCCAACTGCGTTCGCTTAGAGAGCACGGTAAGGGATCGCACAAGTACGAAAACGTAAGGATTGGTCTAAATGGCAGACTTGATACACTGCAGGCTGCTATTCTTCTCGCTAAACTGGAGATTTTCGACAACGAAATTGAAAAACGGCAGAAAGTTGCCAGCCACTATTCAGAATTATTGAAGGGAATTGCACAGCTTCCCTTTGTCCCGGAAGGCCTTTGCTCGTCCTGGGCACAATACTCCGTGGTCAGCGAAAAGAGGCAGCAAAGGATGGATAAGCTTAAGGAAGCTGGAATTCCCACTGCGATCTATTACCCCAAACCCCTGCATTTGCAGACGGCATTTTCTTACCTGGGATACCGACAAGGGGAGTTCCCTGTATCAGAGTATGTGTCTGAACGAATTTTCAGTCTGCCCATGCACCCATACCTCGACCAAGATGCGCAGCTTGAAATTGCGCGTGTTTTAAAGGCATCTTGACCGGCAAGTGCCCGCCAGGGTGCGAGCATCCACAGCGTTCTCGGGTGTTCGGCCTGATATATATGAGTATGGGCATGGCCGGGCTTCCCTGAAGATAGTTCATACACCAGAAAGGTATCTCACTACGGCTGGCGAAAGCGTGATTTAAGGCACTTCATATG
>Ga0315277_10007790_pt1 | contig 13842 bp, 14 predicted proteins | sample YL17G05_15_MG_FD_203695 | JGI IMG/M metagenome (GOLD analysis project Ga0315277, IMG submission 203695) | Sediment microbial communities from Yellowstone Lake, YNP, Wyoming, USA - YL17G05_15 | ecosystem: Environmental > Aquatic > Freshwater > Lake > Sediment | place: USA: Wyoming | collected... | reverse complement strand
CATAGCTGAGAGAATTTTGATTTACCTCTGGTTATGCCTACTCCCCCTCGGTTAAACTTATAGATCACAGTAACCAACCTTTAAACATGGACTCCTTCAGGACCTACATGCTACGCCAAGCCTACGAGAACGTGAAGAAGAACGGCGACAGACTCGCCGAGGCAGAGAAACAGATAGACTGGGAGGCCTTCCGACCCATCACCAAACCCATGTACACCAACGACACCCCGCGGGGAGGCAGACCCAACACCGACGAGGTGGTGATGATGAAGCTCCTGGTGCTACAAGCATGGTATGGCCTCAGCGACCCCGAGCTGGAGAGGCAGGTGGATGACCGCCTCAGCTTCCAGCGGTTCCTCGGCTTCCCCGAGAAGGCGCCAGACTACTCGACGGTGTGGAGCTTCAGAGAACGCCTCGCAGCGACGGGAACCGACCGCCTCCTCTGGGAGGAGCTGCAGCGCCAGATGGACGAGAAAGGGCTCAAGGTGCGGAAGGGCGTGGTCCAGGACGCCACCTTCATCACCAGCGACCCGGGCCACGCAGCGGCGGACAAGCCCCGCGGCGGGGAGGCCCGGACCCGTCGGAGCAGGGATGGGACGTGGGCTAAGAAGGGTGGCAAGTCCAGCTTCGGCTACAAGCTGCACGCTAAGACGGATGTGGACCATGTCCTCATACGTGAACTGGAGACGACCCCGGCCTCGGTGCATGACAGTCAGATAGACCTGTCCCGGGCCGGGGAGGTGACGTACCGGGATAAGGGGTTCTTCGGGGTCAAGCCTCGGGGCTACGATGCGACGATGAAGAGGGCGTCGAGGGGCCACCCTCTCAGCATATGGGATCGGCTGAGGAATGCGAGGATCAACCGGAAGCGGTCTCCGGGGGAGCGTCCGTTCGCGGTGATCAAGCGGGTGTTTGGGTCGGGTTATGTGCTTGTGACGACTGTTGAGCGGGTTCACGTGAAGATGGTTTTCTGCTGTCTTGGCTTTAACCTGGTTCAGCTTGGGTCGCTGGGGGCGGGGCGGGCAGCGTAGGCCATCGATCTGGTGAGGGAGGAGGCGTGTGAGACGCGTCCTGGGGCTGTTTCCGGGTGCTGGTGGGTACTCTTGGTGGGCGGTTCCCGGGGTTCGGGACCGTGGTCTCTGTTCTGGGGGCTGTGTTTGTGGCGGGTTATGTGTTCTTCTACTACTTGTTCTGTTTAAACATCTGGTTCAGAAGAAAAAACTAGGTTAATACGAATCCTCTAAGGCATATTAAATAGAGTTCAACCCATTTCGATAAAGCTTAATTTTTTCCTCATCTAGCTCCAATCCAAGACCGGGTCCTTTAGGAATTTCAAGATAACCATCGTTCAACTTCAGAGGCTTGGAAATCATCGTATCGTGGATCATCATCTCAGTAAATTCGATAACAGGATGAATATTCCTAGTTGATCCTCCCAAATGAAGTTTAGCAGCTATCTGACACCCTACGCCCCATTCTGTCCCAATCACGGCCCCAAGCCCAGCTGATTCAGCAACTGCTGACCACTTCTTGACCCCATAGATACCGCCTGCTTTGGCTACTTTCGCATTGATGACGTCGGCCGCTCCTTTCTTGATGATATTCATTACATCAAAGAGACTGAAGGCACTCTCGTCAGCTTCAATAGGGATATCAACTGCCTTTGTGACCCTTGCCATTCCATCTAAATCCCATTTTTTAGTCGGTTGTTCGAGAAGCTCCAAACCAACATCGTGTTTCTCCGCAAGCCTGCATAGCTGAATTGCTTCTTTTGGAGTATAGCCTTGATTTGCATCGGCTCGTAGACTCACTTTGTCTCCAAGTATTTCACGCATTGCTTTCAATGACTTTGCATCCTGAACAGGATTCGAACCGATCTTAGCCTTGAATCCACGGACACCCTGCTGGTAGTATTCGTAGCTGTGCTCCGCCATTTTATCAGGTGTACCCCTGGGGACTTCGGTTGATAGCAGGATTTTATCCTTCTGGCAACCTCCCAAGAGTTTACTCACTGACACATTCATTGATTTACCTAATAGGTCGTATAGCGCAAGATCCAGACCGGAAGCAGCTAAGACACTATGGGATCCTCCAGATTGGCTGATTATCTGCGTGATGAATTCAATATCAAAGGGGTAAGACCGATTATTTTCGGGGCCATATATTGATCAATTATTGCCTTAACAGATTCCCATGGTTCTCCAAAGAACCCAATATCTGGTGCCGCAGCACCGACCCCGATAACATCTTCGTCTGTGTAAATTTTTATGATCAGATCGTCGAGTATTAACTCGTCTTTAGAACCTGTTCTTCTAGACCCTTTCAGTTCTCTCCCATTATATTTTTGGGCATTCACGCCCCTTACTTTGCACATTCCATCTTTGAAAAATCCAACAGGAATACTTACTGGGATGGTCTCCACATTAGTGATTTTCATTTTAGAGCAACTATTAATTGAGATATGAGAATAAAAAACACTTGTTTTAAAAAAATGGAAAATTTAGATTGGGAGGAATAATCTTAGTGCATTGACAATATTTTGTATGTACTGAATGAAAAAATCCATGTGGTAGGATACTTCTCCAGCCCAGGTTGGCCCAAGTGATGCTAATAAGAAGTATCGACCATATTTTGTTAAGGTGCCGTATATGCCTTTATGCTCTTTACTATATGTGAAGAAGAGAATTGAACAAACCACCCCTATTAGTATTAATATGGCATTTATTATTCCGAAGACATTACCCGTTCCCTTGGTAATTGCTGTCATCGTGGAATCTATTTGTCCTAATACCTGTGCGCCTATTACGCTACTAAGCATCACTCCCATCGATATGCCCATCATTGTCAATGTGGGAATTCTTGCCAACCAGGAGTAACGGGTAAAGAATACTGCAAAAAGCATAAAACTGATAATTACTGGCACTATCATCAATGGTTTGGTCCCGTTCACTATGGGAAGTAATCCTTTGTTCCAATAACTATCGAGGTTGACTAGAATTCCATTGGCAGAACCGCCTGCAACCATTGCCACTGTCGCTACTCTGAATATGCGATTATCCTTATAGACCCATGATACGATAGTACTCCATATTAGGACTGTTATCCAGGGCTGTAAATATGTGTATATATCGGCCATTATCCTTCTCCCTCCTTGCGTCCGCGCGAACCAAAGTATGAGATATTACCAATAACAATCACCGCTGCGATTGTTATGAAAGAAAGTGTTTTAGCATCTGTTTGTGACTGGGCAATTCCATACACTTTACCCAAGTACTCTAGCTCTGCACCTCCGCGGCCTCCTTCGATTATTCCGACGACTCCTTTATTTGGATAATATGCTACGGATATCGTCGCACCTCCAGTCATAGTATAGGAAACAATCGGAAGATTATATTTGATGTACCACTGTCTCACAGATGATTCAATCCAAGTTGTTGAACCAAAACTGGATATAATTAAGCCCATATCATTGTAATTATGTACTTTTGCCATTAACGGAAGTTTATCAATCGGCGTTCCGAAATAATCAGTTTTGAATGCGCTGTGAAGATTCTCTGCTACAGATACTATTGCGGCTTCTCCACTAGCAATAAATCCCAATTGTACCCAATCTACACCATACACCTTCCCTTGTGCTTCAGCAGTTTTTAACACTTTTTCAGTGATATACTGTTGCAGTTGAGGGTTATCAGGAGCCTCAGAATACATGATGAATGGTTTATTATTTGCGAACAGAATTCTCATAACCGCAGTATGTGCTGCTTCAGCTGCAGCTGTAGCACCGAGACCCCACAGGTCTTCCCAAATAATGACTTTATCATCTGGAGCATTTATAATGGCGTTGTAAGCATCCACAGTCCAAGGAGTAGTAGTTATCGGCAACCCTAGAGGATGTAGGATCGGAATTAGTATCATCACAGCTAGAAGAAGGCCGATCCAGAACCAGTGAATCCCACCTAATTTTTCAAACAGAGTTTTACCTTTAACTTCCCATGGATTAAGCATATACATAACCTCACTCAGTTAAACCTCTCTCTTTTCCTGAAAGCATTCTTAGCGCAAGTAAAATAGTACCTACGGCCAATGCTATCGTCGCTCCTCGTGTTCCGGCCAATGAAGGGACATTAATAATCCAATTTGCGAAGGTCCCAATTATTGGAAACGCGGCGGATACTGAGGGGGCATTGAACAGAAGATATGTAAATCCTGTAATTGCCAAGATTAATGCTTCTAAAGATCTAACTTGGAATGCTTTGTATGCAGCCCAAGGCTCCAAAAAAGCCATGATAACCCAGCCTGCTTGCATGAGTTGCCCCTGTAAATTTGTGTACAAATACGTGTATGATTTACCGCTTGGTCCTCCTGTTAGTAAAGCAATACCGATATACGTAAATAAGACAACCAAAAATTCTATAGCATAGAAATGTACCGAACTTAATTTTTTAGTTCTTATTAAATCCCTTGAATATTTTAAAACTAATGTCGTTCCAGCGATAAAGAACGTGAATGAACCTATCAAAGTTAACCAAAGAGTTAATTCATTTTTTACAGCAGTTAATGGCCCAGCGGGAAGAATGTATTCTACAAGAACTATTAAAATACAAGCGCTAAGCAGGATTTGTGGTATAAGCGTTTTGTAGTTAACAGACATCTCATTCACCTCTTGAAGACCCAAGATACCAAATCGTATCTTCCAGCTAGAGTCGCTACACCAGCAACGATTATCACGCCTATAATTACAAATTTCAACCAATCACCACCAATCAAACTAGCAATACTGTTTCTATCACCAGATATTTTAGCGGATGCACCGTACATTTCTTCTCCGAGTAGAGAATAGTCAGCTAACATAGCTAAACCAAAAACCATTCCCCATCTTGAACCTCCGCCAACACCAATCCCTCCTTTCATTCGACATACAGCAAAAGCCCAGATAGTTTCGACTGATAAAGCACCCATAGTTACATTCATAGCAACGCCGAGTTCATCCATATCGTGGATTCCTCTTGTCATGTAGCTACGAGCATCGCCATAATATCGCAACGTGAATAATTTATCTAGTTCCTGTTGCTTTCCCTCACCAGCATATGCCTCTGTCACTATTGCATCTGCTTGAGTGTATAGGTGAGGACTGGGAGAAATTCTTACAATGAGTTTTGCACCTTGGCGTGCGCATTCCCTTGCGGTATATTGAAGGAAATTCAAAGACGATATCGTTCCCGCAGCTTGATCTGCACTGAGAGCTGATGACTCTCCAAGTCCAAAGTGAACTGGTTTATTCGTTTCAACGCTTCTTCCGACACCTTCTGAGATAGCATCAATTGCTGGGAAATCTCTTAGTGCAGGTATCGGTTTATCGCCTGCTGAACGCCACATCCAGTATAAGAAAAAAACAATTGAGAGTATGAGAATAATGATCTCTATCTCTTTACCAGGTCTTATAATCATCATATTAATAACAAGTTTTTGTATCTTTAAGTGATATTTAAATTTTTTCATAAGCATTCCACACTTATTAAAACATTAAAAATAATCTTAACGTCTAATATTTCTAGCTTTTATTGGTCCATACTATTATTTGGGCCACTTATGTGCTTACACCGTGTGTGCGACGTAGAGAACTAATCTCCTTATTATCCGATTTAAGCGTATGACGCTGAAAATAACATAGGGAACACGTCCTCAATAATTATATTTCCGAAATGTAACGGTTTACCTTGGCTTCATCCAACGCTATTCCTAGACCAGGTCCCGTTGGTACACTTAGAAACCCATCTTTCAATGGAAGCCCAAAAATGGTATCATTAGGTGGTGCTAGTAACATATCATGCATGAAGATCTCACTAAATTCAACTGCGTCTCTTACGAGGGTTGAGGTCGCTAATTGGAGTTTTGCAGCTACCTTTAATCCTAGCCCCCATTCGGTGCCTATTACACATTGCATACCTGCAGCCTCAGCTACCGCCGATATTTTCTTGACATTATACAACCCTCCTGCCTTACCTATTTTTAAGAGAATTACATCGGCTGCTCCTTTTTTAATTATTTCCATGACATCATATATGCTATAAGCTGCCTCGTCCGCTTCAATCAGAGTTTTTACAGAGTTTCTAATCATCGCCATCCCATCAAGATCCCATTCAGCTATTGGTTGCTCCATTAACTCTAGACCCAAATTAAGTTTTTCCGCTCGATCACACACTTCGATTGCTTCTTTTACCGTATATCCTTGGTTAGCATCGGATCTTATAGTAATTTTATCGCCAACAGCTTCACGAACTGCCTTAATTTTAGCTATATCTTCGTCGGGATAGCCATGCATTTTTAACTTGAAGGCTCTGACTCCTTGTTTAACATACCCAACACAGAGTTCAGCCAAGTCTTCCGGCGTTGGAGCTGCAACCTCAATAGCCACTAAAACTTTGTCTTGACGACGGCCGCCAATCAGGCTACTAACTGGAACATTTAAAGCCTTTCCAAGCAAATCATGTAGAGCCATATCGATTCCTGATCTAGCAGCTGAAAGCTGACGGGCATGACTCATACACATTTTAGCTAGAATCAATTCGCGATCGAAGGGATCCATTCCAATCAGCCCTGGTGCAAGATAATTATCAATACCGAATTTCACTGCTTCTAACGATTCTCCAAAAAAACCAATATCGGTCGCCGACTCCCCAATGCCCGTCAAACCATCATCTGTCTCAATGGTCACAAAAACGTAGTCTATACTATATATGCCATTTTTAAACATCCGTGTAGCACGCCTATTAATACCATCGTGTGGTGAAATCCCCGGCGTTAACCATGTAGGTGGTTTTTTAGACCCTATTTTTCCAGCATATTTTTCTTGTATTTTATATATACTTTCCGGGGGTTCCACTGGAACAGTGACGGCTGTCGTGGATATTTTAGTAATTTTCATTCTTCACACACCGATCCCACGTTTACGCAATTATTAATCTCATTCAACCAGGTAATAAACATATCAGACTGTGTGAAAACCTCCCCTGAAACGCGTGGAAGGGCGCATAAACCTTAATAATATATTGCTCTAATAGAGCAATAAGACCAATTATGCCCAGAAAAGTAAACCTCGTAGCCACCAACGAGCTAAGCCTGAAAGGAATCATCGGATTCATCAAAAGGAAGGTCACCCCCCACGGCACAGGCGCCAAGGTCACCTGCCCCAAAGAATACCTCGGCAAGACGGCGTACCTCGTATTAACCGACGAGGAATGGGTGGATGACGGTTAATTGAGCGACGGGATGAACGGCTACATAAAGGGCCTGGACAGAAACCAGACCCTACTCCTCCCGGAGACCCTGGACAAATACGTGGGCGAGGAGAACGAGACACGCTTCATAGACGCATTCGTCGACAGCCTCAACCTACCCCGGCTCGGCTTCACCCACACACACCCAAACAAGGAGGGAAGACCACCCTACGACCCAGCGGACATGCTCAAGCTCTTCATCTGGGGCTACCTCAACCAGGTAAGGTCAAGCAGGAAGCTGGAGAGGGAATGCCACAGGAACCTCGAAGCCATCTGGCTGATGAGGAAACTGTCCCCGGACCATAAGACCATAGCCGACTTCAGGAAAGACAACGTCGACCGCGTCAAGGGCGTGTTCAGGGAGTTCGTCAAGCTCTGCCTAAGCCTTGGACTATACGGCGCAGAGTTCATGGCAATAGACGGGGTGAAGCTCAAGGCCGTGAACTCCAACCCCAGGAACTATAACAGGGAGACCCTCATGAACAGGATAAGGACGATGGATGAGGCGGCTTCAAGGTACATCGAGGAGATGGAGGCCCTCGACAGGGAGGAGGAGGGCGGCGCCAAACCCGCGGACCAGCTCAGGGAGAAGCTGAGGAGGCTGCAGCGGAGAAGGATGGGGTACGCGGAGCTCCTAGGGAAGCTCGTGGAGCCAGGCCGGAACGAGGTGAGCCTGACGGATCCCGAGTGCAGGCTCATGAGGAACCGCGGGAGGCTTGAGCCGTGCTACAACGTCCACGTCGCTGTGGATGATGGGAGCCACCTCATAGTGGATTACGACGTATCGAACGTGTCGTCGGATTGCAACGCGCTCAGCCCGATTGCGAAGGCCGCGAAGGAGACGCTTGGGGTGGGGAGCCTCTCGGTGGTCGCGGATAAGGGTTTCTTCGACGCCCAGGAGATAAAGGAGTGTATCGATAATGGTATTACTCCCTATGTTCCCAGGCCATTGAAGTACGGGGCGGGCCCCGCGAGGAAGACGGGTGTGCCCGCGAGGGAGTTCTACGGTGACAGGTTCGTCTACGATAAGAGCGGCGACGAGTATGTTTGTCCGGCGGGGAATCGGTTCGCGTTCTGGTTTTCGTCTGTTAACGGTGTGCGGGTGATGAGGGCGTACAGATCTGAGGCCTGCTTCTTGTGTCCCTTCTACATGGTGAGGTGTACCCGGAATAGGGTGGGGAGGATGGTGTATAGGTGGGAGCATGAGGGGCTGCTTGAGGAGATGGAGGAGAGGCTGAGGGCTGAGCCTTGGAGGATGGATGCTCGGAGGGATGTTGTGGAGCATCCTTTTGGGTCGATGAAGAGGGCTTTCAATCAGGGTTATCTCTTGTTGAAGGGGTTGGGGAAGGTGTCGTGTGAGGTTGGTTTTACGATGTTGGCTTACAATATGAGGAGGGCTTTGAATATATTGGGGGCGGGGAGGTTGGTGGCTTCGGTTATGGTGTGAAAGGGACTAAGGTGGGTGATGGGGGAGTGCTGGATGAGGGGTTTGTGTGTAAGCGCTGGGTGTATGTCTGCCCTGTGTCTGAGTTTTCACACAGTCTGGTTTATTTATCTAAAAGCTTCGGTTAAATCCACAAAGCACTTTTTTTCAATTTTTTTTACCGTTTTTAAGATTTCGGAGACGAGTTCCTCCTCGGTTTGAGAATGAACAATTTGGATTCTGTAGAGTTCGGCGAGTTTCAATTCTTCTGATTTATAGGGTATTAGTGATGCCAGTATTAAATTCGACGACGTTAGATCCGATTGAACGATACTTCTCTCGATTATTTTGTTGAATACCGACCCCTCCGTTAATATGTCTATGCATAGGGTGGCCTTGGTCCTCTCCGGGCTCTTGGCCAAAATATCGAACATATAGGTCTTCCACGATAATCCTGCTATAGTGCCGGGTATCTCAGCCGTCCAGCCCATCTCTTCGAATTCATCCTTAAGTCTCTGAGCCACGTACTCCATCTTTTTGCGTTGAGCGACTTGCAGTAGTTTCTCCTGAATGGGTTTACCGAGATCCCAATAATCATCGAAGACGAGTATCATGGTCCCGACGAATGCGTCGATGTTTGACCAGACTATCCTCTTTTGTGTCCCTATGTAAGGTATGTTCATGAGGGCTTCTTTTTCGTCGATGGTTAGTAGAACGATGTCGGTGACAGTTGCGTTCTCTGCTATGGTAATTTTCGAGTCTGCCATTTTTTCGATCTCGGGGAGGTTATCAGAGTCGGTTTGTGTGAGCATTCTTATTTTTACGTCCTTATCGGCTAAAGCTATGAATTCAGCAAGTGTTGCTGGTGACGCAGCGACGTTCTTTGCCATGATGTCAATTTTTTCTTTCGCGCGCACAATCATTTCCCGAAAAACTGAGGCATACTCGTCTTGCGTCGTATAGGTTCTGATCTCATGTGGGGGCTCCCCTGTCTTTATGGACTGCATGACTGACTCGGCGTCGGGTGCGAGGCTCCAGAGGGCATCAAAGAAGATCATCTGGGCGGCGACGTAGTTCGATGCATCTGTCCAGAGCCCCGTATCTGCCTGGGTGGTCATACTCATAGAGTCGTCCATTGCGACAGTGTTAAGCGCCTCCCTCCCGTCTATGATGGCTACACGAATCGGCGTCTGGAGGGATATGTGTCGAACATTAACGAACTCGTTGTACGACTGTACCTCCTCTAAGCTCTTTGTGTCGATTTGGGTGAGTACCTTGATCCCTTTCCCTAATCGTTTCATCTCTCTCAGTTTGTCATCTAGCCCCCCCAGGGAGAGGCGAGTGAGATCACTTGTAGTCGTTACCAGCCGGATGGTATCCTGCGCTCTATCAAACATGTCGAATAGGAGGTCGAAGACCTGTTCCCTGCCTTGGAATATCCTGAACTTTGGTTCCTCCAGTGGCTGTGCTGCCCCCCTCGATAGATTCTCCCACTCCCTGATTAGCGACTCCTCATTCTCTTCTAGCTCAATGAGTGTCTGCTTTAGCCCCCCTATCTGACGATCTAGAACGTTCTTCAGGGGGGTCGCGACGAACTTGACTGGTCTACCCATCACCTTATTCGCGAGTCCCTTCTCCTCGAGGGACTTGAGGCTCCTGTATACTCTCATCCTATTGAGGCTGAATCTTCTGGCTACTAAGCGGGCGGGTGTCGGCCCCATCGCCGAGATGAATACATATATTTCCGCTTCTTTCTCCTCGATCCCTAGGTCTATGAGTCTCTTCTTGAGCCGCTCGTTGGCCATTGTATGTTAGTGTTCTCTCATAATTTTAAATGTTCGTTCATATGTTACATAGTATTTGCACGTGCATTTGTTACACATTCAATGTTATCCCTGTACTCGCGCCTAATAATCTGACGCGGGTCATGAAGAGACTCATCATCAAGAGTAAGGACCGCATGTGGCCAACTGTGATCTGGCAGGGCACCCAACTCGTCGTCTACTATCTAGGCGAGAACGAGGACGACGTCGAGGTTAAGGAGACCCGGGGGATCGACTTCGAGGAGTTCTTCCTCCATCTGGACCGCGGCGGCTTCATCTTTGTTACCTTGAAGCCTCTGTCTGGGGGACATGAGTGTGAAGACCCCGTGGGGACAGAGGCAGCACCCGACGAGCCTCTATGGTACGCGTGATCCTTGGAGTGTGAAGAATATGGGAGATGAATATGGTCATGTCTGCCCGAAGTGTGGGGGAACCCGGATAATCAGAGACACCGAGGCGGGAGAAGAGGTTTGTAGTCTATGCGGTTTAGTAATATCAAACGAGATAGTCGACCCTGGCGCCGAGTGGAGGGCCTTCGAGGTCGGTGAGATCGGCCGATCCAGGGCGGGACACGCCCTTACACCATCCCTCTGGGATCAGGGAATGTCGACGAGCTTCAACTGTCTCAGGGATGGGACGGGGAAGCCTCTGAAGTTTGACGCTATCGATAAGATGCATCGCCTGAGGAAGTATGATAACAGGTCCAAGGTCGACGATACTCAGGCCCGTAACCTGAGCATCGCCATGGCTGAACTGAGCAGGCTCTCGACCACAATCCACCTGCCAGAGAACGCTAAGAACAACGCTGCCCTCCTTTACAGGAAAGCCCTAAACAAGGACATGATTCGGGGGCGCTCAATCGACTCCTTCGTTGCGGCATGCGTCTACGCCACGTGCCGAATGCAGGGGATACCGCGACCACTTAAAGCGATCGCGCAGGAGAGCCACCGAGACGTTGGGGACGTTGCGAGGACCTACCGCCTCCTCCTCATAGAGATGGGCATAAAGATGCCTCTGAACGAGTCGGAGAAATTCGTCCCGAGCATAGCGTCCAAACTAAACCTCAAGAGGGTTACTGAGCAGCAGGCTGTCGAGATACTCCGCGAGGCTAAGGCCAGGCAGGAACTTTCAGGTAAGGATCCACGTGGTTTGGCCGCGGCGGCTCTCTACCTCGCATGCCTGAGGAATCGGGAGAAGAGGACACAGAAGGAAGTGGCCAAGGCTGCGGGAACAACCGAGGTGACTCTGAGGAACAGGGTCAAGGGGTTCGAGGGTGCCTTGAGTCTGAGGCGCGTCGAGGAGGTACCCCCGATGCTCGTGGAGTCACCACTCGCCACGACTGAGACGTAACCTCAGGGCGCTGCTCCCGACAACTAGAGTTGGCGGAAGACCTCGTCGCGTAGCACGGCGCAGGTCTCCTTGATCTCCGATAGCTTGCTGCTCCTAGGGATGACTATCATCATCTTCATCCCGAGGTCGTTGCAGGCGCGGAGTTTCTCGACGAGCACATCAGGGGTACCGACGAAGACGTCGTTGGCGACCTCTGAGATGGGCTTGTCCTTCGCTATCTTCTTCAGTAAAGCATCCGTCTCCGCTTTGCTCTTGGTCGGGGTGATGGTTGTGAATCCATGGAGATAAAAGTCCCTCATCTTCCGACCGTTCTTCTCGAGCTCGGGCTCTAGGATCTTAAGGTATCCCTTTATGGCAGTCATGTTTCCGCTGCCGTTCATCCCGTCGGCGTACTTCGCGGCGATGCTGATCATCCTCTGCTGCCTCGCCCCGACGCTTAGCCTCATCGGTTTCTGCACCGTACCTGGCACATTCACGGCGTTCTTCAGCGTCCAGCATCTCCCCTCGAAGCTGAAGACCTCGTTGTCGAACATGCCTCTGAGGATCTGCACAGCTTCCTTGAGCCTGGTGACGCGTTCACCGGCCTCGGGCATCCCGGCGCCCTTCTCCATGAGGTCGTAGCCGAGGTACTCGGGTTCGTTCCAACCGGCGCCGATGATTGTCTCGTAGCGACCGCCCGTCATAACGTCGAGTGTGGTGATCATCTTTGCCAGCACGGCGGGGTTGCGCATGCTGTTGAAGAGGGTGATGTGTCCGACCCTGATCCTCTTGGTCTCGCTGCCTATCCCCGTTATGGCGGTCCACGCCTCAAGGTAGGGCTCCTTGCGGTCGCCGTTGAGCCCCTCGAAGTGGTCGTTTAGGAAGACGCCGAAGAGGCCGAGTTCCTCGGCGTATCTAGCGAGCTCCAGCATAGCTGGGTATGCGCCAGCTGGCCTTATGTAGAGTCCGAAGTCCATGGGGGCATCAAGACTTCTCGCACTATTTAGACGTAACCCGGTGTGAATTAGCGGTACTGTTTACGGCTCCTTAATCTCCTTATGTATAGGGGTCGAGGCGATGACTGCGACCCGCTATGTGTGTTGCCGATGTTTATCGATTTAAAAGGATACCCGAGGAGGCACCGAAGAAGCTTAAGGATCTTGTCCACGAAGATGCCTCCGATGTCGAGGTCGTCTGCACGGCGGCGCGGCTCATTGAGGCCGTCGAGATCCTGAGCAAGTAGTCGAAAGGCCCCAGATCGCAGGATTATTTGTACATCTGAGGGGCCATTATAGATATAGCTGTTAGAGGCATATTTTGAATCAGATAGACCTTGGTAAGGAAGCCACACCCGTATATTCCTAACTCCGTCCCCGCGGTCAAGGCGGAGATGCTCAGGGCCGTCGGCGCGGCGAGCGCCGAGGAGCTCTACGCCGAGATGATCCCAGACCGGCTCCTCCTCAAGAGGAGGATGAACCTCCCTGAGCCCCTCCCTGCGGAATACGACCTCAAGAAACATGTACTGGAGTTACTGAAGAAGAACAGGACCTGCGGAGACACCCTCAGTTTCCTCGGCGGCGGCTGCTGGAATCATTTTGTCCCTCAGGTCTGCGACGAGATTGGCCACAGGAGTGAGTTCCTCACCGCCTACGCGGGTGGCTATTACAGCGACTTGGGCCGCTTCCAGGCTAACTGGGAGTTCCAGAGTCTCATCTGCGAGTTAGTCGGGATGGAGGTGAGTGGTATTCCTACCTATGACTGGGGGAGCGCCGCCGGGAACGCGGTGAGGATGGCCTCCCGTCTGACGGGGAGGAGGGCGGTGCTCGTCCCAGCCCACATGAGCCCTGCGCGCCTGAGTGTCGTCTCCAACTTCTGTAACCCCACCGATATGCCCGGCGCCTTAACGATCAGGAAGGTTGCCTGCGACAGAGAGACGGGTGCACTAGACCTCAGGGACCTCAGGAAGAAGATCGATGGCAAGTCGGCTTGC
>Ga0315277_10007788_pt1 | contig 13845 bp, 14 predicted proteins | sample YL17G05_15_MG_FD_203695 | JGI IMG/M metagenome (GOLD analysis project Ga0315277, IMG submission 203695) | Sediment microbial communities from Yellowstone Lake, YNP, Wyoming, USA - YL17G05_15 | ecosystem: Environmental > Aquatic > Freshwater > Lake > Sediment | place: USA: Wyoming | collected... | reverse complement strand
TATAAACTTTTGTAAAGTTTATGTCGCGCTCGGCACAAACTTCCTTTAAGAAGTTTGTGCATAGAGCCCTATACTATTTTTCTGATTGTTTGCGTATAGGGCGCTATACTAATTTACTAATGTTTCTATGTTGTGTTTTTTTCACACCATCTCTTAAGAAATCCTGTGCCGAGCCCGATAAAAACTTTCAAAGAAAGTTTTTGTATAGGGCGCTTCTTTGTCTGAAATATTCCTTTACAATTTTTTCTCTTTCACGATATCCATACAAACTTTTCAAATAATCTTCTCTTCTTCGAGCTTCCGAAAGATCATTGTATTCTTCATTGTAAATAAGCACAAGGGGTGCTCTCTTTGCCGTGCTTTTAACGAGTCTGTTATTATGCTCTTTTAATCTTTTTACCCTCCTTCGCAGAAAGCCTGGGTCTTTGTCCGTGGATGAATGCGGAGGGTACCCTTCGAAGCTCCAAAGGAGCGTAGTAGGGTGTGCTTCGGAGGGTTCCGCCCGACGGAAGGTTGTGGAGGAGCCACGGGGTTTATAGCCCGTGGGGCTCCACAAGGTTTTTGGTGCATCCGACATACACATTTTGGTATTTTTCACTCCAAAGAAAATACACATAATGCATAGATAATATTATATACCTTCTTTCTTCAATTTTTCAAGTGCCTCCCTTTGTTTATCATTTACTTTCTTCGGAACTTTTATCGTTATTTCAACGTATAAATCTCCTCTGCCCTGGCTTGAAAAATGAGTCACTCCCCTGCCGGAAATCCTGAAAACCTTGCCGGATTCTGTTCCGGCAGGAATCTTCATTAAAATTGTTGAACGTTCTATGGTCGGAATTTCTAATTCATCTCCCAGTACGGCTTCAGCAAAAGAAATAGGCAGGAAGATATAAAGATCGTCTCCCTTTCTTTTAAACACAGGATGCCTTTTCACAGAAATTCTGACATATAAATCCCCCGTCTGGCCATTTTTTCTGCCCGCGTTGCCTTTTCCTTTGAATTTCAGAATCTGATTCGAATCAACGCCGGACGGAATAGTAATTTTAATGGTCTCCCGTTCTTTTATTCTTCCTTCTCCTCTGCAGACATTGCACGGTTTCTGCGGCCTATTGCCTTCTCCTCCGCATTCAGGGCAAATTGACGGTTTTGTAATGGATCCGAAGAAAGTCCTTTTGACTTGCTGAACCTCTCCCGTTCCCCTGCAGGTAAAACATTCTTTAATCGGAGTTCCGGGCTCCGCTCCCTTTCCTTGGCACCTTGCGCAGGTTACCATCTTCGTTAAAACTATTTCCTGATCCCGTTCTGCCAGGATTTCTTCAAGCGAGAGCTCTATTTGAACTTCTATGTCTTCCCCTTTTTTTATATTTTTTTTCTGCCTCGGGCTTCCGAAACCGAACATTTCCTCAACCACGTCTCCCAGGTCATCAAAATCAAAACCCGCTTGGCCAAAACCAAAATTGTCTGATTGGTTTCCCCACGACCATTGAGAGTCCCAGCCGGGCGTTTGATTGTTTTGCGCCCCCTCGAATACCCGTCCAAATTTATCATATTGGATTTTCTTTTCTTTGTCCGACAAAACCTGATAAGCTTCGTTTATTTCCTTGAATTTATTAGCGTCGCCTCCTTTATCGGGGTGATGCTGATGGGCCAGTTTCCGATAGGCCTTTTTAATATCATCTTCGGACGCGTCTCTCGAGACGCCCAAAACTTGATAGTAATCCTTTGTTGCCATTAGTTTGCTGTTATTTGATATTAGTTGTTATCCTCCTTCGCAGAAAACCGCGGCCGCAAGCCAGGGGATGAATGCCCTCCTTCGCCAAGGCTACGGAAGGGCAAGCCGTTTTCTGCTTCGGACTTCGCCGACCGTAGTCCCGCTTAGCGGGACGAAGGTCGGAGGATTTCGCTCCGTCGAAATAGGAGAAGCCTTCGCCCCGAGCTCTGGCCGAGGGGATACCACAGGCGTCCTTCGACTAGCTCAGGATGGTGAGCAAGGTCGAAACCATTAGCCCGCGTGGAGCTTCATTTTTTTTCTTTGAATTCGCCTTCTTCAGGTTTTTGGCCTTCGTCACCCGGTTTCTTTTCCTGCGATTGCGTTGTCTTGTATAGTTCAGCTCCTACCTTCTGAATTGCCAGAGAAAGATCTGAAGTTTTTGTCTTTATGTCTTCTATGCTATCACCATCTTTTATTTTTCTCAAAGCTTCCAATTTTTCTTCAACATCTTTCTTGATGTCAGCCGAAATCTTATCCCCCGCCTCTCTTAAGGTTCTTTCGCTTGAATAGATTAAATTATCGGCATTATTCTTTGCTTCCAGCGTATCTCTTTTTTTTCTGTCTTCTTCGGCGTGCAATTCGGCTTCCTTCTTCATCCTTTCCACCTCTTCTTTTGAAAGACCGGAAGAACCCTCAATTCTTATGGATTGGCTTTTCCCCATTGCCTTATCTTTTGCCGTAACATTCAGAATTCCGTTTGCATCAATATCAAAAGTTACCTCAACCTGCGGAATTCCCCTGGGTGAAGGCGGAATTCCGTCTAAAATAAATCTTCCCAAGCTTTTATTATCACCGGCAAGAGGCCTTTCTCCCTGCAGAACATGAATTTCAACGGATGTTTGATTATCCGCCGCAGTTGAAAATACCTGCGTTTTTGCCGTGGGGACTGTTGTATTTTTTTGGATTAAAACCGTGCTTACTTGTCCCAAGGTTTCAATTCCCAGAGATAAAGGCGTTACATCAAGCAATAAGACGTCCCGAACTTCTCCCTGGAGGATTCCGGCTTCAATTGCTGCCCCCACGGCAACCACTTCATCAGGATTAATAGATTTATTCGGTTCTTTTCCGAAAAGTTTTCTGACTTCTTCCTGCATTTTCGGCATCCTTGTCTGGCCTCCGACCAAAACAACTTCGTTAATATCTTGAGGGCCGAGTTTTGCCTCTCCGAGAGTTTGTTTGACAAGTTCAATTGATTTATCAATATATTCCTTGACCAGGTTCTCAAGCTGTGCCCGGGTAAATTTATAATACAAATGCTTCGGACCCGAAGAATCAGAGGTAATAAAAGGAAGATTTATTTCTGTTTCAAGGGCGGTTGACAATTCCATTTTTGCCTTTTCGCCTACTTCTTTAAGCCTCTGAAGAGCCAGTCCGTCCTTTGCCAAATCAATGCCCTGATCTTTTCTGAATTGTTCGACTATCCATTCTATTATTTTTTGGTCAAAATCGTCTCCTCCCAAGTGCGTATCGCCGCCCGTTGCTTTTACCTCTACGGTATCTGCACTTATATCAAGAACCGAGATATCAAAGGTGCCGCCTCCGAAATCATAAACGACGATTTTTTGGTCCTTTTTCTTATTCAGTCCGTAGGCCAAAGCAGCAGCCGTCGGTTCGTTTATAACTCTCTTTACGTTAAATCCGGCAATCTCTCCGGCCATTTTTGTTGCTTTTCTCTGCGAGTCGTCAAAGTAAGCGGGACAAGTGATAATTGCTTCGGTTATTTTCTCTCCGAGCTTTTCTTCCGCATCCTGTTTTAGTTTCTGTAAAATCATGGCAGAAATTTCAGGCGGCTTATACCACTTGTCTCCCATTTTTACTTCAATACCTCCGTCGGATGATTCCCGAATTTCATATGGCAATAGTTTTTTATCTCTTTGGACTTCAGAATCAGAATATCGTCTGCCGATCAGTCTTTTTACGGAAAAAATTGTGTTCTGGGGATTTGTAACCTGCTGCCGTTTAGCCAAAATCCCGACCAATCTTTCTCCGGTTTTGGTAACCGCAACGACAGATGGGGTCAGTTTTGAACCCTCTCTGTTGTCCAAGACCTTTGCTTCACCGTCAACTACGGCGGCGATTTCTGATAATGTTGTTCCCAGATCAATACCTACAATTTTTGGCATATTTTTTTAAGCAATCATAGAAATCTTCATATAATTGCTTGTAATTAATTTTAAATCTTAGTTTTGCCATCACTTTAAATCCGATGGCAATGATAAAACGCAAATACCAATTAATAAAATTTAATCGGGCGATAAAAAAGAAAAATTGTTTTTCAGTTTTTATCTACAGAAAAACCTAATTTCGGTTCGGTATTTTCAGATTCTTCCAGTTTTCCAAATTTTTCCTCGTACTTTTTGATATTTTCTTGAAGCGCCGCTACCATTCTTTTTACATGGCCCGGGTTCATTATCACCCTTGAAGCCAATTGTCCTTCAGGCGGAAACACAAGGAAAAAATCCAGAATAAATTCCTCCTTAGTATGGGCAATCTGCATCATATTCGAATAATTTCCCTTCAATTCATCGTCTTTTGCTTTTATGCTTATTTGTTTTTGTTCGTCCATAATTTTTTTCTTGCTAATCCCCTATCCGCAAAAAAAAGCAGGGTTTCGCAATGAAATAGTTAGATTTTAAGTAAATTATTTATATAGTTAATCGGCCTGCAAATTCCTAAATTCGCCGGAATGTCTATTAGTTTTCCATCCGGAGCAGGTATCTTTGTAGAGATCTTTCCGCTTACAACTCCTATAACCTTTCCTGTTTCCGTCGAAAATACGGGAGATCCGCTTGAACCATTGTTTGCATGAGTATCTATCATAAAGAAATGCAAAGAACCGTCCATTCTTCTTTTTACAGAACTTATTATACATTGATTCGCGGTCATTGTAATCCCAAATCCCATACTCAACAATTCTGTAGCTAAAGGATAGCCAATAAAAATAGCTTCTTCTCCCTCCTGGACTTTTTCAGGTTCGCCTACTTCTTTTATCACTGCAAAATTCATTTCTTTATCTGTTTTTATTTTCATTAAAGCCAGATCATTTTCTTCATCCATTTCTATCAGTTCCACTCCATATCTGTCATAATGAGTTATTTTTTTCTCATCGGTTTGGCCGGGAACAGATACTCCCAGATAAGGCAGTTCATTCTGCTGAATTTGCTTGTAAACATGAGAGCAGGTTATAAATTTACCGTCCGGCGAAACTACAAAACCGGTACCCCTAATGCTTATTTTTCCTTGATTATTTTCACACGGGATTTTGATATCGATCAGAATTACCGCCTTTTTATTTTTTTCAATAATTTCAGATTTTTTCATGATTTTTTTATTTTATTCAAAAAATACTTCTTAAAATTTGATATACCAATTTTAATTAAGTTTTCTATTTGGTTTTTGTGCATTATAAAAATGAACGGAGCATTAGACGTTAAGGCATACCTGGCTTCATGGAAAGCAGATATTACTAATTGTTTTTTATATATAATGGCGGCATCAATCGGTCGCATATCAAACTCGCTAACAGTACCAGACGTAGAAAAGTCCTTATCATAAATCTCTAGAATTTTTAATTTTTCTACTCCAGCCATATTAATACTGCTTGTCTCATTTCTATAGGTTTCTCCTTCGCAATAAACATTATTCCCAGAGGCCCAATATAAATAATTCAGGCCTTGTTTTCCCAAATTACCGATGGAAGCATTATCTAAAAGCAAACCCGTACCAGAATTATAATCATTTATATTTTTAAAGAAAAATAAATTACAACGGTCCACTGAAGGATCAACGTATAAACAAAGCCTATAATTATTTTCAATTATCTTCGATATTGATTTAAACATAGTTTATTTTTGTTTTGGGCGAGGTAATTAATTTTAAGGATCATCCGCAGCGAGTTGGCATGGTCTCGCCCAAGGCGAGCAACTCGCGAGGAACTGAGCTTGTCCCGCGCTGGCGGGACAGAGCGTATCCTAATAATTGATTACCGAGCTATTCTCACTTTTGCCGGGCGTAACAGTCGTCCATTTATTATATAGCCCTTTTTAATTTCCTCAACTATTTTACCACTTTCCCCGTTTTCCAGTTCGGCAATCTCAACGGCCTCATGAAAATTCGGATCAAACTTCTCCCCTACTGATTTTATTTCTTCAACATTGTATTTTTTCAGAAAATCAAGCATTTGAATTTTAACCTGCAGTAATCCTTTAACATTTTCATTGTTTTTCAAGTCTTCAGATATCTTTTTCTCTACCAAGTCAAAATTATCGATAATCGGGAGCAGTTTTAAAATCAATTCTTCATTAGAATACGCAACCAAACCCTCGATTCTTTCGATCTCGTCTTTTTTATAGTTTAAAAAATCTGCTCTTGCCCTCTGCCAGCCGGCAAGATATTCATCCCGAGTTTTTTTACACTCGTCAAGTTCGTTATTTTCTTTATTAAGCTCTTCCGCGCCTTTGTCCTCGTTTATTTCTTGTTTCGATTTTTCGTTTTTTTCTTCTTCCATATTAAAAGTCCTCTTCGAGCAATGTTATTAATGAATTGAATAATTCAATATTCCTCTGATAAGGCATTCTTTTCGGGCCGAAAACAGCCAGTAATCCCTCGCCTTTTTCCGGAAACTCATATCTTGAAGTTATAAGGCTGAAATCATCGGATTTTGTTAACGGATTTTCATTGCCAATGTAAACTTTAATTCCGGGATCCGGTTTTAGCTTTTTCAAGTTTACTTCCAGGTTTTCCGCTGTCTCAAAAAAACGGAGCAAATAATCATTGTCTTCAAATTCCGGTTCTTTTATGATCTCCGTCCACCCTTCTTTTAAGAAAATATCTTTATCAGACAGATAGCTTAGGGTTAAGCTGTTTGTCATTTCCGCTACTTTTTTCGTTAAGAATTGCAAAAACTTAAAAGAATCGTTCATTTCTTCTTCAATTTCCTGAAATTCCTTAATCATTCTTCGATTTTTTGTTTTTTCAAAATCTTCCTCGAGCAGGTCGCTGACAAGCAACCTGTAGCTCTTATCTGTCGGTATTCTTCCTGCTGAAGTGTGCGGTTGGTGGAGGAATCCCCCATCCGTTAATTTCTGCATCTCTATTCTTATTGATGCCGGGCAAATTCCAAAATCATACTTATTTTCAAGAAGTTTTGAGCTGACCGGTTCTGCAGAACCTATATATTCCTGAACGATTGTATTCAATATTTCTTTTTGCCGATCGGTTATTATCATAATTCAATTCGACCACAGGCATCCTTCGGCAGGCTCAGGATGGTTCGAAGGATGGTGAGCAGAGTCGAACCATAGCCCATGGTACTCTTGAACAATTATAGCAAATCAAAACTAGCAGTCAAGACCCGAGAGTGATAATTGTGGAACAATTACAGGGCCCCCTTTAGGGAATTATAATCACGAAGTGATTGCCAGGGCTCCCGCTTGCGGGATGCATAATCACGAAGTGATTACGAGGGCCCCCTTTAGGGAATTGGATTGCGAAGCCGCGTCTGACGCGGCGTAGCTTCGTAATTCTAAAAAAAGAAGGCAGGAGAAGACCCGATGTTTGCGGAATCTTCCCTGCCTTGCGTTGCTAGTTTGGGGATACCAGGCCAGCAACCTTATTTGGTTATAACTGGGATCACCAGATTATAACCAATGAATTGAAAAATGAGCTATTTACCGTTTGTCTCTTTAGGAACCCGAGGTTCCTTCTTCTCGCAGGCGAGCCAGCTTAAGAATTGTGGCCTGCAGTTCTTCTCTATTGGCATCGGAAATATTGCCCTTCTCAAGCTGATCCTGAAGTATTGTCATCCTATTCCACAGAATCCAATAAAGATCACCAGCTTCTCTTTCCTTCGGGGACGTTAGCATTATTTCGTTCCTTAAGTCGGCAACAGGTCTTTTTCAGCCGATAAGCTATGGGCTGTTGCGGCTTCCGAGGCAAAAGATTCAATCTGTTCAATCAGCGCCGGAAGAAGCTTCCGTTCGATTTCCCATTTTCTTTTAATCAGACGGTCTCTTTTGATTTCTCGAAGCTTACCTCTCTTTAGCAACCTGATGATTGCTGTCACTTCCTGTTTGAGCTGGTTTTGGCTTTGGATCAACTCTCTGATTGTTTCCATTTTTTCTCCTTGCCTAGCCGGTGATTTTCTTAAGCCGCGAGATGAGTTGCGGAATCAGCCTGTCTTTAAGGTCTGTTAAGCGTGCCTGCCTGGACGGAGAGATTTTGTGACCTTTTTTTGTTAGGGATTCCTTCTCGGTTAAGTAATCCCATAGTCTTTTCAACAGCGAATCAGGGCTTTCTATGACGGTTTCGTCGGATACGGTTGCTTCCATCCTTCGGCCTCCTGTCTGATAACTGGTCTGCTTGACGGGATTCGGTAGGTCGCTCGAGTCCAAGGCTTGTGAGTTTATTACCCCTCCTTTAGCGGTTTTTTTGGAAAAATGGGCTTGAGGATCATCGCAAGCTTATGCGCGTTTCCTCAGCATCGGTCAGCCTCACCCAGGAAAACCGAAACGTCATTACAGAAAGAGGCGGCTCGCTCGCCCCAAGCCCATTTATTCCCTCTTTGTTAAAGGACTAAAAAATCTGGTTCGTTTGGCCAGATTTATCGTTTTGCTTTATATTTTTTTTGCTTATTTCTATTGCGATAAATCTAACCAAGCTTGCTTGTCAGCAAGTACCAAAAGGTTAACGATAATAATGGTTAGATTCTTCGCACTCTTCATGTTTTTAAAGTAGCATATATCGAAAAGTATTGTCAAGTATTGTTGGGGATAAAAGTTTTTATTTTATCGGCATATTCTGATAAGATTATTTAAACACATGAAAACCAAGCAATTATTTTTGTTATTTTTTGTTTTAATTATATCGATTGCCTCATTATTCAGGTTTTACAAGCTTGACTCAATCCCGCCCGGCCTTTATCCGGACGTTGCAATTAACGGAAACGATGCTTTAGATACGTTAAATGCAAAAAGCTTTAAGGTTTTTTATCCGGAAAATAACGGAAGAGAGGGGCTTATGATATGGTTAAGCGCTTTTTCTTTTCTTATTTTTGGCGCGAGCATTTGGGCAATTAAAATTGTAGCTGTTTTCTTCGGGATTCTTACGGTTATAGGTCTTTATCTCCTGTCAAAAGAATTGTTTCGGTTAATTTTCAATCCGCCATCTCCAATTTCAAACGAGATAGTGGCTCTTCTTTCCTCTTTTTTTCTTGCCGTTTCCTTCTGGCATACCCTTTTTTCGAGAGTCGGCTTCAGAGTGATTCTGTTTCCCTTTGTTCTGGTTTATTCTTTTTATTTCTTGTTCAGGGCTTTAAGAACAAAAAGGACCCTATTTTTCGTTTTTTCGGGTATAGTTTTTGGTTTGGGTTTTTATACGTATACGGGCTTCAGATTAGCAGTTCTTCTGTTGTTTATTGTTTTGCCCCTATATTATTTTTTGAATCGGAAAGAAATAATCTTAAAAAAATATTTATTTTCTTTGCTTATATTGCTATTCAGTATTTTTGTGACGGCTCTGCCGATAGGTTTATATTTTTTAAGCCATCCGGCTGATTTTATCGGCAGAGCAGGCCAGGTTTCAATTTTTTCGCAAAATAATCCTCTTCGAGCTTTTGTAGCGAGTTTAGTTGCCCATCTGGGGATATTTAATATTGCCGGAGATATGAATTGGCGGCACAATCTTTCCGGATATCCGATGCTTTCTTTACCAGTCGGAATTTTATTCATAGCCGGTATTATATTTTCGATTAAGGAGTTAATAATTTCCGTAAAAAACAAAGACGGCAAACAATTATTTGCCCACTCTTTTTTATTTTTATGGTTTTTTATAATACTGCTTCCGGCCCTTCTGACATATGAAGGAATTCCTCATGCCCTTAGGGCTTTTGGAGTTGTACCAGTAGTCTATCTTTTTGTCGGATTTGGCGGATGGAAGCTTTTCGATTTGTTCAATAAAAATACGCAGAAGAAAAGGTTGCTTTACCTGGCAACCATTTTGCTCCTTATAGCTGTACCCATGGCGGAGTTTAAAAAATATTTTGTCTACTGGGGAGAAAACCTGATGCTAAACGGCGCTTTTTCCACCGATTTTGTCGACATTGGCAAATATTTAAACTTATTGCCGGCTTCTGTTCAAAAATACGTTATTGTCAATCAAGGCGGAGTTCCTGTTCCCTGGCCGAATGGCATTCCGATGCCGGCTCAAACAATTATTTTTCTTGAGAGGGCGCAATACGGAGAGATCAGGTCTGTTTATTTAACACCCGGACAAATAGATCAAATCAAAACCGATAATAAGCCGACCATTATAGTGCCGATGATTTACGACGAAGAAATATTGCATAAACTGAGCATTCTTTTTCCGGAAGGCCATATTCAGAAGGAAAGCGGTATTTCTTTATTTAAAATGAACTACCCTGCCCCAGAGGAGTAGGGTATCCCCTTCGACAAGCACTTCGGCCATGAGCTCAGTGCCGAATGGCTCAGGGGCAAGGGCTTCGACTGAGCTCAGCCGAATGTCTTCTTTCGGCGGCTTTCATCCCCGGGCCTAAAGGGGACAGGGGTATTCTCGACGCCGAAATAAACTTTAATTAAATAACAGTTATCACTTAAAAATTAGAAATATCATTTTTTATGTCTAATCGTTTAACAAATATCTTAGCCGTTTTTTTATTATTATTCGTTTTTGTTGCCGCGGTTTTCAGTATGAAAGACGATTCAACTACAATGGACGAGGTTGCGCATTTACCCGCAGGTTATTCTTATTTGACCATGAAAGATATGCGGTTGAATCCCGAACACCCGCCATTGATTAAAGATCTGGCAGCCCTGCCCCTGCTTTTCATTAAAGGAATAAAATTTGATACGAGTATTCCTGACTGGCAAGAAGAAGTGAATGGCCAATGGGGGGCGGGTTTTTATTTTCTTTATAAATCAGGCAATCCTGTTGATCTTATGATGTTTTGGGGAAGAATTCCCATGATTTTAGTTCTTGTGCTTCTGGGTTTCTATATCTTTAAGATTTCAAGAGAACTTTTCGGAAACAAAGCCGGGGTTTTAGCTTTGATTATGTTCTCGTTTTCTCCTACTCTTTTAGCTCATGGCAGATTGGTTACAACTGATATCGGAGCTGCGGCGGGATTTCTGATAGCTACTTACTATTTTGTAAAATCACTTCAAAATCCGACGACGAGAAATATTGTTTTAGCCGGGCTTGCTCTTGGATTTGCCGAACTGGCAAAGTTTTCAACTATTATCCTGATTCCAATCTATGCTTTTTTTGCCCTGACGTGGTTATTAATCAAAAAAGAAAATTTTTGGAAGATATTTAAGAACTATATTCTGATTATGGTCGTTTGTTTTTTGCTGGTCGGGGTTCTGTATCAATATCATGTTATTAATTACCCGCCCGAAAGGCAGGTAAGCGATACGCAGGCATTGCTTAGATCTCACCCGATTCCTTTTTTGAGTCCGGCAATATCTTTTTTTGCCGACAAACCTATACTGCGGGCCTACGCTCAATATGCGTTAGGTCTGGCTTTGGTTTTCCAAAGAGCTTCGGCCGGACAAACAACATACTTTATGGGAGAGGTTTCAGCCGCCGGGTGGAAAAGTTATTTCCCAATAGTTTATTCTATAAAGGAAACCATAACTTTTCATCTATTAACTCTGTTATCTTTGTGTTTGGGTGTTTATCTATTTTTTAAACAAATATCCGGGAAGAAGCTTTTTACCGGATTGTCTGAACTATTGAAAGATCATTTTTTCATATTCACTTTTCTGGTTTTGATTGGTGCTTATTGGGCGAGTTCGTTAATCTCGAGTCTGAACATAGGGGTTCGGCATTTAATGCCAACCATTCCCTTGGTTATTGTTATGGTTTCGGGTGCCGTTGCATACTGGCTTAAACATCCTTATCTGAAAATTAAATATGCACTTTTGGTAATTTTAATTGTTTGGCAGGTAGTTTCCTTGTCATTAGTTTACCCCCATGTTCTGGCTTATTTTAACGAAATTGCAGGAGGTCCTGCCAATGGATATAAATATGTTACAGATTCCAATCTTGACTGGGGGCAGGATTTACGGAGGTTAAAGCAATGGGTAGCGGATAATGAAATTGAAAAGATTTACGTCGATTATTTTGGCGGAGGCGATGCGAGTTACTACCTGAAAGAAAAATATGAACCATGGTGGGGAACAAGAAATCCTGAAGAATTGCCTAAAGGAAGTTATCTTGCGATTTCAGCCACTTTTCTGCAGGGTGGAAGAGGAGAACCTTCCGTCGGATTTAACCAATCGTTTGGATACTACAAATGGCTTGATAAGTATCAACCGGTAGCAAAAATCGGGTATTCTATTTTTGTTTATCAGATACAATAACAAGCGCTTAATGAAGCTCCGCGGGCTAACAGTTCACAGCGAGGTTCACTGCGAGCTGCCCGCGGTATCCCCTCGGCCAGAGCTCGGGGCGAAGGCTTCTCCTCTTTCGGCAGAGCGAAATCCTCCGACCTTCGTCCCGCTAAGCGGGACTACGGTCGGCGAAGGCCGAAGCAGAAAACGGCTTGCCCTTCCGTAGCCTTGGCGAAGGAGGGCATTCATCCCCTGGCTTGCGGCCGCGGTTTTCTGCGAAGGAGGATAAAGCATTAAAAACCACCCCTTAAAAGGGGTGTTTTTTTTGTCTGCTTAGTCGTTCTGTAATAAGCTTTATCTGTACTTGTAATAAACTTTTGAGAAACGAAGGTCTATATATTCAAGCATTGGACGTTTTTCCGCGGGGATCTCCTGCTTTAAAACCAAATCAAGCTCGGTTAACTGCCAATCCAAATCCTTTGACGGATTAAAATATATTTCCCAATTCTCCGACATTTTTACGTTTATTCTTTCTTGGTTTATGATTATCATTTCTGCCGGAGTTATGTTTAAGTTCGATTTTAATTTGTTGAATATGCTGACTAGTGAACTCACGAATTCTTCCTCAACGGCTTGTTTGCCTAACGATATTTCGCCGGACTCTATTTCGGATCTTGCTGTAAACAGATTGTCGTTTAAAAGACCATACTCAAATATCACCCCTTTTTTATCAATAGAAAAGCATAAGTTATTTTTGCCGCAATAGATTCCGACAGCTTCTTTTTCTCGAACAGTAATAATTAATATATCCGGAAGCTTTTTACTTATTTTAATATTATCAATCAGAGGAAATTTATTTAAAATCAATTCTTCTGTTTGATTTTGGTTTAAGATAAAGATACTCTGAGATTGCCAAAACAATAATTGCTTTCTAAGTTGAGAATTAATTACCGACTGGATATCAACAGATTTTATTTTGCGGTTCCCCGTAATACTGAGCTGGTAAACCTGAAAATAAGGCGAAAATAAAGCAAAATAAATCCCGGTGCCCGTAATTATAATTAAAAAAAAGAAAATCCAAAAAAAGCGATTACGTAAAATCGATTTTTTGAGTTTAATCTGATAAGGTTTTCTGGTTGACCGTTTATACCTTTTCTTCATAGCCCTCTTTTGCTTTTTCGTATTTTTTCGATTGCATAAGTAAGCCAATATTTATTTGAAAGCGGAAAATCCTGGGTTTTTACGTACTCTTTTTTATATCCACCAAAACCCATTTTAAATAAAGTCAGGCCTCTCCAGGGATGGTTCGGATTCTCATCCGGAGCAATCCCCCAGAAATTATAGATATTACAGCCGCGTTTTTTGGCTTCCTTTATCGCTTCCCATTGGAGAAGATAAGATGCAGGTATTTTTGAATATTTAAACGAAGAGGCGCCGTGGTGGTAAAAAGCCATGTTCGACCAGAAAATTATCATTGCCGCAGAAATCGTTTCTTCTTTATACCGGCCCAAAAAAATCATAACCTCATCGTCCTGATTGAACGTATTGAACTCGTTTTTCAGGTAATTTTCAGAAAAAGGCACAAAATGATTTCTATCGACTGTTTCCCTGTATACTTTTTCAAACTCGCTAAGATCCCGTAATTCTGTACTTTTTATTATCGAAACCCCGTCCTTAGGTGCCCGACGTATAAGATACCTTGTAGTATCTCGCATCCCTTTA
>Ga0315277_10007787_pt1 | contig 13845 bp, 11 predicted proteins | sample YL17G05_15_MG_FD_203695 | JGI IMG/M metagenome (GOLD analysis project Ga0315277, IMG submission 203695) | Sediment microbial communities from Yellowstone Lake, YNP, Wyoming, USA - YL17G05_15 | ecosystem: Environmental > Aquatic > Freshwater > Lake > Sediment | place: USA: Wyoming | collected... | reverse complement strand
CATGCTCGTTTATTAGTCTTTAAGTCTTGGAGTGAAATAAAATTGATCGGGATCCCTTCAACCTCAATGATTTCTCGCCGGGAGTAGCATTCCGCAAAATCAACGCCTGAAGCGCCCGTAATGACTTTTATCCGTACAGGAGGAAACCCCATCCGAACGACCTTGTCCTTCTCAAGGAACATCTCCTCTGAGACTCCCTCCTCGCCTATGCCAAAATCACGCAGCACGAGAGTTGCCTTCTGGGCATTCGACTCGCTGATAGCTATCCAAATGTCCATGTCGCCGGTTGCACGTGGGTAACCATGGTAACCTACTGCATAGCCACCAACCACTAGGTATTCAACCCCGTGAGAGTTGAGAAGTCTCAAGAAATCTTTGAAGTCTGGATGTAACTCGATCCTCGCCATAAACCATCCTTCGATTCAGCTCTATAGCTTCAATCCTCTCCAATGCGCCTTTTGAAAACCAGTAACTCTTTTCTTCTTCTGTATCGTTCAGTGAGGCAATTGAAATTGTCTTCTTGTCAAGCCGTGGAAGTCGATCCATAATCGTATCCTTTTAATTCTTATCTGACATAACGTTCTGCTCACCCGGCGGTGTGAAGCGCAGCGTAACACCGATCGGGTGCAGTAGAACGTTAGCTATTCTTCATTTTATCAATATGGGAATCCTTAATCAATATATTGTCTTTTAACCACCGCTCAAACACTTGCGGATGTCCATAGCCTCCTTTGACCGCTATCTCTATCGAAGGAACGGAAATATTTGCCCCGACTAGGCCATATATACTCTTGTGCTCATAATCTATTGGTGCGAAATAGTAGTTTTGCTCATAAGCAAAGAAGCTCAACCTATCTAAATCCTTAACTTTATACAACAGATCTATATCAGTAACTTTTGATCTAAGAGAATAAATGACGTGATCAAGCTTAAACAGATGAGAAAATTCGTAGCAAGACCCATAAAAGTCATACCGATTGTTTGGGTCTCCATACTTTTCGATAGTTTTCAGAAAAACATAAATATCAGAAGATCCCCATAAACCATCTTTCTGTAACATCTGATGCTCTGTTCTTGCCACTAACTCAACATCCTTTAAAAATGTATCGTGATCCTCTAAATCCAAAGCCATGCGCAAAATATTATGCCTGTACTTTTTTATGCAAACCCCATGGTAAAGGAGGTTCGCTTTTAAATATTTTTCTATAGCTTGCAATGCCGCCCAAAAGAAAGGCCGATATAATCGATTTATACTAAGCCAGCGAGCATTTAAGTAGTCATAGTCAGCAGAAAAAACAAATGTTTCATTAATGATATCCTCAATCTTACGCAGCAACATGGCTTGCGTCTCAGGAGGATATTTTTCTAAATGAGGAATTTTAATGTTCATAGCATTTTTTAGTCCGGAGCATGACCCCATAGCTAACGATTTAAGTCAGCGGGGGCTGTAAGCCATCCGCTGGAGTGGCTGGTTATGTGGTCTTTTTATCTTCTTCCTTCTTTTCTGGGTTTGTTTCGCTGAAATCGTACATTTTAATAAGGCCTAGATCTTGAATTTCATGTGGCCATGTCTTGGTCTCATAAAGGTCGAAAAGAGCTTTGTAAAATTCACGGTATATCTTAGCCGCCGCTAGAATTTTTTTCTGCCTACCTTCTTTTTGCCGCAGCTCGAGTTCCAACTTTGTGAGCTCAAGTGCTTGAGAAGAAGCGTATTCCTTTATCTTGGTTTCAGATTCTTTCTCCACTCGTTGTAGGGCGATAATTGCGCCAACAAATGAACCAACAACACCGGCGAGCCCGCCCCCGAGGACACTTACCACCGCGATGATTGCCGGTTTATCGAGCTGAGGCCATACTATCAGAAGGAGAATGCCAAAAAAAAGAATGTACACAATCGGAATCCAGAAAACCTTCTTTAGGGAACCGCCTATGTTATTAGTCACGTTTTTCCTCCACATAACGATAAAGTTAAGTGGGGCGGGGGCTTCCCCGCATCCACTTCAACGCCTTGTTGGGTGAGGGGTTCATATGTGTAATCGTATTTCTTTAAATTCATCGTGCAAGGTAAGGAAAAGTTTCAGAAAATTCATCAAAAAATTCTTGTCTGGTCCACCTCCTTATTTTTGCGAAATGTTCAGGTGGGATGCTATGGAAAAAGAGATTGAGGCACTCGTCGGTAAGAAGACGAGGGTGATGAATCGCAAAGTAGGTCATAAAAGTCCGGTGAAGTAAGTTATGTTTGATGTTAAGTTGTTCAAGACCGAATATTGAGCAGACAATAAAATACTCATTGGCAGAAGGATTAAACTTTATAGATGTTTCTGGGTCGTTATTGGCATGTTTAAAGAAGTTGTAATATTTATGGAAGTGTGTTTTTGCGATTTTCTTAAATCCATTTTTAATGTAGATGTTATCGAAAAGGGGGTCATTTCTATTTTGATGGTGAATCACATCGGAAATGATTTGATGGGCAGAGCATACCAATGTATGAATAGATACGGGATTTTCTTCTTGAAACCAAAGTTTAATTGCTGTATCAAGTTGTTGGCACGCAACCTCAATCTTGGAAAATGTTTTTTCTATCATATTTTATTTTCACCCAACGAGCCTGTAGAAAAAGTCAGTTTTTTAAAAGGCACTCCTTCTGCTTGATCAAAAATAGGAAATTATTTTCTTTCATCGAAAGTTTTTACGATCCTTTGTGCAATGTTAGTCTTTTTATGACATTTTTCTTACCACAATACCCTATCACCCAATCCGGTTCCGCTCACTCAAACTCCAGACCATATCGATGCACCTTGAATAGATTGTGCACCGCACAGTAGAGTAACCACTGAGTGTTCACTTTTTGTTTCCCTCGAAGGGTGAATCTGTTCAACCCTATTGTGGAACAAATATTCCCAAATACAGGCTCTGCCGTTCCTAGTCTCCTGTTGTAGATAAGTCTGCCCTTTATCGAATCGATCTTGCGTTTCATCTTCTGTGTGAACGTCTCTGGTTTGGACTCCGCACTCCCCTGAAAGAAGTACACCTGCCTTGCTTCCGTGATGCCTGGATGTCTCAGGCATCTCTCCCGGAGTTGGCAGATCCGGCAGTCGGTCTTTCTCCCATGAAATTTGATTGCCCGCTGCCCCCTGACCACCACATTTCCCCCATTGCGGTATAGACGCTTACTCCCAGGACAGATGCAGTGAGTCTTGTCTTCGCTGATCGTAAAATCCCTGTGAGGCCTGTATAAGTCGGCCACTCCGTAGTACTCGGCCCTCTCTTTTCTAAATCGCTCTTTGTATTTGTCCACATCCGAAAACCGGGGATCTCGCCTCCGAAACTGGGTATCCGCAATATACGCATCAACCCCCTGCTCCATGACCTCCTTCATGTTCGCCTCGGTATGAAACCCGCTGTCGGCTGTAAGCTTCCCCTGTTTGAAGACATCCTTTTTATTGCCAATGGCCTCGAAGTTCTCCCTCGTCCCCTCTATCATTGGAATCAGAAGATCATGCTCCTGCGCCGCCCCAAAGGCTTCGGCATGCACAACGACCTGATGCTTTGAATCTATCACCGCCACCCCATCGTAGCCCTGGATCACCCCGTGGGAGGTCTTCATCTTTGCACTGTCATTGTCCGTGATGTTGCTCTTAATGGGCTTGCCACTCTTACCAGGTTTGTCTTCGTTATCTCGTAACCATGCCTTTATCTTCTTTACCTTCCCCCGGAGAGTCTCCACATACTGCTCTTCCTGCTCCACAACTCCCCGGTCCCCCTCCCTCACATCCACTTCCCGATGCCGCTTCACGATCTGCCGAATGACCTTCTCCATCTTCTCTTTTTTCTTCTCCAATTCTTTCTTCGTCCCACTCCATTCCTTCGAGGCGTCGGAAGGCAGCTTGCAGCCATCCACCGCAAACATCTCTTTGCCGATCAGCCCCATCTCGTCGCAGATCAATAATACCTCAAGAAAGAGATGGATGATCTCTTGATCCAGGGTCGAAATGAAATCTGCGATCGTCGTAAAGTGCGGCTGCGTGTCAGCCGACAGCGCCATGAAGATCACGTTCTCCCGGCAACACTGCTCTATCTTTCGGCTGGAGGTGATCCCCCGAGAGTAAGCATAGAGGATGATCTTTAAAAGAATCGCAGGATCATAGGCAGGCGCCCCTGTCTCGTCGTTTCGGTACCGGGTATCAAAGATGGATAGGTCTATCTCGTTGTCAATGAGGTAATGAAGGCTATACTCAAACGTCCCCGGCAAGATCTGCCGGTCAAAGTGTATCGGTATAAATTTGCCCTGGGAATAATCATAATCCTTGTATCTCGCCATCCAGTCCTCCTAAGCGGTCCCCGCTCTGTTTTCCGCTACAGATATGGCGATATTATCACGCTTTCAGGACTTTTTCTACAGCCTCAACGACTGAGCTAAGGGGCGCGGCGGCTTATTGCCGCGTCCCTCTTAAGCGATTTGATACTATTTAAGGCCTCCCCCTAAAGATGGTAATGTAGGTTTGCAACAAAACCATATCCCATCAAAAGGAGGAAGCCATATGAAATTTTACACCCAGCAACACAAATTTTATTGTGGAATCGACCTTCATACAAAAAAAATGTTCGTCTGCATCCTGGATGCCGGGGGCAACATCCGGATTCACCAAAACATCAATACGGACCCGGAGACCTTTCTGAACATCATCACTCCGTTCCGGGAGGACATCGTGGTTGCCGTGGAGTGCATGTTCACCTGGTACTGGATCGCTGATCTGTGCGTTGAACACCATATCCCGTTCGTCCTAGGTCATGCCCTCTACATGAAAGCTATTCACGGAGGAAAAGCCAAAAACGATAAAATCGACTCCCATAAGATCGCCACTTTGCTCCGGGGAGGAATGCTCCCTCAAGCCTATGTCTATCCGGCCAGGATGCGCGCAACCCGAGATCTCCTCAGACGGAGAAATCACTTAATGAGAAAACGGGCCGAACTCTTTGCTCATATCCAGAATACCCGAAGCCAGTATAACCTTCCCGATCCCCTGGGATGCATTGCCAAACCCAAGAACCGTGAAGGCATCGCCCAACGCTTCGATGACCCTTCCGTCCAAAAGAGCATGGCTGTGGACTTGGAGATGATTGAAGCCTATGACCATATCTTGACCCAGCTCGAACGTGATATCATTGCCTGTGCTAAAGAACACGATCTGAGATCCTATGCCCTGCTTCAAACCATTCCTGGGGTAGGCAGAATCCTCGCCCTGGTCCTCCTCTACGAAATCGAATCCATCGAGCGCTTCCCCCAGGTCCAGGATTTCGTCTCCTACTGCCGTTTGATAAAGAGCATCAAAGAATCAAACGGCAAAAAGTACGGATCAAGCGGTAAAAAGATCGGTAACGCTCATCTCAAGTGGGCCTTCTCCGAGGCAGCGGTCCTTTTCCTCAAAGGCAACGAGCCTGGAAAAAAGTACCTCCAAAGGCTTGCCCATAAGCACGGCAAAGCCAAGGCCCTCTCTATTCTTGCCCACAAGCTGGGGCGTGCCACCTATTTCATGCTCAAAAACAAGGAGGCTTTTAACCAAAAAAAGTTCCTCGGTCTCTAAACTCCGGAGGGGATGGATCAGCCTGCCGCCTAACTGGAACCTCTCAGGGCAGGAGCATGCACCTGCATCCATCAGGGTCAAGAAAACCCATGCATCTCAGAATGCCAAATCGATGGTATGCCAATATTGCCCGGTAGCCCATGATTTGATTGGCGGTCCATCCCGCTCCTCATACTTTTATCAGCGTGCCATGTTGTCAGGTTCTGCCCCTCACCCGAACCTGTAACTAACTGGGGAGCATCTCTGCATACCCCGACGTGTTGAATAGGACGCTACGAGGGCACAGCATAGTTTCTAGGTCGCAGAGGGAACCCTTCTCTCTGCAGTTCCGTCTCAGACGGGATTGAACCTCAATAAGTGTTTGGTGCAGGACCTGCTCTTGCACCCGTGCTGAAATCAAGCTGGAACGACTGCCAACAGGCAAAAGAGCCTTTTTCTCTTAGAACGAAAACCAGTTACCTTTTCGTCGTGGATTTCTTTTCCCTATTGACAACGGGAGGCCTTATAAGTGTTATGCTATTTTTAAATTAGTCTGCCCAAGATGTATCTGGTAATTTATTTAATCTTTCAATATATCTTTTTTCGTCGAATGGTTGTTTAGTTTTTAATACATCAAATATTTCTGCCATCATAACTACACCAAGATATTTCATGACTTCATCATGATTATTTATAATTTTCATAAGCCTATCATACGTTTGTTTTGTTTCAGGTGGGTTGTTATTATTGATTTGATTGTTTATGGCCTCTAATGCGGCTTCACCAGCATAATTTAGGTCTTTAATAACCATTTATAATATCTCCATTTCATTATTTTATCTGCATAACAGATATTAGACAGAAATATTATATTATGATATGATAATTCCGCCTATCATACAATGCTTTATTTTGGACTAACTTGTTAACATTTAAAGGGTTTCTATGGTGAAAATCATGGATATCCCCGATACCAGAGGAGGCGGCTCTTTTTGGGAAGCCTACCGGGCGTGCGTGGAGGAGAACAGGGTACGGCCGGATCGTTCCCCATTCTATGTGAGCTGGGTGAAAGACTTTGCTAATTTTCTGCCTGAAAAAGCTTTGAAAGACAGGTCCAGAAAGGATATTGAAGCTTTTCTGGCTGACCTGGGGAAACGCCGAGGCATTAGTGCAGGAACTGTTGGCACACGCCAAGGTCGTCACCACCATGATCTACACCCACGTACTGAACAGGCCCGGGCTCTCGGTAAACCCCGTTAGAAAGGACGGGGCTTTAACCCCGCCCTTTCTGTAATGAATTGAAGCTTTATTTATATCATCCCCGCCATAAATGGCAGGGCTTTCTAACGGGGTAAAGAGCCCGGCGGATATTTGAGGAAGGTAAAGAGCAATGATATGGTACAGGCTCCCCGGACCATCCGGCCTCGATCTTCTTGGCATGATAGAACATTATCAAAAGAGGATAGAGGCGTCAAGATATTTAAACAGATATTGAACCTGAATCATGCGTGAAAAAGGTATTGTATTGATGTTTGGCCCAGATAAAACGGCACTTTTAAGACATTTTAAGCCTTGGTCCTTAACCTAATTAAAAAGTAGGTTAAAGGACAGCCCAAAATGGAGGTTTTTTTACTTCTGTTCTTACAATTATTTGCAGTACTACGTTGATAAAGGTAACAAACACACAACAAGCTGTCTAATAGTTATCACGCAGGATTCAGGATTAGTATTCAGACAATTAATAGTCGAATACAAAGCATACACACTGCGAGTCTGGGCAAATATAAGTTCAAACTTGCTTGTTGACATATGTTGGACATATCAACTTGTTCGTTGCTCGACGATTTGAATTTCTTTTTCTGTAAGACCATAAAGCTCATATACTAACTGATCGATTTGGTGGTCGGTGGCTTCTATCTGACGTTGTAATCGTGTCTTGTCGTCAGGGGTTTTGGCCATTGCTAACTGTTTATGGAGATCGAGCATCTTCTTAGCAAGATCTACCATCTTGTCGTGATGGGCTTTGTCGTCGGGGTTGGAAAAATTAATGACCCTGATGGGGAGTTGCTCGATGTACTGGCGATTGTACGCATAAAACCCGCCACTGAATGGACTACTGAATGACTTCAAAAAAACATCAAGTAACTTGGAGTTTAGCAAACCTAAGATATATTCATAAGCCATTCGTTCATCTGGCTTCAAAGTGATCCCATAGCCACCACCGCCGCCACCCCCGCTACCCACAAAATAATACAAATATTTTGAATCCAGAGTAAAAGAAGCAGACTTGGCGATACTAGGGGTCAATATTTTCTTCTGCTCCATTTCGCTTAAATTCTGCGATCGTCCGAATGCATACCACCTATCATGTTTCCACTTCCCTCGCTCTCTTGATTCGAGAGCTTCACGATTAAATCGAAGGTACTCCCATGCACGAGGATATATTTCTGTCAGCTCCTTGGTCGATAGCAATTCAGCCTTGCCTTGAACAAGTTTGTAGGGAAAGAGAATGGATTTAGTTAGTTCACTTATATGATACCGTCTGATATTAACAGAACCTTTACAAAGCGGATGCATGAGGTCTGGCTCAATTCTGTGAGGTTGTTGGGTAGCTTCGGAAAAATACATCCCCTTGCCACGATCCGATAGAATGAAAACTTGGTCAGCACCAGTCACCAACCCTTGAAAAATTCTAGCAGCAATATACCCCAACTTTACTGGCATTTTGCCCAACTTCTCAAATAATGCTGCTTCCTTACCAACAGTGAAGTTCCACTCTGAGGGTGTGATTCTGGAGGCAGGTATTTTGCCGTCCGTGGCTTCTTCAGTATTACGCCATGCTGTTAGGTCATCTACCTTAATGAAATGGCATTGCTTGCTGCCTGTCTTATCGAGAAATAAGAGGCAAGTGTAATTGGTTGCACCAGCAAATACTTGCTTGTCTCCAAAATGGACGACTTCTGCAAGGTGCTTGCCCTTTGACAACAGGGCACGTAACGCTTCTCCATATTGAGCATTGAAGAATTTGTGCGGCAAGATAAATCCGAGCCGCCCGGATTTGTTCAGTAGGCTCAATCCACGCTCAACAAAGACTACGTATATATCGTAGTTCCCCTTACTGGCAGAGTTATAGCGGTCTTTATAAATTTCGACTTCTACGGGTGCCCATTCCTTCATCGTCTGGATACGGATATACGGTGGATTTCCGATCACGGCATCGAAGCCGCCTGGTTTCATAATTTCTGGAAATTCTTTTTGCCAGTCGAAAGGATTGATGCGGTATATCTCCTCGTTGTCGAGGAAGTTCATTTGTTTACCCTGGTAGAAATCGGGGCCGATCAGGGAGTTTCCGCATTTGATGTTGCTTCCAAGATCAGGCAAAGCTCTTTCTTTGAATAACTTCATCTGACGTTCCAGAGTGTCTTGATTTTCGCCTTCGAGAACCTTGAGAAGCAGACTCAGTTTAGTCACTTCTACCGCCTGCGGATCGATATCCACACCGTAGATATTATTCAGGAGAATCCTCTTTTTCTCCTGAATGGTCAGATACCATTGACCGCCCCGACCGCGATACATTTCCTTTGGTGCAGGGCTGAAGCCCTGCGCTACATTTCCCTTTTTCGAGTGGTGGGCGAGATACCAATTCAGGTGATAATCCAGGAGATATTGATAAGCTCCCAGAAGGAAAGAACCCGACCCACACGCCGGGTCAAGAATTCGCAGGGAACTGATTTGTTTTGGGGTTTTACCTTCACAGAGCTTTCCCACTGTATTCTTCACAATGTAGTCTACGATATAGGTCGGGGTGTAATAGACACCGCCGGCCTTTCTCACCTCGGGCTTTTCTTCTACTTTAGCCCTATGGCCTTCGGTGAGCCGGATGACTTTTCCCAGGAACTGCTCATAAACATGGCCTAAAATATCCGCTCCCAGGACTGAGAATTCATAGGGCGATTCAGGATAGTAGAGATTCTTAAAGATGTCCTTGAGCGGTTTGTCGTCTAATTTAAGTTCCGGGGTGAGCCGGTCTGTTTTAAAGTCGAAAAGACCGGAATTATACTTGTCATCGGCATGGTAGAAAATTTCCCGGAGACGGTGGTATGTATTGGCGCCGTTAAGGAGAGACTGGATCTGGCCATATTTTTCAATTCCTCGATCCTCACACATCCGGAGAAAGATGATGCGGTCAATCGTGAGCTGGACAGCAAAGTTAAGTTCCTTTACGGAAAGTTTCGGGTTTCTTATGGCGATCTCTTTGGCCAGAGCCTCGCGCCAGGACTCTATCTCCTTTAAGAATTCCGCATCTACCTCTGTAGTCCCCCGCTTCTGTCTCTCGGATTCTGCAAATTTATCAAACGACCCTTTTAAGACAGATTCTTTTGAAAGGAGGTTGTAAATCTCCTCAAAAGAGTCGAGGTATCGGTCATACGTATAAAACCGGACTCGTCCGATACTGGGCTTATCGCTCGGCTTTGGCCGAAGGCGGCAGTCATAGATCGCCAGCGCTTCAAAGTCTGTCAGAATGGAAATAGGGAGCTTGGCGCTCCAGGCATATCGTCTCAGTTGGTAAGCTGGGCTGGTTTGCTCCTTGATGTCAACGGAGGGCTTTTTCGTTTCGAGAAAAAACTTTCTAACACCACCCATACGAAAGCAGTAATCCGGGGCTTTAGTGGCGCCGGATACCTTTATCGCATCTTCATGGACGACATCTTTGTACTGCTCCGCATATCCAGCCTTATTAGCCACATCCCAGCCCAGGGCTTCAAAGAAGGGATCAATGAATTCTCTTCGGAGTTGGGTTTCGTTGTAGGCAGGGCTACGATATGCCTCGATATTGCGTTCGAAGCGTTCAATAAGATCGGATATCTGTTTTAAGGCTTCCTTCATACCCTCAAAACCTTCAACCCCGCTGTCTTGGCAGCTGAAAGTTGCTGGAGGTCAGAAGAGACGAAAGTTTCTGCCTCGAATTCCAATGCGCAAGCTATATGTAACGCATCCAGAGATCGCACCTTACTGGTTTCCAGAATGTGAATGGATTGTTTGATCACTGAAGGAGTGATATTGCAGATTAAAGCATCTTCGATATCCCTCAATAATCCCTCTTTCGCATTCTTATATTGATCCTCTGTGATAACCGATTGTCTTCTAAGTCGACATAATGCAGAGACAATTTCCGGTAGACAAATCGAGCTCACTCCCAACATCGTCGATTGTGAGCAAATCTTTTCTACTCGATCGCTTCCGGGCTCGACAATATATCGCTTTGCAAATGCCGAGGAGTCAAAAAAAACTTTCATCTTTTAGATTGTTTCCTCTCCCGGAGTATTTCTCTGCTCAATGAGACGCCCTTGATTGATAATTTTAGGCCTGGTTTTTTCCAGGAGACCATTCCCTCTTCAACTGGAGCAGGTACAACTTCGGCAATGGGCTTCCCATGACGAAGTACCCTTACCGTTTCACCTTTCTCAACCACATCAAAATAGGTGGCGGCATTTTGGCGGAATTCAGTGAATGTGACTACTTTCATGTTTATTAACCTCCATGTTCATCGATGTACATCAATGTACAAAATTTTTATTGAACAGTCAAGGGTTAAATGAGTGGATCTGTGATTCAGACAGTAAGACTATAGACCTCAGACATTAGACTGAAGAGCAGAAATTGCCAGGGATGACACAAAGATAAAGGACTGGCAGAGAGCAGTGGAACTGGCACTCTTGGTATATACGAAAAAATTTCAAAAGAGTGAAATATAGAATTAATTTCATATATTTGAGGAGTCTGATGTCTAACGTCTGAAGTCCAGTATCTGAATTGCAATGAGTGGATGAAAGCAAGAGAAGAGAGATTTGACAAACCTATCCAAAGCGGATAATTTGGGAGCGATGAAGGAAATTGTTGAGGTCGCTGTCGGGCTTCCTGTTTCAAAGACTTTCCATTACCTCATCCCGGAGAGAATGAGGGGTTCTCTTCAGGTGGGGATGAGGGTGCTTGTCCCTTTCAAAGGGAGGAAGGTGACCGGTTTTTGCCTCGACCTTCTCGATCAGCCACCCAAAGGGATTGAAGAGAAGTTGCGCGAGGTGGAGGACCTTTTAGATGAAGCGCCCCTTATCGATCCGCAGATGCTCCGTTTCTGCCGCTGGATTTCCGATTATTACCTCTATCCCCTGGGTGAGGTGATCAAGGCAGGACTTCCGCCAGGACTTCATCTGAAGAGCGAACTGGTTTTAAGTCTGACAGATGACGGATTGAAAGCCCTTATCCGGGAGAGTTTAGAGCCGGTTCCGAAGAAGGTTCTGAGGGAGATCGAAAGGTGCGGAAAGATCTCTTTGAAGAGAGTGTTGAAGATTTTTCCTGGCGAGATCTCCAGGCCACAGCTCTTTTCCTTGAAGAGAAAGGGTCTCCTTAATATTGAGGCAGAATTAGAAGGCAAGGAAGTCAGGCCGAAATTTGAGAGGATCGTCCGTTATGAGGGAGGAGAGTCTCTTCATCCGGTCTCAAAAAAGGAGTCAGAGATCCTGAGATGGGTTGAGGAGAGAGGGGAGATCTCTTATCCCGAACTAAGTAAGAGATTCAAATCTCCTTCAAAACCCGTCCGGTCTCTTCAGGAAAAGAGGCTCCTCTCCATCGCTCTTCATGAGGTCTGCCGTGATCTCTCGGTCCAATCCGAACTCAAACCCTATCCGAAACCCGAACTCACTCCGGATCAGGAAAAAGCGCTCGGAGAGATACTGAAAGGAATCGATTCGAAACGATTCTCCCCTTTTCTCATCCACGGGGTCACGGGAAGCGGCAAGACAGAGGTTTATCTTAGGGCGATTGAAGAGGTTTTAAATCACGGAATGGAGGCGATCGCCCTCGTTCCCGAGATCTCTCTGACGCCTCAACTCCTTTCCCGATTCAAGGACCGCTTTGGGGAGAACTTTGCCCTGCTCCACAGCGGACTCGGAAGAGGAGAACGCTATGACCAGTGGAGGAAGATCTGGAAGGGAGAGGTGAAGATTGCCCTGGGAGCCCGCTCCGCCATCTTCGCCCCTTTTAAGAATGTGGGGATCATCATTGTGGATGAAGAACATGATCCCTCCTATAAACAGGAGGAGAAGTTGAAGTATCATGCGAGAGATATTGCTGTGGTCAGGGCCAAGGAATCGGAGGCCACGCTCCTGTTGGGATCAGCCACCCCGTCACTCGAATCGTTCTACAATGCTGAGAGAGGGAAGTTCCGTCTGTTAACCCTTCCGGAGAGGATCGGAAGAAAACCCCTTCCGAAAGCGGAGGTGGTGGATATGAAAAATGAGAAGGGTCTCCTCTCAGAGAAGTTGAAGGCGGCCCTTCGGAAAAATATCGAGGAGAAGAGACAGAGCCTGCTCTTCCTCAATCGAAGGGGTTTTGCAAACTTCATCCTCTGCCCGGAATGTGGCTTCACCTTCAAGTGTCCCAACTGCAGTGTCACACTGACTTACCATCTGAGAAATCGTTCCCTCCAATGCCACTATTGTGATTATCGAATCAAAGCGCCGGGAGACTGTCCGAAATGTGGAGGGCACCGGCTCCGGGGAATGGGAATCGGAACGGAGCGTTTGGAACAGGAGATTAAAGACTTGTTCCCCGGGATAGAAGTGGGAAGGATGGACCGTGATACGACCTCGCGAAAGCATTCCCATCAACAGATCCTGAAGGGGCTGGAGTCCGGGAAGACAGACATCTTAGTGGGAACGCAGATGATTGTCAAAGGCCATGACTTTCCCAATGTGACCTTTGTGGGTGTGATCTCTGCGGACACTTCGCTGCACTTCCCTGATTTCCGGTCGAGCGAAAGGACCTTCCAGCTCCTCACACAGGTGGCAGGGAGGGCGGGCAGAGGAGAGGCACTCGGAGAGGTGGTGATCCAGACCTTTAACCCGGATCATAACAGTATCCTGAGGGCAAAGGATCATGACTTTGATGGATTCTATCGAGAGGAGATCGGGTTCAGACAAGCCCTGGAATATCCTCCCTTCTCAAGGTTGATCAATTTCAGGCTGACCGGAAATAGCGAGAAGAGGACGAAGATGGCTGCAGAGGAGATGGAGAGGATCGGACAGTTGCTGTTGAAAAGAGGGTATGGAAAAGGGATTGAACTTTTAGGCCCCACCGCTGCCCCGTTTGTTAGGATGAAGGGCAAATTCCGTTTCCAGATGCTGGCCAAGGGGAAAAGCCCTCGATTGCTTCATCAATTCGCTAAAGAATTGGCCCAACAAATGGAGATTCAAACAAGGGGGAAACGGGTCAATTTGGATAT
>Ga0315277_10007785_pt1 | contig 13850 bp, 16 predicted proteins | sample YL17G05_15_MG_FD_203695 | JGI IMG/M metagenome (GOLD analysis project Ga0315277, IMG submission 203695) | Sediment microbial communities from Yellowstone Lake, YNP, Wyoming, USA - YL17G05_15 | ecosystem: Environmental > Aquatic > Freshwater > Lake > Sediment | place: USA: Wyoming | collected... | reverse complement strand
CGGTCTCCACTGACGAATAAGAAACCGCAAGACTATCCGAATGATTGACGTTTAAGACAAGTGATATACCGATAACACAAGCGTCGTCGGGTTCGATTGCAATTGCACCAGCATTATAAGTAGCGTCGTCAATTCCGTCAATCGCCTTGATTGCAGTAGCAAGTGCAGCAAGGTCTGTAGCGATAACACCCGTCAAGGTGATAGTTATAGGAGTGGCGGCGCCGTTGATAGTCGCAACGATCGTGCCGCCCGTTTCTGTTCCTGTAAACGTCGCAATAACCTGCGCTCCTCTATGCCCGATAGCAAGCTGAGTACATTTCGGATTTTGTGAACAGATTGCGCTTGCTGCTTTATACTCGGATGCGTCAGTCCCCGAAAGTAAAGCGTCAGCAATCGCGCCCAGTTCGTCTGTAGAAAAAAATCGCAGACGTTCCGGAAAATTTGCATTTCCGCCTAGTATCATTACTGTACCGAAACCGACTTGTGAGATGTTGACGGACTCACGAGAAATCTGGACATCAACAATTTCATTTAATGGAGCCATGTAATTTCCTCCTTGTAAAATTGGATTAGGAATTAGACATTTATATTCTCAATGGTTATGGTTGATAGATCAGGATTATAAAAATCTTTTTCAATATTCGCGTGTTCAATTATTCCGCTTGTGTCAGTATCGGTTTGTGCGAAGCGGAATTTAAGGTCGAGAATATTCCTTTCTTCCCACCTCGAGTCAACGACTTCCGATATACGGCTAATAACAAGGCGATTGACAAAGACAACTCCTTTCATCCGTAAATCGTGGCGGATCGCGGGTTTTGATAAGGATGTTTTTAACGATTCGCAGAAGTCCATTGAGTTCTTCCCGATTCCTTGACAGAGAAGAACGAAGTCCCTATTACCTGTCAGGTTGCCGGAGCCATCAACAAAATCCTGCTTAACAGTATCAATCGTTGACAAATGAAAGGATACATAAGGAACGGTCGGTCGTGGTGCGTTCTGGTGGTACCATATAATAGGAATAGTCGGAAGCACCGCATGTGCCCAGTCGTAAAGCGCGTCTTGTACTGTCGAAAGAGAAACCATTGTCAAGTCTCAATCGCTTGCAAAAGGGTAACAATATATTTATAATGAGAAATTACATTGTTCTGCCACGGTGCTTCCGCACTCACCTCGTACCGCTCATTGTTTATGTCAACACAATCCGGATTGGCAGTACCGGGCGTCCATGCAACCATTTTTGTATCTGTAAAGATTGTATAGGACTTTCTTTCTCTCCTGCCAATATCAAGATATAGCATATCGTGATTGGTTGTTGGTTGCACGCTTGCGTCAAGATTGATAACCGTAGGCGCACCCTCGACCCAGCGACCCTTGACAAACGCACCAGCGCCGAAGTGCACTCCTGAAAGTGGTTTACGGAAAAGAGAGTTCATTTCCTATATTCCTCTACATGCTGAACACTATTAAGCATTTGTGCCGTGTCAATCAACGTACGCGACGATTTTTTTCGGTCGATTGTTCTTTGTTGCAAAGGAGGAGGAATGTTACTATTGATTTTTATTTTCATCTTATTCGTTAACCACTCCCCTATCTTTGCAATCCCGACCATTGCTGTTTGCGTTCCTGAAATGACAAGATGTGCCTGTTTCTTTTTGAACTCTTGCAGTTCTTGAAAGTTCTCATCCAGTGAAGCACGTACGAAAGGACGCTCCGGTATATTTCTTTTAGGAGCGCCGAACTCATGCACTGCCGCGATTTGGATTATTTCAGACATATTATCTTTCCTCGTATGTCCAGAACCTTTCCTTTTTGCTTCACCGACTTCCGCGTTCTCCGGGAAACCCACCTTTGTAAACAGATGATCCATCCTGCCGATTTCGGAAATCCTTTTACTATATCCTTTATCAATAATTCTCTGTTGACAACTCATGCAAAAGGATTCCACTCCCATTGATTAGCTTGTAATGTTTCTGCAACATCACCCATCCTCGTTGTGGCGCTCATTATATTACCTCTCATCAACTCAATTAATTCTTGTCCGTAGACTGTTGTGGAAAGTGCGCCGTAACGCTTTGAGGCGTTTGAACCCGCTGAAAAGGATTTTGACAGTTGACCTTCACCTTCACTTGTCAACTGCCCAGCTGTACCCTGACCACTGGAAGTACCTATACCCGGATTGCCGTTTCTTTGTGCTTCAAGCGAAAAGAAGTGAAGCACACGGAGAGCAATCGCCGTCTCCGTGTGCATCCCAAACGCTTCACAATTTGTCAGCTCGCGTGCGTAAATAATCATGTTATTTACTCTTGGGTCTGTTGCCCATTGTGGGGCACGCATTTGTATAATTTGTAAAGCGTTCATCCTTGCTTAATTCCTCACTTCCTTATCGGCATATTCATATTGTCAATGTTCTCAATCTGCTTTTCGATTGCCGCAACAATATTGCCGCGTTTCTCCTTTGTCTTCCAAACAGTGAGAGTCGGTTTCTTGACAACATCAGGAAGCAGTGTAAGTGCCTTCTTTTCCTCCATGTCAAGAAGCGCGTCCACGACATCGTTATCGGGAACGAGTGCGACACGGTCGGGCGTCATCACTAATCGGGACGGATCGCCAGCAGTATCCTTTTTTGTCGGAATAATGACCAGCAGTCCCGCTTCCCTCTGTTCCTTAAATGCCAAGTCCTCCTTGATGGAATCAGGCACTTCACCATTGATTCCGGGGAAGATGAAGAAAGACTGCGTTAAACCTTTCGTATCCTTAAAAGGAAAGATACGGACATTCGGACAAGTGTTGTTGACTATCATGGAATTTAACCCCTTTGAAGATGTGAATTGATATACGAGGGTTTGTGTTGCTTGCGCACCTCTACGCCCACAAAGGAGGGAGGGGTTAAATCCTCCGGATAAATTTAACCCCTCTATTGTGAACTAGAGACCTTCCGCAATTGAGATTGACAAAGGATAAGGAGTGATAATGCCCGCGATTTTTGCATGGCAGGCGATTAGCCACTCGAGTCCCCGCTGCTCTGGTGGAAACTGCTCAAAAGGTTGCGGAATATGCAACTGGATTTTCCTTGGGTCTTTCTTGTAAAGCACCATGATATTCGTAGTGGTTGCTTGGTTGCCCGTGCCCGCCCGTATGATTGACGGTTTCGGCGCTACAAGTTGCAGTTCGTTAAGTGCCTCAATCGTCTTGACGGACGGATTATTTTGAAGGAAAAATTCCGCAACTGTAAAGTTGCTATATGTTGACCGCGGAGTGCTGGTGACATATGCCCACTGCTGTAATGGTAGTAGCATTGTGTCGGGCATCTCAACGCCTTTTGTCAATACGATCATATTGGCAACGGCCTTATTCATGTCCGTCAATGCAGTTTCAGGATTCGACCCCCACGATCCGGACAGTGATGTATCAATCGTGACGTTGGGCTGATAAAGGATACCCGTGAGACCACCCCAAATATTGTCGGTCGGATAGGCGAAGTAGGAAATCTGATTGACAGTCTGCTCATAAGCCTGACGCGCTGCTTCCGCTTCTAACATTTCAAGGGGCTTGTTTGCGAATCGTGCCGCTCTTACTTCGTCAATATTGTAACCGTATGAAGCGCCGAATGGCCGAACCGGGGTCGTGAACTCTCTCGCTCGCACGTTGACACGCGGCAGTCCGTCAGAGTAGTTTGATATAACTTTCATCATACCTACTCTGTCAAACTGACGATAGGTAATGCTCTCGGCACCCGGACCCGCTTCTGTCATTACCGGGAAAAGACGCATGGCCTTGTACTCCGGGTAAACCACGTCGTACGTTTGCGCCATGATGTATTCAAGTTGACGGGCGAAAAAGATGTTTTCGTTTGCGTCAAGGTGAACACTGTTGATCTCAACCTTTTTGACTGACATTGTGTTACTCCTTGTTATCGGTTATTGACACAGTGATAATTTACTTTTAAGAATGAACTTTCCTTTACTTATGATTACTGCGGTTGGTTGATGTCAACAAGTGCAAGCTGACCGACCGCGGTTGTAACCGAACGCCATATCATCCCATCGACGAGTATTGCCGTATCTGAGTCGCCGTCATTGCGGAAGTTTCCTGCATCCTTGTAAAAGCCTGCTGCGTATCCAACTGGTGCGGTCGTTGACGGGGCGGTAATTACCGAATGGTCTCCGAGTATTCTCATGTAAACGGGATCGCCGTTACTCACAACCGTTTCCGCGGTTGTCCAAATACGACCACGAAGCAGACACCCGACGGGCGCTCCATTATTGTAAAGAATCGGAGCGTTAAGTGCTGGATAAGGCTGCTGTATTGCCTGTGAGACGATTGACACGCCATAAATGACATCCGAGGATGTCACACTGGAAGTTGCCGTTGTCGGTGATTGACTTCCAATAATTGTAATATTGGTGACAAGCACATCGAGTCCGTCAACCGCGTACACGAGTATCGTCCGTGAATCTGTGTCGCTGGGATCAAGTACCGCATTTGCAACGCCCGTGATTGCCTTGATTGCCGTAACGATTAACGCCATAGTTGCGGCATGAGAACCGGAAAAAGTTACAGGCGACATTGCGTTACCATTAACTTTCAGGTTGACGACATCGGACGCTTGTAGATCGCCCGCAAAGATGATCGTACTTTTATTCGCTTTTGGCAAGCGCCCCTTATTCGGGAGACCGACCTGTTGTACAACCGCAAGTCCGAGACCTATTGCCTCCGAAGCTTGCAGTCCGTCCTTGGTAGTAAACTCGGCATCGGCAATGAGCCCGTTCATCGCTGCGCCCATATACCTGTTGTAAAGAATCTGTGACATTGGTATCACTCCTTTGTGGAAGATTGATTATTGAGAACTATAAACTCCTGCTTGATTACTTTTTACTTCCGAGACTTCGATCCGACTTCCTTCTCTGGCATGGATTTGCTTCCGTTGCATCCGTCGGTTTTTGATTTCCACGCTTCCTTGACACCTGATTGATAACGCTTCTCCGCCGCTTCCACGCCCGGTTCGTTTGTGCCAGCACCGTCCGCGTGTCCGCCGTTGTCAAGCCCGGACTTATTCCGCTGGTCTGCCATTGCCGCGTCACGCTTGATTTTGTCGGACGATTCCAGTGCGCTGTCAACTCGAGCATTCAGATAATCAGTGCTCACGCCGTCGAGTTTTGCGTCCGGAAAGACAGTAAGGACAATTTTTTTCTTGATGTCCTCATCGGACAATGTTGCGATTGTGGGATGGTCTTTTTCATCAAGCACGATCGTTGCCTTACGTTCAAGGTCAATCCGAGACTTGACCGCACCCGCAACCAGAGTCGGAATCGTTTTCTTTTCCGCTTCCAGCGCGTCGACTCTTGACTTGAGAGAGTCGCGGTCTGCTTTGGTTACGTCGTGTGCCGCTTTTTCCGTTCTAATTGTGTTGTCTGTGGAATCTGCACGAGCGGTTTCCTTCGTCAAGAAATTGATGACTTCGGGTGCCGCTTCGTATTCGATTCCGTCAATGCGTACTTTTGCCATGAGTCGCTCCTTTGGTTTATGATTTGGAAAGGAATGTATATCTAAATCAATGTCTGCACTGTCAAGATTAATCCTTGCGTTTCCGCCCGCACGCGCGAAGTCTACAATAGCAAGGTGATTATAGCGTATGTTTGTTTGTTTGCAATCGAAACGCATACCATCGACTTCTCCTGCTTCGTCAACCATATCGCATTCGTATCCGAGAGAGAGACCGCGTTTTCCATTTTCAACTTCCTTGATTGCCTCCCCGTCGATAACGGTTATTGGCACCTTGACATTTTCACCGTCAGGATGAACATTCTCACCTGTAAATCCAACCTGATATTGCTTTGCATTTGAGGGGTCGAGAAGTCCGGTTGTTGTGGGAGGATGATTGTTTGCAAGAGGAATCATTTTCATTGACGCGAGAGAGTCCGCATTGAACACTTCCCGATGGTCGCGTAACTCTCTGCGTACGGAACCATCCTCATTATGATATGTAAAAATTCCGGTCCTGGTCACGATCGCATCAGTACGCAGGAAGCCTTCCTTTGTTTTGTAAGTGTTCTTTACGGACGATAAATCGAAACGGATCACCTTTGCCATAATTCTCCTTTCTTTATAGCCGTAGCCCCTCGGCCTTACCCTGACCGAGGGGTCGTCTAACTGACAAAATAGAAACGGAGCCACATGAGAAGGGTAATTTAATCAAGGGTTGTCCCTACCTTGTCAATATCGGATTGTGTGATTACGGTTTCCCGAGTGAGTCGGCGTATCTCTATTTTAAGGGATTTGTGTTCTTCTTCGTCAATAGCGGGTTGTGCTTGCGCTTGTAGTTGTGCCGCAAGGTCAAGTATCACTTCGTCAGGCAGTTCAAAGTTTAATATCATAAAATAAAAAAAGCCCACGCACCTATGGCGGAGTGCGTGGGCTTACCTTGAAAGGAGGTTTGCGGACCACGAATACAACTTGAATATATCACTAAACCGGTAAAGAGTCAACATTTTTTTTTAAAAAATCGCGCTCGATATTGGAAGTTGCACGACCGATACCGCCGTCTTTACAATGGATAGTGATGATTATTTTGCCGGTAAACCTATCCTCCGATAAGCACTTCGCAATGAGTTGACCGACAAGAACGATCAAATCTTTGATGGTCATTTATCCTCCAATTGCATATAAACAATATCCGGTCGGCCATTATTATATTTTTTGTAAAGATCATAACTCCAGTCGTGAGGTTTATAATCATCCAACCATTTGTCTCGTTTGTATTCCTTGAAACCATTGCGTCCGTAAACCGCTGGAAGGACAGTATCAAAGCAGTCGAGGCGTTTTGCGCCTTGACGAATAGCAAGATGGCACAAGTCGTCAGTTGTGACATTACAGTTCTCCATGTGAATTACACTTTGTAAATCACCATCTTTTGTTATGGCAAAGCAGGAACGTCCATCCTGTGCAATGAATGTACGACTATCCGCATAATCCTTTTCATTATGCAGAGTAACGCTGGAACCATACTTGTGTTCACTTTTTAATTTGGAAAGATTGTCGCGGTAGTATTGAGGATTTTCTACTTCGTAAACGTCACCGGAAGGAGTATGATGTGAGGCAATTACCCGCCCAGAGTTTCCAACGCTTCTTCTAATGTCAACCCCTTCTCCTTCGCCACCTGCCGAAGTGCCGCCTCTGTTTTCGGACCCTGTCTGCGGAGCCTCTCGTCTATACTCAATTTTTCCAGTTCCTTCTTGTCCATGCTCACCTTCTTTCTCTCCTTTAATATAACCTATTTCTTTCGTTTTGTCAATACCTTTATTAGAGGAAGAACTGCCTTCCCCACTACCACCGATCTCTCCGGGTCGACCAGCATGACCGAAGTTGCCGGAACCGGGTCCGCCGTCTGCACGACCTTCCGCTTCCGCGTCTGACAATCCTTCTTCGTCAGTCTCCTCTTGTAAATCCTCCTCTGGAAAAACTGCTTCCGCCCAGCAGCGACATTGATAATCCTCTCCGGGTTGTCCTTTGTATGCGTCAATGTTGTCACGATCTTCCCATGTTTCGCCGTTGTCGTCGCTGTACTCGTCTCCGTTATCCCAGTTACAGGTTTTTCCCTCGAGTGCTGCGTGCGTGTCTCTCACACGTTCGTCAAGTGATGTATGCCAGACATATTCCTTGATACCGATTGCTTCTTGACGCACGCGGGTCAGTTCTCCATTAAATTTACCAATCTGATCTCTGGCAATGAGACGGGCTCGAGTTTCGAGTTTGCTAAATACGCCCGGTTCAAGGTCGGTGCCTTCCATTAACGATTCCTCAATTGTATCTACACGATCTCCTGACCGTATGCCTGATGTAATAACACGCGAGACATCGTTATAAGTGTCCTCCGTCAACTTTGTGATTAATGAGGAACCTTCCTGCACGAATGATTTGATATGCGAACCAAGGAAGGACTCTCGTCTGTAAACATCAACTCCGAGCACCTTGACAAGGGTATCCTGCCATTGTTTATCGTTCCAATTAGAAGTCTTTTGTCCTATGTTAGTGAGTTGTGCCTTGATTCTTTCCTTATGAGAAGTGTTATTGAAACCAACTCGTAAGGCTAACAATAGATTGTCAAGGTTTTCAGTCCACGCGTCCCTGTGATGTTCACGATCACGCTCGAGTATAATCGGCCTTAAATGCTCTACAATGCCAAGGACGTGCTGACGCAGTTCCTTTACAATGGAGATTATGAAAGTGCGATAAGCAATCTCCACTGGACGAGGATACTTCCATATCGGAGGTTTACCAAGGTGCTTAATATTGTGAAGATTGCGTTTCGCAATCGCTTCCGTCAATTGATGATTCATGCTATCTCTTTATACGTTCCTGTTGTGTCTTTACTTTTTGTAATTGTGCTTGTTGCCAAGGGTCACCCCTTGCCGCAATTTCCGCACGTTTGTTTTCCGCTTGTTGCCATAAACCTTCTCTCCTCCATTTATCGTGAATCTCCTTAACTCTCTGTTCTTTACTTTTCAAAGGAGACTTACCAACTGTTTCACTGCCTTTTTTCCCACCACCTCCACCACTTCCTCCGACTTCACCTTGACGACCGCTATGGTTGAAATTACCCGAACCCGTTCCACCATCCTGCTTGCTCTTTGCTCCGACAGACGATTGAGTTGACAAAGGACGATTGTTGTCTGCCATCATAGGTAATATTTTCATACTCGTACTTCTCCTTTTACTTCACAGACGGAACGAACTTCCACTTCTGTAAATTTGTGAGGGTTATTGCGGAGGTCAACATCGCCTCCGATTCGCTTTGGGAAGAAATCAAGATTTATGAGTTGATTGTCGGATAAGAATACATCTCCTCCTATTTCTTCCGGTAATCCTTCAAATGAGGAAATCTGATTGAAGTATGCGTGAAAATCCTTATGTATCTTTTTCGGCGCGCCCTTGCATGATGTCAATTTATTATTATGAACGTGATAATCGTATGCTTCGTCGGGCCCTCCTTCCAAATTTGTCAACCCGCTCGAGTTACAATGGAAGTCCAGCACAACTCTGGGCGTGCCATTGAGAGACTTAAGCGGGTTGTGATTCGATATAAATTCTCCATGGACAATCTCCGGAGCGCCTATATGATCCGTCAACTTATTTCCGGAACAGATGATATATCCATAGAAGTCTCTGGGCAATTTCAGTTCTGTCAAGGATGTAAGGTCAGAATCAGAAATGTCAATTCCGTCGCTTGCGTCCTGCTTCTGATTTGTTTTCTTCGGTTGTTTCGGTTGCGGAGAGAGAGGATTTTTTCCGAACATAGTTCCGCGTTGTTGTTTGTTCTGCCAACCCGCGATTGACGCTTGCGATTCTTTTTCCGCGATTGCACGCTTTTGTTTTTCTTCCGTGTCAATTGAACCGGTTCCTTCCTTGTAAAGTTGCGTTCCTTCTTCCAAAGCGATCTTATGTTCTTCCGACAACTGCGTATCGTGCGTATACATATCTCCACCAAACCTTGAATTAGAAACCTCGTCCGGCAAGAGAACGCCATCTGTCAAGTAGATATGGTCAGTGTCCGCTTGTGTTTTGCGTTGGTCAATTATCTCCTTTTGAGTCGGTTGCCAGAGAGGATTAAATTGCACGAACCACTCGTCGTCAAGCGGGTCTCCCAAAGAAAGGTTAATGTATTCTATCAAGCGGTTTAGTTGCGGCAGGAAATCCTCTTGCTGCTCTCCTACTATCTTGTCATAATAGAACCGCACTTGTGACGCTTCGTCTGCGGATAATCCTGCTTGTGACCGCCCCATGAATAGACAAACGGGGATTCCTGTAACGGCACAGAACGCTTCTATAATTCTATCAGTCACATCTCCAATTCCTGTGACAGTTGCCGACTCGCGTTCGTATGTTTCTTCCTTGTCAAGAAGGATGGTATTCATTATGTGCTTGGTCATATCTACATAGTTAAGTCGCTTTTGTGCTTTCTCGGTTCCTCCTTTTGTTGAAATCATTTCTTGCAAGTTGTCAATAGTCATTTTACCAATGATAAACTCATCCAAAATTGTTTCGAGATTACCATAAGTTTCGCCCAGTGCCCTGAGTCGATCCCAAACTGCCTGTAAAACGGAGTCCGCCCACCCCATGTTTTGTATTCTTATCAAGTCAGTCACATCCTCACCCTCGAAACGCAAGACCCTTGACTCATGCACATAGAAAGGAACGCCGTACAGTGGCGTGATTAAATATCTCTCCGGTAAACCGAACTTCTGATTTGCTGGATCAAGGTATAAATCAGCCGTGTTGACAGTCATCCTCCATCTGTCAAAGACGTGTATATGGTCAATTGATTTTATTTTTCCTTCATTGACAGGCTTTTCGTAAGAGGAACCGTCATTGATTCCTAATACAGCAAGAGAACCACCGAATAAACGTGCAAGTCGCATAGCGCGTTTGAGTTGTTTGCGTGCGTCAAGTTCCTTCATTCTCAACTCCACCTTACCATCAGTATCGCCTTCAAGTTTGTACCATGCACGCAGCATATCATTGACAGGAAGGTTGACCGCTCTTTTGGAAAGACCGTCGCTTCTGTAAAGATATGTCAAGTCCATATATGTCAACCTTGGGTCGGCAATGAATCCAGTAGCAAGTCGCTTATCACTTCCTGCAAAGCCAAGTCCTGTAAGGAGATTTGCCCATCCGTCAACATGAGCGGAAACATCCGCCGCGTCAGCATGAACAGTATTCTTACTTGTCAGTCGCCTTCCAATTCTCTCACCCACTGGAGTTGGCAATACTGAATCATGTTTGACGGAGGAATATATTTTACCTGTTGCTTCTCTTGCCATTTTCTTCTGTTGACTTGCCGCACGAGATTGACGCATGAGATTACTCCTTTAAAAATGTATCGTAGTTAATTGTCCTTTGTCCAAATTTAGTATAGAGAACATAACGCTCGACATCTTTTGTATGATCGTTCTGCTTGATAGGTTTATCCTCACCTTTCAATTGTGCCTTTTCGTCCCAGACATAGCCATCATAATCCGCGCTTGTTTGCGGACAGTCTTCCGATATGGCATAATCTCCGCTTTTCAACATCCTTGCTTGCGTCCTTATTCCGTCAATCACATCATTTTCCGCATCAGTCAAGTTTGTGATTCCGTCCTTGATAAGTTGTACTTTGAAGGACGCGGCACTCGGGTCGATTATGTACTCATCAATATCGTATCCTTTTGTAAATGTAATTAAGTCCTTTGAATATTCCTCATCTGTCTTTTGTTTGCTATGTGCCTTTGAATCATAATAATATTCCCTTTCCGCCCAGACATAAGGACGTCGCGTTATGTCAACACCAAACATTATAAAGCAAGTAGGATTTCCCGTGCCATAATCTATACCGACGATCCTCTTGGTTGGTTTACATAAGATAAGTCTGCTTTTAACATGAATGTCCTTATCGAAGAAATCATATATAGCACCCTCGGCAAGCACCCATAAAGAAAGGATATATCGTTTGTAAAACACGCCTGAATAGATATTTTTCAGGTTATCAATATATCCTCTTGTCAAGGAAGGATTATCCGAAAGGTAAAACGTGTATCTTGCATATTGAGAGAACCCACTCGAGTCCTTTGTAAACAACTTTGCATTGTCCAGAAATTTCACCTTTGCAAAGTGAAAAGGAGAATCAGGATTCATAGTTGCAATACCGCATGAGTACGGCATAGATAAACGAGAGAAAGCCATGTTTACAAATGATTCATGGTGCCGTGTAAATTCGTCCGCATACCAATAGCCAAATGTTGCACCTTGTATCTGCTTATAATCATGATCTTTGCCTGATCCTCTAACGTAAAACTTCTTATCACGCAACCCATCATAGTTGATGATTAAATAATCCTCTTTGTTTGTCCTTACTTGTCTAAATAGATTTTTACCATAAGGGTCAAGGATATTCATCCATTCTGCTATCACGTTGCGCGCAACTGACGAAATAGAATAACCTGAAATCAAGATGTCGCACGCTGGAAGTGATTGTATCCTTTTTATCGAAGCGAAGTTGGCAGTATAAGATTTTGCCGATCGTACCGCACCCTCCAACATTGTAAACTTGCTATGGAAGGAACCATGATAGGCTTCCTTCATCTTTGCGGAAGGAGGATAAATTAGTTTACTCATTGCGGTACAATATTGCTTTTTGAGGAATCAAATAATCCCGAAACAACTTCATATTCGACTGGTCTTTGTTCTTTTTCGTTTGTGCTGCCGTCAGCCTGATTCTCTGACAACCACTTCCTTCTGTTTGTCAACCAAATTTCTTGTGCCCTTACATTAGGTAATATATGTCGGATAGATCGCGTGACTGTCCTTTGCGTGCCTGCAAACATTCCTCCACTGACTTCCGTGACTGTCATATCACGCAATTTATATCCTTCACATCTGCGGGCAAGCGATCTGATTACTCTTTCATCAAGGTTGTTTGCTGCGGTCTCCATCTCATGCTTGAATGTCTCGTCCATTTCCATCCACGCACGTAAAGTAGACTCTGGTTTACCAATTTGTTTTGCAATAAGACGCACACTTTCGCCCAGTTCCGCGAGCTTGACACATGCAGTTCTGTACTTGTCAATTTCTTCGGAACCTCGTGGGTGCCCCGCATGTGCTTTCTTTTGGAGAATACGGTTCTGTCGCGCGAAGTACTTGAGGAATTTAATTTTATGCAAGGAATAAGTTACAGGATGAACGCGTAATTTAAAAGCTATGTCCTTATCTGTAAATCCATTGCATTTTAGTTGCCAAGCGTGGTTTAAAATTGCTTCGGTGAGAATAAAACGTTTTCCGCTTTTCATGTCCCATAATATATCATATTTGTTTCAGTATGTCAATAGCTTTGTGCAAATCGCTATTTCGTAGGCGCAAGCACATGCCATTATTGACAAAAAGATAAATGCCGAAACTACCACCGTAACTATAGTAATACGCCTTAATTTTTCACAACTTTCTTTTTGCATATTTTCCTCTTCTCAGTTTTATTTTTTCCTGTCAATGTTTTCTCCCAATCATCCTCATCAATCCACTCTGCCTCAAGTCCTGAATATGATTTAAGCACGGCAACAACTCTCTGCGACCGCATCGTATTTTCCGCTCGTATAATAATATTGTTCTCTAATGCAAACTCCAAAAAAACCCTTGAGTTCTTTGATGAATCAGGAAACATCCTATCTATACAACTCAGAACGTCAACCAATCTTCGGAGATTGCATACAACTCTATTCGAACTGACACCTCCAAACATCCTCTCAAATATTCTTTGATAGTCAACGTACTCTCTGCTCCAAACCTTACCCGCAACCGTTCTCTCCCGTTTTCCATCCGTCAACTTAAACTTACCGCTGCTTTCGTCACAATGCTCCAAGAGACCTCCAAACATCGTATCTCGGGTCATGCCGCGAAGCACCTCACGAACTGTCTCGGATGAAATCGTATCAGAACATCCGACCGATGATTGTATTGGCACCTTTGAGCGAACGTCCTCTTTCACTGGAGAAACTGCCATGACGCACGAACCATTCGCTCCTATCGTCGTACCGTCCGCGCAAAAATGCACATTGTCAAGTGCGGGTATTCCCTTATCCGCTTTTGTCATATCCACCACCAGCAGGTTTGCTTTTGAATAGATCATACACTCTCCTTTTTACCGACGATTATTGGCCCATACAATTATACCGAACGCAATGCACCACAACAAGGAAGCTAATACCACAATCTTTACAACCCAGAAACACATATCTCCTCAAATTTACCTCATTATCATTCCGAAACCATTAACTTCCTGTAATACAAATCCTTGCTTTCTCATTTCCTTAATAGCAAGCAGCACG
>Ga0315277_10007784_pt1 | contig 13851 bp, 12 predicted proteins | sample YL17G05_15_MG_FD_203695 | JGI IMG/M metagenome (GOLD analysis project Ga0315277, IMG submission 203695) | Sediment microbial communities from Yellowstone Lake, YNP, Wyoming, USA - YL17G05_15 | ecosystem: Environmental > Aquatic > Freshwater > Lake > Sediment | place: USA: Wyoming | collected... | reverse complement strand
TATCGGTGATCATAAACCGCTCAATACCTTCGCGCAGCCGGTAAAACGTCTTGTTACCCACTTTCTGGTCGGTGTCCATGTATTGTTCGACCAGTTGTCTTCTACCCTCTGGCGTGTCTCCCAAAGGCCCAAGGGTGAGGTAAAGGTAGAGATAAAGCGCGATAGTGTCATCCTCATTTGTCGATATCCATGCGTTGTAAACGTAACTCGCATCGAAGAAGCAGCCTGGATCAATCGGCAGGTTCCGATCCTCACGGTGATGGAACCAGTTACCCTCCTTCAAATTAGACCGGGCGTCTGCATCTGACGGGCAGATCATGATCTGGAGGTCAGTCATGTATTCCGGATAGACCGCCTGACCGTTGAAGACAGTCCAGTACGGTCCCCAGTATTCTGAAGCGTCTTCAGGAAGAAAGCAGGTCCAGAAACCGCACTGCGGGAACTTCCCGTTCCACTCGTTCGCATACATCTTGAAGATGATCCCGAACTGTTTGAGATTGTTCTGGCAGGAGGACCGTCTCGCAGCTTCGCGCGCTCTGGCGAGTGCCGGGAGCAGGATGGCTGCCAGAATGCCGATAATCGCTATCACCACAAGCAACTCGATCAGGGTGAATCCTTTTTGTTTCCTCATTGGATATACCTCCCCTCATACGAATACGCCGTAGCTGAGTACCGTTAGATGAGGACCCCTCATGATTGGATGCCGAGACATCACCCCCTTCCAGGAAACCAGGATTCCGATGACCCCCGTTATCAACCGCGAAAGCCCGACCTTCTACTTGCTAAATTAGCACAGTTTGCGATTCTTGTCAACAGCTTTCCCGCCGAACTGAGAGGCGTTTTCAACGCTCCTGTTCGGAGTTCTAAAGAGGCGCTGCGCGAGATAGATGAGCGGATCGGGGCGGGTGTGCTATTATAGTCCGAAAACATCACGCGGGCTTCGTTGACAGGCTCACTCGCAGCAAGAGGAACTATCGTTCATGAAACCGACGAAATCTAAAGCGGCTGTTCTGGAAAAGTTCAATGAACCGTTAGCACTACGCGCCTTCGATATTCAGAAACCTGCCGAAGGTGAGGTGCTAGTGAGGTTGTTGGCAGCCGGAGTTTGCGGTTCCGATGTTCACATGTGGCGCGGTAAAGATCCGCGTACCCCTCTCCCGATCATTCTCGGTCACGAAGGTGTCGGCGAGATAGCCGCACTGGGTTCACCTCGAACCGACGTTCTCGGACGAGAACTCGCCGTTGGGGATGTCGTGATGTGGGAACGCGGGATCATGTGCGGACGGTGCTACTACTGCATTGTAGCAAAACGTCCCGCTCTGTGTCCGGCCAGGAAGACATACGGCATATCGGTATCGTGCAAAGAACCGCCCCACTTGCGCGGATGCTATTCCGAATACATCCTTCTTTTGCCGGTTACGAACCTGTTAAAGATCACGTCAGGTGTTGATCCAAAACTGCTCGTGTCAGCATCATGTTCCGGAGCCACAGCAGCAAACGCGGTCGAACAGTGCAACGTGCGGAGCGGCGATACGGTTGTCGTCCAAGGACCGGGACCGCTCGGTCTGTTCGTTGTCGCGTTCGCGCTCGATTCAGGAGCGTCCAACGCCATCGTGATAGGCGCGGAAGATGATAGAACCCGGCTCGACATAGCAAACCTGTTCGGTGCGACGGACACTCTCTGTACGTCTGACACAACTGCCGAGGAGCGGATCAAGCGAGTCCGTGAGCTGACGGAAGGTCGTGGCGCGGACGTTGTGATAGATTGCACCGGGTCGCCGCGGGCAATGCAGGAAGGGATCCAGATGGTAGCTCGAGGTGGCACGTATGCTTTGCCGGGAGTTGCGACGCCTATTGGTGAGATACCTGTGCGATTCTATGAGGATGTCTCCGTTAAGAATGTCCGGTTACAGGGCATTTGGGTGAGCGATACGTCACACCTCTATCGCGCAGTTATGCTGGTCGAGAAAGGCAAGTTTCTGTTCGACCGGTTCGTGACGCACACGTTCGCGCTCGATGAAGCGACACGCGCGCTCGAAATGACCGAGAAGCGCCAAGCGTTAAAGGCAGTGTTGGTCTTCGATTGATGTAGGGTACGCATTTGGCGCAAGATAGGATTTGCGCAGCGTAGGTTGATTATTCCGGGCGACAATGAAGTAGCGCCGCCGTCTCGGCGGCAGTCCCGGGAGCGTCTCGCTCCCGTCCACTCCGCAGGCAAGATGCCTGCGATCCTACCGGCGCGGACATCGGCGCTAGGCGATCCTCAACGCGCCAAGCACCCACGACGTCGGGGCGCTGCTTACTGCGCCCTATGTTGACCCGGTTGGATTTGCCAGTCTGCTGAACGATAGCGGACGAGGAGAAGGATGAAATGACAGAACAGATGTGTCAGGTGCTGATCATCGGTGGCGGTGGTGCCGCGCTTCGAGCCGCAATCGAGGCATACGAGACGTGTACGACGCACGACGTGCTGCTTGTCACAAAAGGTGAACTTGGTAAGAGCGGATGTACCGCGCTCTCCTGTTCCGACAGGATGGCGTTCCACGCCACGTTGCCCTACACGGAACCGGGAGGCGCGGACGCATGGCGGTATCATGCACTCGACATCTACGAAATCGGTGGACGTGTCTCTGATGGCACGCTTGCGGAGATCCTTGCAGAGAACGCGGGTGCCGCGTTCAAATATCTGGACGATCTCGGCGTCCCGTGGGTAAGAACCGCGGAAGGTAAGGCAGACCAGTTTGTAACAGACGGATCCAAATACGCTCGCGCATGTTATACAGGACCGTACACGGCAAACCATATCGAAGAAGCGCTCTTGCGCAAGCTCAAGGACATGAACATTCCATACGTTGACAGGTGCATGGTGGCAGAACTGCTCACTTGTCCGGACGACGGCAGAGTTGTCGGCGTTATCGCGCTGAGACAGGATGAACCGGGAACGGAACCATTCATCATCCGTGCGAAATCTGTTATGCTCGCTACAGGCGGTGCCGGTGAAGCGTATCGGGTCTCTGTGTATCCTCCCGGCATGACAGGTGACGGTCAGGCCATGGCGTACCGCATTGGCGCAGAACTCGTCAACATGGAGTTCATCCAGATCGGGTTATGTTCTGTAAAAACGAAACTTGCCTGTTCCGGAAGCATGATGAGAGCCGTACCGCGAATCATCAATAAGGACGGTGAAGAGTTCCTCAGACGCTATTTCGACAAAGGAACCGGCCCGATGGAACTTCACCAGATCGTCTTCTCGAAAGGGGCAAGCTGGCCGGTATCTTCCGAAGAACGGTCGAGCATCATTGACATTGCTGTTGCGCGAGAGATGATGAAAGAACATAAGGTTTACCTCGACTATAGCCGGAATCCCGACGGCTTCGAGTTCGCCAAATTGTCCGACAAGATCAAAGAGCGGTATAAGTCCGAGATCAAGATGGGGTTGGGCGAAGAGGCGCGTTGCAGTTCCCCTCTGAACAGGTTGCGGGAGATCAACCCGCCCGCAATCCAGTGGCTCAAGGAACGCGGGATAGATATTGGTTCGGGAGATATGGTTGAGGTCGCGCCAGCAGTTCAACATTTCCAGGGTGGTGTCAAGATACGCGAAGACGGACGAACATCGGTTGAATGTCTCTACGCCGCTGGCGAAGTTGCCGGCGGTCAACATGGCGCGAACAGACCGGGCGGAAATGCTCTAATGGACAGCCAGGTGTTCGGCAGGATATCTGGACATAACGCTGCGGTTGCCGCAAATACAAGCAAAGACCATCTCCGGATGGATCCGCGACAAATCGAAACGTGGCACGCTCGTGTGCGCGGCATGGCGGAGAACACAAAAGGGATCGAAGCTGCTCAAGCGCGAGAACGAATCCAGACGATCATGTCGGACTGCGCGTCGGTTATCCGCACCCCTGAACGGTTGAGACGAGGTCTCGACGAGATGCGCCAGTTGCGTGCGCAGGGGATCAGTCTGGACGACAAGGGGCTTCTGTTCGCGCTCGAAACGGTGAACATACTGGATGTCGCAGAACTGGTCATGACGGCGGCATTGATGAGAACGGAAAGTCGCGGTCCTCACCTCTTCTTCGAGCGAGAAGAGGACACACGTCCCGCAAAACGCGATAACGAGAACTGGAGCAAGTACATCGTGCTCAAGAAGGGTGATCGCGGGGTGGTCGCCATCTCACGAACGCCCACGGGTTTCAGTTTCTCGCTCCAACGCCCGTAGGGCGGGTTTCAAACCCTCCCGAACAAGCGCTGACCACGGACTACACAAATGCGTCAGATCATAAGCAAATCATGTGCGCGAATCTGCGTTGATCCTCGGTTGCATGAGAGAACTCCATTCACCCCCAAAACGAGTTTGGGGGTGCCACCCCACCCTACCAAACCCGGAATGATATAGGGGCACGGCATGCCGTGCCCTAGCCCTGGTGGGGCCTCCGCCGCAATCTACAAAATCGGGGCCACTTTTCGTGCACGCGGTCCTCGAAGAAATAGCGCGCCACAAACATCGCGAAACGTAAATGCTGCCCACGTGGTGGACGCAATTCAAAAGGATAAGTTCCGTCTTAGACCTATCCTATGAGGTCTGACCGGCGGTTCCAGAGAGGGTCTGAGCAAGCTCGTTCCAGAGCTCGATCGAGGCAGGAGCGACAACCCCGCCGCTTTGCATAACATGCGCGATCTTGCGTCTGACTACGGAAAGGAGGGCTTCGTCAAGGCGCTCGGGGAGAAGCGCTCGAACCTCGTCAGCGCCCGGCAGATTCCGAGTCGGTTCGGCATAATCGGCAACAAATACTAATCGTGCCATCACGTGCATGTGACGTGCGCCAGTCGTATGGGCGACGATAGCCGCGACGGTTTCGGAGTCCGTTACACCCAGTTCCTGCTCCACCATTTTTGCGCCCACTCTGGCATGAAGCAGGACGGGCGCTTGGCGTTCTATCAGGGATGGCGCAATACCAAACCGTTCGGCTTCCTTGATGAGCGCGGCATCGTCCAGCGACCGCGCAACGTCATGCAGGAGCGCCGCATCCCGGGCTCTGCGCGAATCAATCCCGTGATGGTTCGCCAGATCGGCTGCGGTCTCAGCGGTAGCCGTGCAATGTGCATAGACCGCTTCGGTTACGCGGTCACGGACAAACGCTACGATGTCCCGGTACGCCACCATCGGACATCCTCCTGCGAGCCCTGAATTGCCACGAAGACTATCTCAGGTACAGTCCCTGTTCTCGTATGTACTCTTCGACACGCGCCGGCACAAGATATGTTATCGAAAGACCGTTCCTGATCCTCGTCCGAATCTCGGTAGATGAAATATCCAGACCGGTGACAGGAACGATCTCTATGCTCTTCTTGAACTTCTCTTCGAGTCGATCTAAGTTGTGGCCGGGACGCATTGCCACAAGCAGCCTCGCCAGTTTGACCACGAGCTCGGGCTCTCGCCATGTCGAAAGCTCCGCGGCCGCGTCCGAACCGACAATGTAATATAGCTCCGTCCCCGAATACGTTTCAAGCAGGCTCTGTAACGTATCCTTCGTGAACGATTTCCCAACCCGATCGAGCTCTATCCGGGACACCTCGAACCGCGGGTTGGATTCCACAGCAAGCATCACCATCCGGTATCTATCTTCCGGTGGCGCTATGTCAGGCGAGTTCTTATGAGGCGGAATAGAGGCTGGTATGAAGAGGACTTTTTCTAGGTTATACGCTTCAGCCACCTGTTCGGCGATGACAAGATGGGCTATATGAATCGGATTGAACGTCCCACCCAGTATCCCCAGACGGTTCATCAACCGTTTCCCTGACGCCATCTCGAAGAGACGATGACGGCGTCGTTTATTGCTCCTGTTTGTACGGGAACTCGAACTCTGCTATCCGAAACCGGTCTCCGGGGCGCGCTCCTGCACGTCGTAACGCAGCATACACACCCATTTTGTGCAACCGAGATTGAAAATAGTGTACCGCCTCCTCGTTATCGAAATCAAACATTCGGACAAGCCGGTCCATGTTCTTGCCGGTCACGACGAACCCGTCGTCAGCCTTCTCCACGACAAACGAAGGTTCAAACTTGTATTCTCTCTCCGGCTCCTCATGCCGGGCAACTTCCTCGGCGTACGATTCGCGAAGTTTATACGCAGCCCAGACCAGTTCGCGGAGCCCCTTTCTTTTCAGAGCAGAAATGGGGAACACAGGATCCGACGAGGCAGCTTTCAAGCGGTCCAGCGTATCATCGGAACCTATAAGGTCAGTCTTATTGGCGGCAATGATGCGAGGTTTCTGGACAAGCAATTCGCTGTATAGCTCGAGTTCGTTCAGAACCGTCCTACAATCGTTGTGAGGGTCTGTTGACGATAGATCAACGACGATGATCAAACCGCGGGTCCGCTCGATGTGCCTCAGAAAATCATGCCCCAGCCCTGCGCCCGCGCTCGCACCTTCGATAAGACCGGGGATGTCTGCAACAACGAAGTTCACACCTTCCTCGAGACGAACAACACCGAGATTTGGGGATAGCGTCGTGAACGGGTAGTCGGCTATCTTCGGTCGTGCTGCGGTTATCGCAGCGAGCAATGTGGATTTTCCCGCATTCGGCAGCCCAACGAGACCGATATCGGCAAGGAGTTTGAGCTCGAGCACTAACGTCCGCTCTTCACCCGGTTCACCCCGTTCGGCAAACCGGGGTGACTGGTTCGTCGAACTCGCAAACCGGGCGTTGCCTCGTCCGCCGCGACCTCCGGAAGCCACGACAACTTCAGCCCCATCTCTGTCGAAGTCGGCGATGATTGCGTCCCCGCCTTCCTCTTTCACCACGGTACCGACAGGCACGTGGACAACCACATCGTGACCACGCCGACCGACGCAGTTACTACCTCTCCCGTGAACCCCGCGCTGGGCGCGCTGATGTGGACGGTAGTGCAGATCAATGAGCGTCGCCAAGCGAGCGTCAGCCCGCAACACAACGCTGCCGCCGTCGCCGCCGTCTCCGCCATCCGGGCCGCCTTTCGGAACGTACTTCTCCCTGCGAAAGCTGACGCACCCGTCACCGCCTCTGCCACCTCTTACGAAGATCTTTGCTTTATCTATAAACATTGGGTTACGTCACTCTGGCAAGAGGGATCGAATTGCAGGTCGTCGGGACCCGTCGCAAAGAAAGAACGGTTTCCCCGACTCTAATTCGACACGCACCTGCACATTCAATCCCGCCGGCAGTCCGAAGGAGCACACTGGCTGATGCCGGCTCAAATGCTGCCCTGCACTCACCATTAGGGAGGGTGAACTACTCAGCGAGACCGTACACGCTCACCCGCTGCCTGGCTTTTCCAAAACGTTCAAACTTTACTATGCCGTCAACCTTCGCATACAGCGTATGGTCTCGTCCTAACCCGACGTTCTGTCCCGCGTTGAACACCGTGCCTCGCTGGCGAACGAGAATGCCTCCCGCTCTTACTTTATTCCCTCCAAACAGCTTCACGCCAAGCCGTTGCGATTGGCTATCCCTGCCGTTACGCGAGCTGCTTTGACCTTTCTTATGTGCCATTGATTAACTCACCTCCTCAGATTGCAGCTACTTCTCGTACCTTACTACTGCTGCTGTGTCTCGATCCGCGTGATACGAAGTTCCGTCAGTTCCTGCCTGTGTCCTCTGCTGCGTCTATAGTTCTTTCTGCGTTTGATCTTAAAGACATGAACCTTCCTGCCGCGCGGATGCCCAGTTACCGTTCCATGCACCTTAACTTTTGCAAGTTCCTGCGCATCAGCAATAACCGTATCGCCGCTCACAAACAATCTGATAGCAGGAATCTCCACGGAGGTCCCAACCGCTGCGTCGAGCCTCTCGACCTGCACAACATCACCTTCAGCAACCTTGTACTGTTTTCCCCCTGTTTCGATCACCGCGTACATCGTTGTCCATCCTCATTACCTGCGAAGCTTCGCTTAACTCATTTCAACCCGTGTGAGACCGCCTTTTTGAGCGCCGATATCGCCGATAGCGCCGCCAGACGGCTCGTTTTCGGGTTAACCTCGGACGGCACGTTCTCCGTTCGTGTCGTCAGGGTGCCGAACCCGCCTCGTGCCATTACCTCGTGCACGTTCGCGGACACCGTCGGATCTGCAACAACTCTCACCCTCGTGCGATGCGGTCCTATTCCCGCAAAACCCAACGTAGCCGCCACGTTGACGTTTTGAGGGAACGCGGAGACCGCCTCAAGTGCGTTCCCTTCGAATATGACCGTCCGTTCAGTTATCTTGTCGAGGTCAATCCCTCTCGCCACAACATACGGTGCGCCGCGTAATCCTGCCGGAGGTTTTGTCGTGGTCAACGTGACCTCGTCGAGCCTATCCTCAGCCGCCGCTTCGATAGCGTCCACTCCGGCGATAGCTCCCGACGGTATAATGATCTTCGTGCCGGTTCGACGGGCGCGGTCAAAGAGGTCGGGACGTTGCATCAGTCCACCGACGCTCATGATAAGCGCTATTTTGCGCGCCACAATCGCTGCTTCAACAACTTTGGGAGCACATTCAGCTGCCGCACATTCGGCGATAACGTCGCACAGGGCAACGAGTTCCTCAAACGAGACAACCGCCGCCCCAAGCTTAAGTTCTTCGTTGAGCTTTTCAGCGCGCTCGCGGCGAATATCATTTAGCGCAACGAGTTCGGCGTGGACCCTGCCGGAACGTATGGCTCGACACAATTCCGTGCCGATACAACCACACCCGATTATGCCAACCTTGACTGAAACCATTATTCACAGTGTCCACGGTACCGAAAAAGATCTCTGTGAAACAATCTAATCGTTACAACCAATCCGCGCTAACTGGCAGAAATTATACCAAACCATCGCCACGAATGTCAACAAACAGGCTCGCTCGTCCGCGAGACAGACCTTGCACCGTGTAGCCGGTTGCCGATGTTTGACATGGAACCGGGCTCTCCGTATCATGGCTACAGGATGCTCCACAAACAATGATGCGGTCAATCATGGTTTCAGATCGGCAAAGAGGTTGGCAATGCGAGCGCAGATGTGAAGGTATGGAGGTTTCCGGCAATGAGAGAAATCGGGTCAGTTCTTGTACCGATGGTGACACCGTTCAAACGAAATGGCGAGGTGGATTTCGACCAAATGGGTGAGTACGCCCGCTGGCTCCATAAAACGCGGCGTGCCGATAGCCTGATCGTGTCAGGGACGACGGGCGAGTTTCACTCTTTGACCTTCGGGGAACGTGTCAAGCTATACGAGGTGGTTTGGGCAGCGATAGGCAAAAAGCTTCCTGTGATTGCCGGTACAGGATGTGCTTCAACTGCTGAGACTGTCCGGCTGACGCGCGAGGCAGAACGGGTTGGCGTTGATATGGCGATGCTCGTATCACCCTATTACAGCAAACCCGACCAGCAGGGGATATACGAGCACTTCAGAACGGTGGCGCGTTCCACGTCGCTTCCCATCCTGCTTTACAACATACCGCTATTCACCGGAGTGAACATCGAACCGTCAACGCTCGCGAAATTAGCCACAGAACCGAACGTCGTCGCGATAAAAGAAGAGTCCGGGCTGAACCCCCTTCAGACCACGCGGTATCTGATGTGCGTACCGCCCGGGTTCAGGGTGTACGTCGGGGACGATACGATGGTTTTGCCGATACTCGCTCAGGGAGGTGCCGGTGTCGTAAGCGGCGGCGCTCAGATATGCGGTGTTGACATGCGGAAACTCATTCGCGCAATCGCGCGCAGCGACCTTGGAACAGCCCGAAAGCTCCACCGGAAAACGTTTCCGCTGTTCGAGGTGTTCTATCAGAACGAACGCGTGAACCCTATCCCGTTGCTGAAAGCTGGCATCAAACTCGCGGGATTCGACGTCGGCGAACCGCGGAGCCCGTTACGTGCAGCAACGCCAGCCGAGATTCGCGTGCTCCGAAAGGTGATGAAAGAACAGGGGTATCTCGCCCGGAAAAGCTGAAGCGCGATGTTGAGAGACGCGCGCATCGCTGAAGGTGCCGCGAGATGATGCTGTCCGGCTCTCAGAAAACGCGGTAATTAGAACGCGTTTCGAAACCCGGTTTCTGCATCGGCGGGCAGAAACCGAGATTGCCGCGCTCCCTTCGGTCGCTCGCAATGACGCCGTAACGTGTAGGAGCGCTGCTTGCTGCGCCCAAAGCGGGAGCCCGCAAAGGACTCCCCTACATGCGACTGACGTTAGTGAATGCCGTCATTGCGAAGAGTCCGCCGCAGCGGGCGACGAGGCAACCTTGACGAGGATGGACAGAAGGTCTTGAGATAGACTCTAAAGGTCTTCTCGTAACGTTTCTTCAAGCTCCCACTCGCGCTTTTTCCGAAGTCCGAGCCTTCGTTTGCGGACGAAGCCTATGATGACAAGCGCGGTCATGATCCAGAACGCGATGAAGCTTGCAACGAAAGTGATGACATAGGGGCTAATCCGTACGCTTCGAACCCAGCGTTCACTGAGCGTATAAATGTCGAGACGGAGATTCGTTGCGAGAGCGTTATCGAAACTCTCGTGTTGCAGAGATCTCAAAAGCTTCTGCAGCCCTTCCTGACCGCAGGTATCCGCAAGATAGTCCACAACGCTGAGACTTTCAGCATATGCTAGACTCGCTCCCTCGTGAGACGCAGGAAACCGCTCGTCGAGCTTGTCTATCGGGATTAAAGCGCCTCGCACGATAGCGCCGGCAATCATCCAGTCAGCTTTTGTCCTCATCTCACCTGAGACACGCATGGCGATTCCTTCGTTGAGCCATCGTGGTACGTTTTCCGGGTTCGAAACGCGCGCCAGCATGACGTGGGTCAACTCGTGCTTTACAGTTTCTTCAAGGTTCGTGAGAGGATTAGGAACCAACCTCGGCGGCTTTACGATAATCAGCGACCCAGGATGAACCGCTACTCCGAGGATCCACCTCTCGGTTTGTCCGCCCGTCAGTTCGCGAAACTCATCCAACGATCGTGCCACGATAACACGCACCGGCGAAGATTCGACGTCCGCTCCGACAGCGCGCGCAACGCCGTTCCAACTCGAGTCTATGACCTCTCCGACCTGCTCTGCGGTCGCCCGATCCCGCGTGTCAAACTCAATCGTGTAATGGGTCCCTTTCATCATGTCAGCCGCAACTGTCTCTTGAGTCAGCACAGTTCCGAGAAGAAGCGCGAGGATGGATGCTATTGATAATGCCTCAACAAACCAGGAACGAAACATCGGTTTCGTCCAAGAAGCAGAAGGAAGTATCACAGCGGCAGCCTTAGAACCCATCGGCTCACAGAATAGGTGCGACCCAGATCGCGTTCGACGCGACGCGTCACAGTTGTCCCGCAACAAACCTTTGTGCAAGTTCCTGACCTGCGGTGAGCGGGTCCATTTCCCCGTTCAGGACGCGTTCTACCCATTCATCGAGGATTCGACCCGACTCGACTCGGTCATCCAGCACGGTGCTCACCCGCGAATGCACCACAGACATAACGTGCCGTCGAACCCGCTTTTCCAGAATTCTTTTAAGCAACTCATGCTCTTGCAGGTATTTGAAATGATCGGATAGTGCTGCAACGAGTTCATCAATACCCTCCGCCCGTAACGCCGAACATTTCACGATGCGCCGTTGCCACGTTTTCACGTTGCCAGTGCCGAGCGTCCGCTGAAGGTCATCAAGCACCATGTCGGCACCGGTCATGTCGCCCTTGTTGACGACGAATATGTCCGCAACCTCCATAACTCCGGATTTCATTCGTTGCATATCGTCGCCGGTGTTTGGCGCCAGAACGAGAACGCACGTCTGCGCAGTCGAAGAGACCTCGACCTCAACCTGACCAATCCCCACAGTCTCGATGAGAACGATGTCCCAGCCTGCAGCATCCAGAATGGTCACAGCATCACATGTTGCGGCAGCGAGTCCCCCGAGCCGATCACCGGACGCCATGCTGCGAATGAACACGCGCGGATCGGTCGCGTGCCTCTGCATTCTGACCCTGTCGCCGAGAATCGCACCGCCCGTGTACGGGCTTGACGGGTCAACGGCAAGCACCGCGACGGATTGTCCCTCGCGCCGACACGCTGCTATCAGACAGTCGGTCAAACAACTTTTGCCGACGCCCGAGGGACCCGTGACTCCGATAACCCTGGCTCGACCTGCGCGAGAGTAAAACTCTCGCACTGCGGGAAGCGCCTCACGTGAGCCGGACTCAACAAGAGTTATCAAACGCGCAAGGGCACGGGTTTCCCCTCGTTTCACAGCATCAAGGAGGTCATCAATGGGTCTGTCCACAATCCTTCATTCCTGGAGATCAACGGTATTGGTTCAGACCAGCTTATCCGGAGATTGCCAACTCCTCAGGGAACATCCTCTCTACAGATACCCGAGCGCTTTGAGCCGGTCTCTCACTTCCTGAGGCAAGGGCGCAACCTGCTGATCAGTCTTGCGCTCAGCTCCGAGCCAGCGCTGCCTTTCGAGCCATACGTCCATCTCGCCTCGCATCTGCCGCACTTTGTCTGGAAACCGCCTGACCAAGTTGTTCCGTTCGCTCCGGTCAGTTGACAGGTCAAAGAACTCTTCCGGTGAACCATCGAAGTTGCGGATATACTTGAGAGCGCCCTTTCTCAACGAACGGATCACGCGGGCAGCTTCAGCCTCGGCAATCACGGGTCGCTGGTCGCTAACCGGCACGCCCTTTCCATTCAGGATGGGCACCAGACTTCTCCCTTCGAGATATGCTGGCGGCTCTATACCCGCAAGGTCGAGAATCGTCGGCATGATGTCATTGAGTTCAACCGGAACCTCCGAACGTGTCGGCGCAAATTGTGCAGGACAATAAAAGATGAGGGGAACGTGTGTCTGATCTTCGTATATGGTTTCACCATGCTGCGGAACGATCCCGTGGTCATTGAGTTCCACGCCGTGGTCTGACGTGAGGATCACCACGGTGTTCTTCCCGATACCGATCTCGTCAAGCAACGTGCGGAGAGAGCCAATGAACCCATCCGCATACCGTATCTCGCCATCATACAGGGCGACAATATGGGAAATGTCAGCGTCAGTCAGCGTCAGTTTTCCCTGGCGAATATCGGATATCTGATCGCACGTGAGCGCGTTTCCGAGTTTGCCGGCATACTTCGGGTCGAACATCGTGTCAAAAGGTTTCGGCGGACTGTACGGATAGTGCGTTTGGTAGCTGTGGATGAACACGAAAAACTTCGAATCTCTATGATCCCGGACCCACTTCGAGGCTTTGTCAAACGTCTTATCTATCAGACCGTCGGCAGGATACGCGCTCTCGCCGTCACCGTTGTCGTAAACGTCGAATCCGCGGTCAAACCCATATATCGAGGAAAGGAACCCTCCTTCGGTGAACGCCGCGCACTCGTAACCGCCATCTCGCAAATATTCTGCGAGAGTGTTTATCTCGCCGCGAAGCTTTATCCCCGGCAGCTCGAACCTGCGGCTTACCATAGCGTGATTGATCGGATATAACGAAGTCAAGATTGACACGTGAGAAGGCAGCGTGGAGGAAGCTTGGCTCGAGGCGTTCGAGAAGAGCGCGGATTGGGCTGCCATTGCATCTATGGACGACGAAGTATCCTTCTGGTATCCATAGCAGCGCAAATGGTCGGCACGCAACGCATCGTACGATATCAGCACGAAGTTCGGACCGGGAGATGCTGGCACGGGTGCTGCCACGGCAACAAACGTCAAGTAGCCACCGAGAGCACGATTGAGCCAACCTCGCCGCTGGACTGACAAGAAGACCTCTCGGCGTCCTGGAATAACGCGCCAGAGGGAAACCAACTGGCTCGCGTCGGGTGATTGCGGCGAAAGGCGTTTCCCGGCAACCTCTCTGCCGTCGGTGTCGGT
>Ga0315277_10007783_pt1 | contig 13851 bp, 7 predicted proteins | sample YL17G05_15_MG_FD_203695 | JGI IMG/M metagenome (GOLD analysis project Ga0315277, IMG submission 203695) | Sediment microbial communities from Yellowstone Lake, YNP, Wyoming, USA - YL17G05_15 | ecosystem: Environmental > Aquatic > Freshwater > Lake > Sediment | place: USA: Wyoming | collected... | reverse complement strand
GGAAAATCTTTGGGAAGCAAACAGGATGATTCCATGATTGGCATGGACTTGGATATTTATCGTTCAATTACGGGCGAGAAAAAAGGAGCGCCCCAGGCAGTTGCCAAAATTGCTTCCGGATTTTCCACAGACCAAGTTGCCAAAGATATAAAGGCCAATCTTGAAGAAAATGCCAGGAGACGGAGGGGACAGGAAGGAGAGAGTTCTTATTCAGTTTTGACCTCAGAAGCCATGGGCAGTATCGTCGGCAATATTATGGCAATTTTACAGGTTGCCATTTTTGCTTTTGCCAGTATTGCTATTATTGTTGGTGGCATCGGTATTATGAACACTATGTACACTTCTGTTAGGGAGCGGACCAGAGAAATCGGTATTTTAAAAGCGGTTGGCGCCAAAAATTCAACCATAATTCTAATTTTTTTATTTGAATCTGGAATTATCGGTTTAATCGGCGGAATAGGGGGTATGATACTGGGATTAGGCTTGGCAAAACTGGTTGAGCTTGTCGGCCAGGTCCACCCCGTTTTTTACATTCAGGCATCAATTACCCCGGGTATTATATTATTCGGTTTGTTATTTTCTTTCGGCGTGGGCTGTCTTTCCGGCTTCTTTCCGTCCCGCAGCGCCTCAAAACTAAAGCCGGTGGAGGCTTTAAGATACGAGTAAAAGGTCGTAATAATTCAAATTCTTAAATTATAAACTATGTTATCTGTTTTAATTGCCGGTTTTGGCGGGGGAGCGGTCAGAGGTTTAGTCGGATTCATTAAACACCAATTTTCCTATAAAAACGTCGGTTTTAATCCTTCCTATTTTTTCGGCATGGCTTTTCTTTCCGGAATTATCGGGTTATTGTCCTCTGTAGCCATCAAAGAAGTAGGTTTGACCCTGGAAGGAGTTTTTAGTCCAGCTTTGAGTTTTATTGTAGGTTATGCCGGAGGCGATTTCATTGAAAACATTTACAAAATCATCATTAAAAAATCCTCTCTTGCCGAGTCGCAATGAGGCGCGAAAAGAGATTTATCTCTTTGAACATTAAGCGTAAGCGCAGATGGAAAAGAGATTTATCTCTTTGAACACACCGAATAAATAAAAAATGGCGATTTTAAAAATCAAAAAATATCCTGACCCAATTTTGAGAAAAAAATGTGAAGAGGTAAAAGAAATTACTGAGAAGATAAAAAATCTTGGCTGGGATATGGTAGAAACTATGATTGAGAATCAAGGGATTGGTTTAGCTGCTCCCCAAGTCGGTGTTTTAAAAAGAATTATCGCTGTCCATCTTATTCAAGAGAGGACTACCGAAGAAAAAACTGCAAAATCCCCCCAAGTTTTTATTAATCCTAAAATATTAAGAAAAAGCAAAGAAACTGTAATCGAAGAAGAAGGTTGTCTGAGTTTCCCCGGTCTTTTTTTGAAAATAAAAAGAGCAAGAGAGATAGAAATTGAATCCTTGAATGAGAAAGGAGAGATATTCCATCTTAAAGCCGTCGGCTTACCTGCCCGCGTTCTTCAACATGAGATTGATCATTTAAATGGAATTTTAATCATAGACAGAGTTGGTTTTTGGCAGAAATTAAAAATAAATAGACAGCTGAAAAAAAATCAACCGCAATAGTTTAACGGGTTCGAATCCTTTGGCCGTCCGTAGTCCCGCTAAAGCGGGACGAAGGAGGCCTACCGCCGGAGCATAGTTGTGAAATTCAAAGAATCGCCATTGAGGCGGTTTTTTGGTATTATTTTTCTATGAAGAAGAAATTTCTATTAATCATTTTTTTATTTACAGTTTCACTTATAATATCAATAGAAATTTTATTTAATTATCGTTTTGGAAATCCGAACCAAGTCTGTTTCAAGAATAACTGTTTCTATGTTGAACTCGCTGAAACTGCCGAAGAAAGAAGCCGTGGTTTAATATTTAGAGAAATCCTCGATCTAGATAAGGGCATGCTTTTTGTTTTTGAGAAAGAAGGGAATTATCCTTTCTGGATGAAAAATACATTGATCCCCCTGGATATAATCTGGATTAATGAAAGCAAAGAAGTTGTTTTTATCAATAAAGACTCTCAGCCGTGCAAAGAAGAATATCCTTGTCTTCCCATAAATTCAGACAAAATTGTGAAGTATGTTTTAGAGGTAAACGGCGGAATCGCAGAAAAAATTGGACTAAGTGTTGGGGATAAAATAACATTTAAAAAGTAAGCGTTACACTGATTCGTTAAGAGTTATTGTTTTATCGCCAATCAGGCGGTTTTTTGGTAGAATGGGAGAATGCCGTTAATTGATTCTTTAATTGAAGAAGGCTGGCTGAAAAGTGCTAGAATTATTGAAGCTTTTAAAAAAATCAAAAGAATAGATTTTTTGCCCGAGGATATGAAAAATTTGGCTGAATTAAACGAAGCTCTGTCTATAGGTTATGATCAGACAATTTCTCAGCCCCTGGTAGTGGCTTTTATGTTAGAGCAGCTTCAACCTCAATCAGGCGATAAAATTCTGGATATTGGTTCTGGCTCTGGCTGGACAACGGCGCTTTTGGCTGAAATTGTTAAACCAAAAGGAAAGGTTACAGCCATAGAAATAATTCCGGAATTAAAAGAATTCGGCGGAAAAAATGCCGCAAAGTATAATTTCGTTGAGAAAAAAATCGCTGAATTTATTTGTGCTGATGGGTCAAAAGGATATGAAAAGGAAGCTCTCTACGATAAAATTTTAGCTTCGGCTTCGGCCGAGAAAATTCCCTTCGCCTGGAAAGAACAATTAAAAATCGGCGGCAGAATCGTTGCTCCCATAGGTAATTCTATCTGGCTTTTTGTAAAAAAATCTGACAGGGAATTTCAGGAAACCGAATTTCCAGGATTTGTTTTCGTCCCTTTAATCACCACTAATCGGTAATTGATAAAGATAAACTGTTCGATTTCGTAAATCGAACATATTGTAAATCAGTTATTTACGGGAGTATAGAAAAGATGATCTCAAAAAGAATAAAAATAATTATTCCAATCTTGGTCATTTGTTGTCTGCTATTGGTTGTTTACTTTTGGATAGGGATTTATCAATCAAAGGAGTCTGGTTCTGCAAAATCAGTAACATTTTCAATTCAAAGGGGAGAAGGTTCAAGAGAAATCGCTCTTAATTTGGAGAAGGTAGGTTTAATTAAGTGGGAGTCGTCATTCCGAGTTTATGTTTATTTCAAAGGAGTTGCGGGAAAACTTCAGGCGGGCGACTATCAAATCTCGCCTTCAATGAATATTCCCGAAATGGTGAATAAATTTGTTAATGGAGATGTAATAAAGGAAAAAATTACCTTTCCAGAAGGGTTTAATTTAAAAGAAATTAAAAAAAGTTTTGAAAGTTCAGAATTTTTGCAAACAATTGATTTGGAAAAATTAAAAATTATTGATTTTAAAGACGAATTTGATTTTTTAAACGATTTGCCAGACGAAGCATCTCTTGAAGGGTTTTTGTTTCCCGATACTTATTTTTTTGAATCTGATATGAAAGAGCGAGAAATTGCAGAAATATTTTTAAACAATTTTGAAAAAAAACTTACCCCGTACCGTCCCGCTTTTAGCGGGACTGATGCGGGATTAACGCTTTTTAATGTAATAAAGATGGCTTCCTTGATTGAAAAAGAAGTTATAACTTACGAAGACAAAGAAATCGTTTCAGGAATTTTTTGGAAAAGATTAAAATCAGGAAAACCTCTTCAATCTTGCGCAACAGTCGCTTATATTTTAAATACCACTAAACGGCAATATTCTTTTGAAGAAACCAGAATAGTGTCACCTTATAACACTTATTTAAATTTAGGTTTGCCGTCTGGCCCGATCTGTAATCCCGGCCTTGAAAGTATTTTGGCCGCATTATATCCTGAAGCAAGCGAGTATTGGTATTTTCTTTCCACGCCCGAAGGCAAAACGATTTTTAGCAAAACCTTTGAAGAACACAATATTGCCAAAGCTAAATATCTTCGGTAAAATATCAAAATGGGTAGGATAACCGATAAGTTTAAAAGATTTTTAAAACCGAGGAATTTTATTTTTCTAATTCTCATAATAGGAATTATTGCCCTCGGTTTTTATTTTTGGCAAAAAATAATTCAAGAGAAAGCAAAACCAGCTTACACTCAGACGTATCAATTAGTTTCAGAAAAGATATCTCAATCAGCAGCAATCCAAGTTTATTTACCGCCAAAAGTTGACAAAGAATTTGCTCAAAAAAATATTAAATTTTATCCGGAAATAGATGGAAAATGGCTAACAAAAAATAATGGGAAATGGTTGGCATTTATCAAGAATTTCGTTTTAGCATCTGCTGCTCCACTTTCAGAAGATTCCAGCGTGCTTTTCTTTAAACCTAAAGAAAAATTAAAATTAAATCGATATTATTCAGCAGAGTTAACTCTGTCAGATGGTGGCCTAATTAAAGGTGATTTCTTAGTAGTGGAAGATCCGGAAATAATTGCTGTATTTCCAAAAGAAAACTCAGAAGCTCCGGAAAATTCAGAGATTACTATCGTATTTAATCGGCCAATGGTACCCCTGACTACTTTGGGATATTTAGAAGAAAAAGAGGTTCCGGTTGAAATTACTCCAGCCACCGAAGGTCGTTTTAAATGGATTACGACTAGAAATTTGCAATTTATTCCAAAAGAAAGACTATTAAGATCTTCTAATTATAAAGTAAAAATAAAACCAGGATTAATTTCGATGGATGGGTTGGAGCTCCAAGGAGTTGAAATCGGATTTGTTACCAGAAAGCTAAGATATCTTGACTTAACGGAGGGCAATACTGCTTATAACCAACCAATTTCACTTTATTTCAATCAACCAGTGGATTTGGAAAAGACAAAAGGGGCAATATCTTTAGTAGATAACACAACTGGAAATGAAATACCTTTTATTATTAAATACGGAGGTAAAGCAGAAGATCAGGAGGAGGAAATTTACGGATTTTTTAAAAAAGCCAGTAATTTTTTCGCTAATGTAGCGTTGCAATTTGGGTTTAATTTATTTCCTAAACAAGAAACAACTCAAGATTCAGAAAAATCAGTACTCAAAATTTATAATCAAAAAGATAGATTCGATAGAAAAAGATTTTGGGATTTTGAACATAGCTACTCTTTAAGAATAAACAAAGCCTATCCTTTAGAAGGAGATATTATTTTAAACGAAAGTCGTCAAACTAATATCTTTGTGCCAAGCATTATTGAAAGCATTACTGCCGAATCTCAAAGAACTTCCTATGCCAGTCCCGACTTTTTTGACCCCCAAGGCAAACTCTGGGTTAATTTTTATGAAGAAATTAACTTGGAAAAATCTAAAATAGTAATTCCAAAATTAAAAGATATTGGTTATGGAGAAAAATGCAAAGAAGAAACATCGTCTTCTGGAAGAGAATGCGAAAAAATTCCAGATAAAAAAAGAGTTTATATATCTTTCAGGAGTGAAGAGATTAGTTTGGGAGAGAAATTCGAAATTAATTTTGAAAAAATTGTTAATATTGAAGGATTAACCGTTAACAAAGAGCCAAGTAAAAAATACATAACTTCTTATCCTAAATTTAAGATTTTAAGCAGTTTTCCTTCCAATAATTCAGTTGAAGCTTCTCTTACCGAATTTATTTTTTGTTCAAATTCACCAATTTCTGACCCAGTCAAAGAAGATTACGAAAAATATCTTAAGGCAAATTTAGATTATGAGATAAATTATTGGGGAAATTCCCGGAGAGTTGATTATTATTCCAAATATGAAAAGTGTAATTTGGGTGAGTTTCATACCATTATCAGTTATGGCTTGATGCCTCAATCTAATTATTCTCTGGAATTTAACTTAGAGGACGTTTTTGGGCAGAAACTTGATTACTCTCTGAAATTTACCACCGGCCCAATGCCCAGCCAGTATTTAAATTTTTACCATCTCCAAAAGTCTTATAACGTTACCTCTCCCTTAAAAACTAAATTGACCTTCGCCGTTCAGAATATGGAGTTTGTTAATTTAGAAATTTGCAAATTGGATTCTCTTGACTTTCTCTATTATCTCGAAAACAGACCAGAGCGATATGACCCCCCGGTTAGCACAAATTGTCAAAAAGTAATTAAAGATAGAATTAAATTGCCAAAAAAATATTGGATCACAAATTATTTTAAAATAGACCTTAAAGATTATTTTGAAGAACCTTTAGGCCACTATATTTTAACTTTCTCCAATCCAAATTATACTTCCTCTTATTGGGATAAACAGAAAGGAGAAGTTTATAAACAAGTTTATGAAAGAAGTTATTTAAGCATCACTAATTTAGCGGTGGCTGAAAAGACAATTCAGCCTCGGTTGACACTTTATGGCAGCCAGCAGTCCTTAAGTTCCGAACAGTTGAAAGAACTCAATAATCTTTATTGGGTAACTAATCTTTTAAATTTAGAGGCGGTTTCCGGGGCCAAAATAAATCTTTATCGGGAAGATAGAGAAGGAGCTCCATTAACTTTAATCGGCATTTACACTACCGATAATGACGGCATTGCCTTAACTGAGGTAATTTATGATTTAAAAGGAGTAATCATTACCAAAGATAAAGATAGTACGATTATTCCAAGTACTGAAAGTAAATTAGGATGGGCGAGTACGGCATTTTCGGATCAAAAAATTTACCTCTATACTGATAAACCTATCTATCGGCCAAGTCAGGAAGTCTTTATTAAAGGAATTTATCGAAGAGGTTATGATGGGAATTATGAAATATACAGGGGTAAAAAAATTAATTTGAAGGCTTATAATTCAAGGGGAGATGAAATTTCTAATCAAGATTTAGAGGTTAATGATTTTGGCACTTTTAATACAAAACTTATATTAGAGAAAAACTCTCCCTTGGGAACGTATCGAATTTGTGCCGATGGGCACGCCTGTAGTTATTTTGATATTCAGGAATATGTACCTGCTCCCTTTGAGGTAAAGGTCAAAACTGACAAAGAAGAATATATTTCTAAAGATACGGTTAATTTGGACATAGAGGCAAATTATTATTTTGGAGTAGCCCTGGAGGGAGGGGAAGTAAGTTATACAATTTCCAGCCAAAATTATTATTTTGACAGATATTCCGACGACTATTTTGATTTTGGTTCAGGGTGGTATTATTGGCCGCCTTATTCTTTTGGAGAAAAGTTTCTTTTCAGGGGCGAAACTTCATTATCCAATGATGGTAAGGCAAGAATTTCTCAATTATTAGACCTTGAAGAATTATTTCAAAATAAAGATGAGAGAAAAAGCAAAATTATAGTAGTTGACATTACTGTAAAAAATCCTCAGGGTCAAAGTATTTCTACCCAAAAATCCTTTATTCTGCATGCCGGTGAATTTTATTTGGGTTTAAGAGCCGATAAATCATTTCTGCCAAAAAATGAAAAGTTTAACATTAGAGTAAAATCGGTTGATACCCAAGGTAAAGAAACTAAAGTAAAAAATATCAATTTAGTTCTCTACAAGACCGATTGGATTTACTCAAAGAGGCAAGAGACAACAGGCGGCTACTCTTATATATGGGAAGAGAAAAGAGAATTAATTGAGAAATATAACTTTAATACAGATGATCATGGTAATTACCTTCAAGAGCTAAAAATATCAAAAGAAGGTGAATATGAGGTAGAAATTTCAGCTCTAGATAAAAGGAATAATTTAATCTTTTCGACTTACAATATCTATATGTATGGCGAAGGGGAAGTGACAATTAGGCCAACAAAAAATACCGAATTGGAAATTCAGGCTGAAAAAACGGATTTAAATATTGGAGATGAAGGAAATATTATAATTAAATCTCCCTATCCAAATGCTAAGGCCTTAATTTCTATTGAGCGAGGAAAAATTTTCGATTATCAAATAAAAGAAATCCAAGGTAATCTTTATAACTTTAACTTTAAAGTAAAAGAAGAATATCTACCTAATGTTTTTGTTTCGGTTTTGTTGCAATCGGCTAATCCCGAGGTTAAATTTGGAAAAGTTGAGTTTAAAATCGACACCGAAAGAAAAAAGCTTGATATTGAAGTCAAATCAAATAAAACCCATTATCTGCCGGGAGAAGAAGTAACCTTAGATATCTTAGCAAAAAATTTTGAAGGAAAGCCAGTTTCAGCCGAATTATCAGTAGCGGTAGCAGATTTAAGTGTTTTAGCTTTAAAGGGTAATCCAAAGAAAAATCCTTTAATATTTTTCTATTCCGGTTTTCCTTTAACCGTCCAAACAAATTCAAATATTAAAAACATTTTAGTTGAAGTTGAAATAGAAAAAGAAGGAGAAAATGGTAAAGGAGGGGGCTTGACTGCAGAAGAGTTAGCTAAAAAAGCAAGGGGAGTTTTCAAAGAAACGGCCTTTTGGCAAGCAGTGGTTAAAACTGATGAAGAGGGTAAGGTCCAGCTTAAATTTACGTTACCAGATAATCTGACTACCTGGCAGACTGAAACAATAGGATTAACAAAAGATACTAAATTAGGAGTTGATTATCAGGAATTTATTACTAAAAAAGAATTGATGGTAGTTTCATTGAAACCGCGATTTGTGGTCCCTGGGGATGTATTTTATATTGGAGCTAAAGTCTTTAATCAGAGCACAGAGAAACAAAAATTAAATGTGAAATTTGAAAGCCCAAGTTTAATTTTGGAAGATTCGCCAGAAAAGACTATTACTCTTAAACAAGGGGAGACCGAGACGGTTTATTTTAAAGTTCAGGCTTCAAATCAAATTGAAACCGGGGAACATGGATTTTCACTCTCGGCAAAAAACGAAAAATTAGAGGATACAGTAATTGAATACATAAAGATTACCTCCAATAACACCTATGAAGTTACTGCAACCGCTAACTACACTTCAGAGTCAATTTCAAAAGAGTATGTATTCTTGCCTGAAAATGTTGTTAAAGATAAAGGTAATCTTTCCATAAAAAGTTCGGCTACTTTGGCTGTTTTCCTTTCCGACGCCTTAAATTATTCACTGCAATACCCCTATGGTTGTTCAGAGCAAATTGCCAGCAAGCTCAATGCAATTGCCATTGTTAAAAGGGGATTAAATCTGCCAAATATTGGCGATAAATTTAAATTAGAGAAAATTAAGTACGACGGTATAGAATATTCAATAGAGGAAGTTGTTGATATAGGATTGGCTGAGCTTTATAACAATCAAAATTGGGATGGCGGATTTTCTTATTGGAGGCAGGGAAAATCTAATTTTTATTTAACGTTGCACGTAGTGGATACTCTTTATAATCTTTCTTTAGCCGGATTTAAGATTAATCAAAATAGTTTAGATGAAGCAGCCAATTATCTCAAAAAAGAAATGAGTAAAGGCAGGTTGTCGTACGAAAGCGAACAAGAATATAAAAACAGGTTAATTTTAACTTCTTATACCTTATTTAGATTACCCAATTTTAAAGAAAATGACTTTCTGAAACAAAATATAGTTAGGATAGTTAATGACGATTTATTTTTACAAGAACAAATCAGTAATACTTCTTTATCTTATCTATCAATCTTGTTAACTAATGGCGATTTTGCCAATACCTTAAAAAATAAAGTGTCTGACATTTTAGATAATAGAATTGATATTGATGCCAGGGGTGCCTTTTTAGAACCAAATCAGAATTTCCTTTGGTATTATTACGAAACCACAATTAAAGATACAGCTTTATATTTAAAGGCGTTGTCGGCTAATCGAAGCTCAAATCCAATTATAGATAAAGTTTTAAGATGGCTTTTAAATTCAAGAAAAAAGGATGGTGCCTGGGGCTCAACCAACAATACCGTAACAGTAATTGATGCTTTTACCGATTTTCTGGCATGGAAAAGAGAAACCGAATCAAATTTCAATTTAGATTTATTAATTAATGAAAAAACCGAAGGTTCTTTCAATTTCAATCCCGAGACTATTTTTGAGCAGTTTAATAAAGAAATTCCACTCCAGGAGTTAAAATTTAATGAAAATAATATAATTTCCTTCTCAAAAACAAATCTAAATAAACTTCCCAATAATCTCTATTACGACCTTTCTTTAAAATATTATTTACCGGCAGAACAAATTCCTCCCCGAGATGAAGGATTTTCGATTACTAGAGAATTTTATGATGTAGATGATAAGAAAAATGAAAACCCGCTTCAAGAGGCTAAAGTAGGAGATGTATTAAGGGCTCATTTGCAGATAACCGTTCCAAAATCCAGAAATTTTGTAGTGGTTGAAGGTTATATTCCGGCTGGTATGGAAATTGTCAACCTAGACCTTGCAACAGAACAAAAATCATTGCTATTGCAGGAAACAGAATTAAAAGAAAACAGCCGAGAATTGTATCTTGATTTTAAAGAACTTCGCGATGACCGAGCTTTTCTATTTAAAGAAAGACTGGAACCGGGAGTGTATGAATTTGATTACTATGTGAGGGCTTTAACTAAAGGCAAATTTAATCATTTACCAGCTGTGGTTTCCGAAATGTACTTTCCGGAGAACTTCGGTCGAACCCCGGGAGGATATTTTGAAGTTAAATGATAAATTGGAGATTATTCAATTATAAAAATCGTAACCGCCTCTTTTAAACCATTATCGTCTTCAGCTTCTATTTGATATCGGCCAGCTTTTTGCGGAACGAAAACAATATTTTCGCCCTCGCTAAGAAGCTCTGAATTGATAAACCATTTTACATTCTTTTTTGCTTTCAAAACTATCTTTGTATCTTTTTCTAAAAGAAAAGAGTCGCCGTCGTGAGGATTTAAAATAATTGATTTATCTCTTTCTTTTAAGATATTCAAACTCTTTTCGTAGTCGTCGTTACTCAAACCATACTCAATATTTTCTCCATTTTGAAATTCCTCAATCAAATTAAATTCAAATGGAGTTTTTTTATTATATTCTGAGTTTAAAATTAAGTTCATTGTTTCAGCCCAAATACTACCTGCTCCCAATTGGCCGGAAACTCCGTCGGTTGGGCTATTGTCAGCATTACCAACCCAAACCCCAACCAAAAAATCAGGAGTGAAGCCCATTGTCCAACTATCTATAGATGTTCCGGTTTTTAAAGCATAATTTTCTTGGAAAAGATTTAACTCGCTTTTTAATCCAAACTGTTCAATTCCAGTTTTGCGGTCATTTAAAATCTTATTAATTAGTTGAACATATTCCGGTTTAGAAATTACTTTTTCCGAGGATATATTTTCATATTCATTAAATATTTTAAGTTCTTTTAAAATTCCCTTATTTGGAAAAATAGTGAAATATTTAGCTAAATCTAATAAGCTCATTTCTAATGATCCCAGAGCAATGCCTAATTGATAATTTTCCAAATCTTGGACGGGTTTAAATTCTAAATCTTCTTCTAAAAATTTATAAAAATCTTCTAATCCAATATATTCCAAAACTTTTACTGTCGGAACATTTAAACTATTACTTAAAGCGTAGTGCAAATTAACCTCACCCCGATATTTCCAATCAAAGTTTTTAGGATAAAGAGGAAAACCAATGGCGGTAATGTATTTATATTCCCTGTCTTCTACCAAAGTGTAAGGCCTTAGCCCTCTTTCAAATGCTTCAAGGTAAATAAAAGGTTTTATAGTTGAGCCAATCGGTCGCGGCTCATTCAGCATATTTATTTTATAACCTTCTTCAGACAATTTTGGATCTGGTGAGCCTATTAAAGCTAATATTTCATTTTCCGGCAATTTTATTATTACTACTGCAGCATTTTTAGCACCTTTTAATTTCAATTTATCTATATTTCTTTTGACGATTTCTCTTATTTTTTCAGTTAAATCTTTATCAATAGTTAATTGATAATCTTTCTTATTATTGACAAAGTCGCGTAGTTCGAAAGAAAGATCGCTAAAATGAAAATTTTTTTCCATATTTTCCTCTACGCTCGTTGAATTCGTTATTGTTAAATTCTCGGTATCTAATTTTAACCTTTGAGTTAAAGATTTTGCAATTTCTTCATTTTTTTCTTTAGCTGGATTATTTTCACTGGGGCTGGAAATGGTTGCCAATAATTGTAAAATTTGACCATCGGTTAGTAAATCGGGTGCGACTCCAAAATAGAGTTGGCTAGCCTCAGCCATTCCTTGGGTTTGATTCCCCAAATAAACAGAATTAGCATACATTTTTAAAATTTCCTCTTTACTTTGATAAATTTCCAAGGCTAAAGTATAAAAAGATTCAATAATTTTATTTTTTAAATTCCTTTTTAATTCTTTTTCTAATAAAATTTTTACTAACTGCTGAGAAATGGTACTTGAAGCCCTTCTTTGGCCAACTCCCAAACGTCCTAAAATCGCTTGAGATAAACTCCAAGGGTTAAAACCAAAATGATAATAAAAATATCTATCTTCCTTTTTAATTAAAAGCTCTTTAAGGCGAAGCGGAATTTTGTCTAAATAACGGGAAAAATATCCTTTTTGATTTGGCAGAATAAAAATCTCTTTTTCTTCTCTGTCTTTAACTCTTACAGAATTTTGCTGATTATAAATCGCTAATAACTGTTTATCTAAGGAATAGCTAAATAAAAGAAATCCTATCAGTAAAATAAAAGAAACTATTAAAATAATTTTAAAGCGAAATTTTTTCATATTCCTTTCTTTATAGTAATTTTAAAAATAAAATTTGGCAATATATCATTAGAATAAAAAAAACTTTGCCTTAATACAATTTTAGTAAAACACGGTATTGTTAAATTGAGTTATTTGAGGTAAAATTATTTAAGGTAAGGGAGAATTGTTCTCCGTAAGCAAAATTTGTGCTAAAACAATAAAATAAAAATATGAACAAAAAAATTGACACAAAGTTAGCCTTCGGTATTTTATTTGGCGTAATAGTTCTTTTCTTATTACTGATTTTAAGCTGCCAATTTATTCCTTTTCCCTTTATTGGAAAAACTCCCCAACCGCCAGTTTCTCCTCTAGCTTCTGAATTAACAGTAGAGAAGTTTTCTTCAGAAGAAGATTTCAAAGCCTATTTGGCGGAGGCGGAGTTGGAATACTCGGGCCTTGTATCTATGGGAGGGGCAAGAGCTACTGCATTACCTGAAGGGATAGGGGCTCCTTCTTCCTTTGAGGCAGACGGTATGGGCGGAGGAGGAGAAGAGCCAGAAAGAGTTTCAGAAACTACTGTTCAGGTTCCGGGAATTGACGAACCAGATATTGTTAAAACCGATGGAAAGGAAATTTATTTTTCCCTTGAAAGAGGTTATTATTGGAGAGGGCTTTGGGTGGAAGAGATAATAATGCCTCCTCAAATAACCAGCGAAACTAAGATTATAAAAGCTTTTCCGCCGGCCGATCTGGCATTGGAAAATAAAATCGAAAAAAGCGGCGACTTACTTTTAAGTAAAAACATTTTAGTCGTTTTTTCCGGTGATTCAATTTTCGGTTATGATATTTCCAATCCTAAATCTCCTCAAGAGAAATGGAAGGTGGATTTTGAAGATAGAAGCTATCTGGCTGGAGCAAGGCTTTACAATGATAAAGTATACCTGATCACCAAGACCTCAATTGATACATATAACCCTTGTCCTATCCGCCCATTGACCACAAAAGAAGCCACTTTAGAGATTAAATGTGCAGACATTTATCATCCTAATATAAAAATTCCGGTAGATATAACTTACAGCGCCATGATTTTAGACCCCAGCTCTGGAAAAGTTGAAAATACCGTTTCCTTTGTCGGTACCTCTGGCTCGTCTATAGTTTATATGTCGGAAAATTCCATGTATCTTACTTATTCTTATTACGGACGCATCATGAAATTTTTCTCTGATTTTCTTCAGGAAAAATGCCAGGATCTAATCCCAGCTTGGCTTATTGAGAGGGTAAATAAATTAGAGAGTTATGATATAAGCGAT
>Ga0315277_10007782_pt1 | contig 13853 bp, 16 predicted proteins | sample YL17G05_15_MG_FD_203695 | JGI IMG/M metagenome (GOLD analysis project Ga0315277, IMG submission 203695) | Sediment microbial communities from Yellowstone Lake, YNP, Wyoming, USA - YL17G05_15 | ecosystem: Environmental > Aquatic > Freshwater > Lake > Sediment | place: USA: Wyoming | collected... | reverse complement strand
TTCTTCCATGGTATAGACGCGCCGATGAAGGTAATGGCCCGTCTCTACAAGTCCGGCCGCTCCCCTGCGGAGGTCATGGAAGTTCTCTGAGATTCTGAGAGAGGCTCGCGAGATTGAGAGCTTGAAAAAATGTTTGCCCTGATACGTTCCGGTGAAATGTATGATAATACCTTAACAGAGCCAAAAACAGCTGGTGGGCCGTACAGGGATCGAACCTGTGACCTTGGGATTAAGAGTTCAACCCACGTAGTTATTATTTGTTTCTCTATGTGTCCCATTATTCTCAACAAATGCCTCTGTTATGCGAAAAGTTGTTGCTCTTTGCTCTTTATAGAAATTGTAGCTTGCGCCAGAGCGACTAGATGATTTGTAGATTGAAAAAGCAGTGCCGAAAGGAGGTAGCCATGGCTGAATCATTAACAATGGCCGAGGTTGCGGCGTTGACGGGCCTCCACAAGAACACAATCAGGAAATACGTGAAACTCGGTGACCTGAAAGCCACTCTAGAAGATCACGGGGTAGGAAAGCAGAGATGGACCATAGATAAAGATCAACTTTACGCCTGCGGGATTCCAGAGATAACCAGACATCTGGATCCTCAAGAGGTCAAAGAGGTCTCTGAAAGCAAGGGAGAGAGAATAGCCAGCGAGAAGATGCAATCGATTCATGAGCAATATAAAGAGATTTCCAACCTGAAGCGTGAGCTAAAAAAGAAAGAAAATATGATTCAAGAAATTATGAACTCGCTTGACTGGAAGAAACGTAGGGAACAAATAAGGGATATGGACCAACAGATTGATGACCTCAAATTCGCACTGGAGAAAGCATTGTCTTTCCTGAATCGAAAAGCTTTCAAAGAACTCCACGAGGATGACATAAAAGCTTATTGGGACAAGAAAAGCGAAGAGATGAGATTCGTAATAAGAGGCAACGAAATTGACTAATATCAGATTGACCGAAAGAGACCTCGATATATTCAGATATATGGCCTGTCTAAGGCTCCTCACGATGAACCAAATGGCAACTCTTTTCTATGACAACCATCCCTTGCCCGGGTTAGAGCTGGAGAAAGGAAAAACGGCGCTTAGGGTCAGGGTCTCAAAGCTGATGAACGCGGGTTATATACGCTCTGCGCCCTTGTCGTTCACGAAGGTAGCTTATGTAAAAGGCTACTTTCTTGGGCCAAACGGAATCGAAGTGATAAAGGACATGAGGGAATACGAGGATTACTCGAGACCGCGATGGCTAGAGAGAAAACACACGACATGCCTGGTCCACGGGCCTCACCATGTCATCGCGAACAATTTCTTGATCAATCTACTGATGCTTGCGAAACATAGAGATGATTTCGTCATATACGAATGGCTGGGTGACAAGGACGCGACATTCAGGTTCACCTGGAAGGGAACAAGACTGACTTTCGATCCGGATCTGTATCTAGTTTTCGGTCGCGTCCCCAAGAAGATGACGCCTATGTTTTTAGAAGTGGATAGGAATACCACCACTACCACTGTAATCGGTCAAAAAACATACAGACTGATCCAATACTGCTGTTCAGATGAATACATGGACTTATTCGGCAGTAGAAAAATCCCGAGAACATGCTTCATCGTCCCGGACAAGAAACGCCTTAGCGAGATATCTAAGGTGATATCAAAGATAATCAAGACCTATAACGTCTCAGAATTTCAATTCTTCCTATCAACATTTGAAGGAACCGACGTCTTCTCTATCGATGAAGGAAGAATAACAGACAAGTCTCTAAACGGCGTTTGGTACAATCAAAAAATGGAAAGGGTAGAATCGCCGTTCAATGAAGGTTAACTGTAGAAATAATCGGCCCACCGGACAGTCACTCTTCTCTAACAACTGCATTTGTGCCATGCAGGATGCATTGCACTACACTTGAGTAGAATATGACACGGCGGAGTGCTCTGACTTCAATCCCTGTAAGAGCTGGCCAGAGCCGCGGTACCGGGATAGTTGGACTGAAAAGGGATGGCTGCGAAGCGTGCCCGGAGGTTCCTGATATGGTTATGTTCTTACCGCCGCTCTGTCTTAACTCCACGAGAGCGCGAGACTTATTGCCATTTAGCAGGTTTGTCTAGGTTAGAAAACCGACTACCGCTTCAAGGATTTCATTATCTGCACGATCATTTCTAAGACATTTCACAGCCCATGGTCTGCCGGGGTGTAAGGTATCCCAGGCAGATCGGCGCTGTTTGTATCTGCCTTCCCCCGGGTCATGGTTTCCGAATCCATCGATGAAAACATTCCAAAGTGGTTGGAATCGCTCTATTAACAGGGACTCTCCCAGGGGTATCCAAATATCGTCAACGACAAGGTACCTGCACCTAAAATCCGCAAGTTCGAGGTTTATAGCTCGCTCAATGCTTTCCGCATGTTCATTAATGCGCCTGTAGAGCCAGTTTCCTTGAGTATTACTAGTCCCGGCTCCCTTGCGAGAGCCGCCCGGAATCGCCTTTCCGACATATATAGGACACTTATATCGACCTTTTTGATTTTTTACGGCGATCGGCTCGTATTCCCGGAACGAGCCGGAGTAGTAAATAGCGTAAATACCCGCCCCCGGAAACATATTTTCTAGCGGGAGAGCACTAACGGGTTCGCGTAATAGCGCGGACGCTACACTATCGGCAAGATTCCTTTTATCCAGCGGATTGTATATTTCTCCGGGCACGTAAGCTCCATCCGCAGCCTACCTAAATTACCCGGATATTATCACGCGCCTTAATTCAGACGCAATCGCTTCGCTAAGGTCCACAGGTACTGCGTTTCCGAGCTGTCTCATACTCACTGTCCAGGAACACGGGAAGTAGAAATCATCAGGAAATGTCTGTAGACGCGCGCACTCCCGGACCGAGAAATACCTAACTCCGCCATTGCCGTCAACCAGCGTGTTTTCACCACCAGGAACGCCGTGGACACCCGCCTTCAGGGTCTTCGCGGGCCAATCATATGAGCTCCCGGTATGACCAGGGTAGGACCTCGCGCCAGGGTTGATGAAATGATTCAGGATGTTTTTATCTTCTTGACCCTCAGCAATCCTTGGAAGGTCCTGTATTGCATCGCGAACAGTCTTCCAAGGCCTCAGCAATGGGTCAGGGGGATTATTCCGTAAAATCTCAATTCTCCGAAGGTGTCGCGGATTTGGTCCGGGGCGATTCTTGGCGGCAACCACGTGTCGCTCCCAATACTCACCGGTAACCCATTGTCGGTAAAGAAGCACATCCATGCTGTGTGTAGGTGCCGGGAAATGCCATTCGTCAGCGACGTCTGAACGCATCCCAATTACGATGACCCGGTCACGAATCTGTGGAACGCCGTAGTTCGCGGCGTTAACCACCTCGCAATGAACTGTGTAATGGAGGCTACTGTGACTACCTTTTTTCTCGAATCTCTCCAAGCGATCGCGATGACTTTTCCAAGGTTCATTTCGCTTCCAAGTTACCTCCGGATTTTCTATTTGAAGCAAAATATAGTTCAGGTAGGGGGCGAAGGAACTCCTGGCGAGCCCTTTCACGTTCTCCACAAAGATGACTTTGGGTTTAAGTTCTCTGATGGCGCGAAAAACCTCGGGGAACATATTTCTTTCGTCCTGGCATCCCCTGTGCTTGCCACCGAGTGAGAATGGCTGGCATGGGGCGCCAGCCCCTAAAAGGTCAATGGATTCCTGATAAAGGCTATAATCGAAATCTCTTACGTCCATCTCGTAAAGAGGCCAGTCAACAATGTGCGTTAGTCCCATGAACTGGTTATGCCGGACTGTCTGACACGCCTGACTGTTTAGTTCGACTAGAGCTTCGTGTCGGAACCCCGCCCTTGATGCCCCGAGGGCCAGACCGCCCGCTCCGGTGAAAAGCTCTATGGATTTTAGCTTATCTGATTCCATATATCGCACTAGTCGCTCCTTGAGAATCTCTTCATCTATAGTTTCGCACTCCCATATGACATAAACATCCCAGCCTATATCCTGCAGTTTTTTCAAGGATTCCCGGTCCCTTGCCGCGTTCCCTTCCAATTTGGGTCTCCAGAATTCCAGCCGCGATTTTGGGAACCGAACATTTGGGCACCCTTGATGAAGGTGCCAGAAACAACCATGGACGAAGATCACCTTATTTTTGCCTGGGAAGACAATGTCTGGTTTCCCCGGAAGCCTGGCGTCATGCAACCGGTATCGATAACCAAGTGAATGAAGGAGTTTGCGTACAATAAGTTCGGGATTCGTATCTTTGGGGTGTATTCTGCTCATGAGGGCACTTCGAGTTTCTGAATCTGTAATGTCCACCGTGGGACTCCTCGCCAAGCCACTATTCAATTAATATTATCCACATCCACCTTCATAAAAACCTAATTCGCGAGATCGAGTTGAGCGAGGAGCCAGGTAGATAAGTTCAACGCTCTCGTCGGCCATGTAGTCTCTCATTACATTCAGGTTATCCTCCAAAATAGAGCTTGTTCGTGAAACCTAGATCCTCGGGCATGTCTCAGACTTCCTTTCGCCGCTTTATTACGATTGTATTTTACCAATAAGTACCGATATCCTCCCAGATATATGTGCCAAAAGTATCTGTGCGGGTTATCCAATTATTGGTTCTTGGTGGATTATGCACCCCAGAATGGCGTGAGAAATCCTCAGAGGCTCCAGGTGAGCCGAGAATCATAGAATCAAGGGTAAGATTCGCGTTTCCTAGTGTTATGATTTCAGCTGTAAGCTAGTGGCAGTAGTGTCAATGGATTACGTTTCTCAGCGGCCGGGGTAACCTGGTCCCGACTCCTTTTCTAAGGGCCGCGGCGGGTTAGGTGTAAAAAGCACCTCAACAAACCCTGTCAAAAGACCCCTACATACCCATACAAAAACCCCTACAACTCAACGCACACTCTTAGCAATGCCCTTAACATCGTGTTAGGCATACCTACACTGTATTTCCCGTCACACCGCCTTTTCTGACACCCCACACACCGCAGGGAACCCTCCCTCGACATTTGGTAATAATAAGAGCATGGATATTGGGTAATAAATAGGGAGGGTTCCCTGCGGTGTGTGGGGTGTACTTGAGGATTCTGAAAGTTGTGCCTGCTGTGTGGTGTGTTTGGTCGGTGTGACGGGAAAGGCAGTTCTCAGCATGTCTCCTTAAAAGTTGTAGAATGATGCTTCGAACTGATGGGCATTCGTAAGGCCCGGGTATCGGCAGTCTAAGTCTAGGTCGTAAGTTTCTCAGGAATCGGATAAACCTAAGAAAAGACAAAAGGGCCAAGTAAACTTGACCCCTTGTCGCCTATACCATGCCCTGCCTAGCCTGGCCTCTGCCCTACCTTGCTCTGCCTTGTCTAGTCAAGCCATGCCCCGTCTTAATCCGCCCAGACCAACCTCCTCCAGTCGGGAGGAATTATCTCATCTCTAAGCGGAGTATTTCAGTTTTGGAATTACGTATAGTAACAAGATGAATGTCTTGTGCCAGGTGATATAATCACCATACGGCGACCCGGTGCGTTTGTATTCGGGCGTTCTTATATCCCCAAGAGTTGCCGCATTAGAGTCCGAAGAGTGCCGGGATTGCTTCGCCTCTTTAATAGATTCCTCCGTTGACACCAATACCCCATAAATCGCGAAGAAACCTGTCACTACGCCGTGGTAAGCTTGTGTTGCGGATAGCGTGTCTACTGGTAATTGAGAACCGAAGGCAGCTCACGTGGCGACCAAGAAGCAGAAGAAGGCGGCGCATAAGCGAAAACAACAGGCTGTGGCTAACCGAGTCCAGCGGCCGCAAGGCGACGTGTTGGAACACCTTAAGAAACAAATCCGTTTTATCAGCAGTTCTTCAAGGGGGTACGACGCTGGAGATATCGACGAGGCAAGACGAATTGCCGGTCATATCCGTGCCTTGGTTCACGACACGTCAAAGTCGCATTCCATATTAGGTCAACTCGGGAAAAAGGATATCCTGTTTTCCGATTCAATGTTCCCCAAGGATCCCAGCGCCATTGGCCCGTATCAGGGTCTTGTGGGGATGGAGATGTCCTTCAACCCGAGGTGGGGGTGGATGCCGCGACTGTTTGCTGACGAGAATCCGGTAGAAAACAAGAAGCCGTTTGATGATTGGTGGAACGCCGTAATCCTTGACGACAAACATGGAATCATTTTCACAAGGCGGGATATAGTGCTTGCGGTCTGCAATCAAGACGGTGGAGCTCACGTGGACCCGGAACTAGATGAGCCGTATGTCAAACTGGAGAAGTTGAAAGAGTTTGCCTTCAAATTCATCATCAAGGGCCAAGAGATAAAACCCCGAGTCGGTGCTGGGCTAGCGAGTGTAAGACAAATTGGTTTTGAAGTGTTGATGACTTTAGGAGAAGAATACCCGGCGTTCCTGAGGGGAAAGTACATTCGTCCCAAACCCGGGGCGGTGATGGGACCTAACACGACGTTCATTGGGGGAGTTCAAATGTCCCAAACACAGGGCCGCAAGGCAGTGTTGGAGGGGACTAGGAGTCATGATGCCTGAACTAGAGGTGTTTCCAATCGCAGTGTTGGTGGAGAGCCGTTACACCCTCCCGCTTCCATTCGAGGTTGGAGAATACACCTTCAATCGAAAAAGAAGACCTTATACTGTCCATATCAAAGAACCTAACTCTAGAACTGGGCGACAACATGTGCTTGTTTGCTTCCAAGGTGTTTCCTACAATCCCAACCGGTTGCCGAACTTTGAGGTTGACAGGACCAAGGTCAAAGAATTTCAAGAAAAAGTCGTGTTGAAGAAACGCGACCTTAAGACATACAAAACCTTCAGATACAAAGAAACCGCTTTTGAGGAAATACATAGCGATAATCAAATTCGGAGAACACACAAGATTCCTTATGAAGAAGATGTCGCTGTTTATGAACTTGCTATAGAAACGATTAATGAACTAATACTTGCATCCAAGTGTGCTGCGAAAGGCTTATCAGAAGTGTCGCTGTTCGACGAGAACTACTTTTCGGCCCTCTATCATCGTGATTCGTGGTTCTACAATTTCATCCCCGAGTTCTCACCTGCGAGTCGGGTGAAGAAGCGCAAAATGCCTGCGGCAATCGGTCTCCCTTCAAGGTTTATATTTATCGACAAAGATGACTTCAAGAAAGAAGTACTACCGATCTTAAAACATAGAAAGGACTACGCAATTGAAGAGATGCTAGTGTCTGCAAACAAGGCTTTCATTGACGGTGAGTACGAAGCCTCGCTTGTTCTTTTTGAAGCAGTCTTCGAGGCGATGGCCAAAGAAGAAATAATAAAGCACTATAGAGGTAAGTCATTTAGTAGCGAGGCAGAGAGAAAAGAGAAACTGGACAGTGTTCTTGGGAAGAAGGGAATAAGAAGGCTATTGAAAGAAGAGTACCCAAAATGCCAAGGCTCAAAGAAGTTTGATAATTCAGTTGTCCAGTATCGAAAGTGGGACAAGATATACACCTGGAGAAATGAAGTAGCCCACAGTCTTCAGGACAGGGAACGAATATCGAAGAAGGAGGCACTCCGGATGTTCAATGATTTCCGTAAGATATTTCGCTACCTTTTCAGTATCGAATCGTCATACCGATAGGTCTAGATTTCCCGTTCCCTTTGCAGACCCGCTTGATAACCATTTGATAACCGTTGATAACCGAACTGCTGAATCCCCATATAGAATCCTGACCTCCCATCAAGCAACTTCCCGAATGAATCCTGTAATATACTTCCCGGAGGGATGGCAGAGTGGACGATTGCGGCGGTCAACGTTTCGGAACCCGGTGACCTTGTCCTCGACCCGTTTTGCGGCGGGGAATGGGAAACCAGTCCAGGGGCAAACCCTTGACCGTCTGGGATATGGGCAATACGCTGTTACCGGCAGGTCTTGTTTTTTACTTTGGAGTGGTGCTATATGGCGCACGCGAGGGTGACGTTTACGAAGGCAATTCAGGACTCCCAAGAACTTGGTAGCAACGACGAATATATGGTTTCAAGAGTGTATTTTAGACTGGAAGTAAATGGCGATACCCGCGGGGACCTATGTGCGGACTTGAAGCAAGTAGTAGGTGCGTCCTACGAAGCAGGCAATATAGAAGTCGGTCCTCCCCAAGGCTATGATGGGCCATGGAATGCTCATGCATTTCACGCAGCTGCGACAAAGTATTACCTAGACTGCGTTGGGCCGAATGCTAGTGGGATACGACTGGGTCCTGGTGCTAGCGCAAGGATGAAAAACAACGTTTTTGCGAAAGATGTGACCGCTGAGTTCGAAGTCCCTGACAACTAGCTTAAGGGACAGCCTTCAGAAGTTCTTAACTCGAAGGAACCTAGGTAACAGTTGTACTGATGGGATAATAAAATAGTTTGATGGCCAAATCGCATAATCAAGCGGCAACTTTTGGAGAGTTGCCGCTTTGAAGTCCGAAGAGCGCCGGGATCACTTCCCCTGGATGAATTGATCAGCAGAGGCTCTTACTCCATATATCCACAGTGAATACGACATGTACCTCGAGGTGGCGAACCTGCGGCTGGGGCGGAGAGGCGGATAACCGATAGGAAATGTTGGACAGCACTGACCCCCAGATGACACGATACGACACACCTATTAAAGCCATTCAGAATATATCCGGCGATAAGCACCAATGGATACTTGTTGGGATGTGCTAAGCATGTTGCTGTAAGGGCACTAAGCGCTCTAGAATCGACAATCTCTCCAAATGGGTATCCTAGAGGGTACCCCTAATTATTCTGAGGCGTTTTAGCGGGGTTTTATGCAGTGGTGGTAAGATATCTGCGTGGGAGCTGTATTCAGGTAATGTCGATAGAATCCAAGAGGGCCTTGATATAAAGGGAGGAAATGATGAAAAAACTACTTATGGGCCTGTTGTTGTTGGCCGCCATCGGTGCGGTTGTTTACTTCAAGATGAATAAAGGATGCGCTTCGTGCTGCGGCGCAGACGAGACGCCCTCCGAGTAGACATGTCAGCATGACAACCATTACAAGCAAATACTTCCCTATTTAGTCATCCAGATTATGGCATTCTGCTTTTCTTGACACCCCGGTTTCCTGCCCATAGTATTTGGCTACAGGGGATGCGGTAATTTCCCTTGAGTTGAACATCTCACTTCTGTTCGGGGGGCCACATGAAGCCAGCCAACCTATATGCCCTTTCGCCGTCTCTGAGTTCTCATGAGGATTCTTACCTGAATGACATTCCCATAATCCACAGTAACCATCTGACAGAGGTGTATCTCAAGGGAGGGGGTGACATCAGTTCGGAGTCTGATGCCCTAGCATATCGTACAGAGCGTAACAGATAAACGTAGAGCAGGATGATTTGGAGGTGTGTGAGATGATACTAATGTTCGAATTCACCTATCCGGCCCCGAAAGCCCAAGAACTTGCCCAAGCATTTATCGACGATCTGCAGGCCAACCCGATGCCCGATTATGTCAAGTTCGTGGAGGAATACATATCCTGGGGAGCTGACGGCCTTAAGGCTCATACCTACTACGAGCTGGAGAAGGGGAAAGAGGAAGAGGGGTTGAGGTACGTAACGGCTCACGAATTAGCGATGACCAAGGCTGTCGATGGTTTCAGAGTGCTAGATTGCACCCCGGTGTATCGTATGGCCGAAGCTTATTCAGTGATCAACATGAAGGGGCCTGCGGTTTGATCGGGATGTCCTTGGGGCGTCTGCGTGGTGTTCCATCTGAGTGAGAGGAGGGGCGGGAAACCGCCTCTCTTTTTTTCTACTGCGGTATCCTCAAAAGACGTTCGGCTATGGTGAACTCGTGAAAAACAAGGCTGGCGGAGAGGGTGGTATTCGAACCCCCGGAGCCTTGCGGCTCAACGGTTTTCAAGACCGCCGCACTTGCCCGACTTATTGGACGGTATCACTGTCTCGTGTTTGTGATAATCGGCGTTAAAATCGCTAGGATGCCAAATTACCCCTGCATAGCCCTCCTAACGTCCTCGTTGACGACGTGGGTATATAATTCATTTCATTGCTTATATGGAGCTTTTAACAAAGGGGAGCTGCGGCATGAGGAAATCAGCTGTAATCACACTTCTATTTCTCCTGGTGGCGTCAACATTTGTGGTTGGATGCGGGCGACCGCTTGGCGAGAGCGTGCAATGGAACGTACAAAAAGAGGGTATAAAAAACGAGCTCTACGGAGTGTCGGGTTACAGTAGAAACGATCTTTGGGCAGTCGGAATGGAAGGTACCATATTCCACTATGATGGAGATTCCTGGCGCGCCAGCCAGCAAGCGTTTTCAACAGACCTGTATAGAGTGTTCGCTTTGGATAAAACCCACGTATGGGCCGTGGGGAACGACATTAAGGTCGATGGGCAAACCACACACACAAGCATAATCTATTTCAACGACGGTTCAAATCAATGGAAGGAGGTAAAGAGGACGCCTGGTCAAAGAATATCTGCGTTGTGGGCAGCAGACCCTAACCATGTGTGGGTCGTCTCACAGCAAACTCCAAACGTAATGTTCTTCGACGGTAAGTCTTGGTACAATGAGGATGTTCCATTCTCCGGATATCTCATAGACATAACTGGCACTGACAGAAGCCACGTCTGGGCTTGTGGCCAAGATGGAGAGGTGCTTTTCTACGACGGCGAGGAATGGACTACTCAGACTGTTGGCGGAAGCGGTGTTCTTTGTGGTATCGCAGCGGCAGACCCTAGTCACGTATGGACCGTAGGCTGGGAGGAAGCCTCGGGACAACAAGGTGTAATCTATTACTTCAATGGGTCAAAATGGGGGAAGCAGGAAGCTGGCACGGTCAATCAACTCTTTGCCGTCTGCACAGTGGACTCGAAAAACGTGTGGGCAACTGGGCAAAATGGAATTGTCTTATATTGGGACGGAAAGAAATGGGAAGAGCAAAACACAGATTATGGAGTGTGGCTCCATGACATCGCAGCCGCCGATGCGTCCAACGTATGGGCTGTTGGCGCCCCCACGATGAAGGACTCAAAAATCTTTTACGGCAAAGGTGCAATAAAGTAGGCTGTTCACCCGCGAGTTAGCGCACTTATTGCACAGCAGGTAATGGTAAGATGTCATCGACCCAAACGATTCGATAACCCTGCATAGCCCTCTTGATGATAATATAAAAAATACTTATACGGTGGTATTAAAGAATGCGGCGAGTTAACCAGGGGAGTGATGCATTATGACAAACGGAAATCTGCCCTCGCCACCTGGAGGACCAGTTCCACCACCTCCTCCAGGAGGCATAATCCCTCCGCCCGGACAACCTCCAGGATTAGCGCCCAAGAAAAAACGCCACACCCTTTTGATTGTAATTGGCGTAATTGTTGCCTTGGCGATAATTGGCGGAATTATTGGTTCAACGAATAAGAAATCGACTGAGAATAATACTGGAATTCAAGTTGAGGAGACGTCGGCCGTTCAAGAACCAGCAGCTACCCCTTCTGAAACACCTGCCACTGAACCAGCACCAACACCAGCGCCAGCACCTACTCCGGCTCCTGTACCAACTCCAAGTGGGACAGTAAGTCAACAGAACGCACTAGCCAAAGCAAAAGATTATTTAAGCTACGCAGGGTTTTCCCATGACGGACTGGTTGAACAACTGGAGTACGAACAATTTTCACACGATGACGCAGTTTATGGCGCAGATAACTGTGGTGCTGACTGGAATCAGCAAGCGGCTAAAAAGGCCCAAGAGTACATGGGATATTCATCCTTTTCTCGCGGTAGCTTAATCGAACAACTAGTGTATGAAAAATTCACACAAGCACAAGCAGAATATGGAGCTAGTGCTGTTGGTTTGTAATGTTCTATCTGTAACGGAACAGGAATAAGTCAGTAGGAAGATAAATGAAAAGACTAACAGTATTTTTGATTGTAGTAGTTGCAGGATGTTTTTTAATTATGGGCTGTGGAAATTCTACTAGTACTTATAGTAGTGAAGAAACCTCTGCTACCTGCTTATCATTTGCCACATTATCATTTGGGTCAAGATAGGAGACAGATGAAGTTATGGTTAGAATAACCTCTCTGCGAGCTTCAACAGTTTTCTTCTCCTGTTTCGGCACTCCCACTGCTACAAGCAGCCCGATAATCCCTAATAAAGCTCCTAAAAAGAAATAGCCAACAGGGTCCCGATTCTTGCTGTCGGCGATAAAAGCAGCACCAAATCCGCATATTAGTGCCTGCCCGATTACTATTCCGATAATAAGACCAGTGTAGTTGTATTCCATTATAGACATGTTCCCCTACAAAAAGCCCCCGTCTACGGTCACTGACAATGGGATTCAGCTACGAATTCAGCTATCCCATCATAGCCCTCCTAACGTCCTCGTTGACGACGTGGGTATAGATCTGGGTTTATACTTGTGCTTGGTACCGGCGAGGATAAATGGAAGGAGAGCAACCATGACAGCCGAGCCTCTGCTTATGTCGTTCGAAGGAGATGTCGCACGTATCACTCTCAACCGCCCCGAGGTGAGGAACGCCTTGAGCATAGAACTCTCCGACAGGCTTGTGGAAGCGATCCAGGTTGTAAAGCGCTCGACCGACACAAAGTTCGTCGTCATCAAGGGAGCAGGAGACACGTTCTGCGCGGGCGACGACATCACCGAGATGTTCCATTGGGGCGATGACGAGCGCGGGGAGAGCACCCAGGGCGCCAACGGGGTCATGCGCCGGGTACGCATCTACCAGGATATGGCCAATTCGCTCGAGGAACTGGATAAGATGACCATCTCCGCGGTGGATGGTTACGCCGTGGGGGGCGGCCTCGAGATAACCATGGCATGCGATTTCGTGATTGCGACCGACCGCGCTGTCTGGGGCATGCCGGAGGTGGACAGCGGCCTCACTCCGGGATGGGGCGGGACGACGCGGATGGCCAGGTACATCGGCAAGCGCAGGACCAAGGAGATAAACATCATAGGCGCGCTCATGCCGGCGAGCCGCGCCTTGGAGTGGGGGCTGTGGAACAGGGTGGTTCCCGCGGACCGCCTAGACGCCGAGGTCGAAGCTCTCCTGGAGGTGCTCCGAGCCAAGAACCAGCAGGCGTGCCGCCAGCTGAAGTGCATCATCAACCGGGGCTGCGAGACCGACCTCTACACCGCACAGGGTTTCGAGATACTCTCCGCGGGCCTTAGCGGCGCGGTCAACGGTTTCTGGGAGGTCGCCGACGCGGACCGTGGCAGGGGCGTCATAGACTTCTCCGAGAAGGGCTCTCTGTGGCAGAGGCGAAGGGAGCTGTCCAGGGACTTCTGGGCCGACTGATGCAAATACAACTGAGCCGGATTTCAAGGCAATATGTTTGATCCGGGTCTCTGGAGGCCCTAAACCGGGTTCAAACTACTTTTGATGTAAGATGCTTTACCGTACGTACCTACTGCCAGAAACGCGTCTGGTGCCGTTTCAGCGATTTCCAGGGCTATCGGTATAACTTAGTCTTATAAATCACCCCCGTATCGCCCTCTTCACTTCCTCGTTGACGACGTGGGTGTAGATCTGTGTGGTGGATACCCAATGAATTGTTACCGCTTTGAGGTCCGAAGAGCGCCGGGATCGCTTCCCCTTAACTAGGGGAAATAAGTATGGTTCTCTATGAACGGCATTATCTTTGATGGAGACGAACAGCGAATGAAGCCAGTGATAGTATTTCTAGTTGCACTTTTGGCTATATCCACGATTATGACTGCCGGGTGTGGACAGAATCAGAAGACGAAGACGCCAGCGAACAAGGCGGTATTTATTCTGTGTTACAATACTGCCACTGGCGTAGACATTTGGGGAAGATTTATAACAAAACTGAACCCTTAAGCTAGGGGGCAACTATGAA
>Ga0315277_10007781_pt1 | contig 13853 bp, 5 predicted proteins | sample YL17G05_15_MG_FD_203695 | JGI IMG/M metagenome (GOLD analysis project Ga0315277, IMG submission 203695) | Sediment microbial communities from Yellowstone Lake, YNP, Wyoming, USA - YL17G05_15 | ecosystem: Environmental > Aquatic > Freshwater > Lake > Sediment | place: USA: Wyoming | collected... | reverse complement strand
GTTCGATCGAATGGACTTCCAGAACCGATGTATTCAGTGATTTTGCCCAAAGCTCATGTTTGTATCTCCAGACACCAATCACCAGAAGGAATACACATAGCGCTTGGATTAGTTGAATTGGTATGCCCGTATTTAAGGAAAAAGCCTCATAATTAAGTACTGAGGCTGGAAAAAAATCCGCTTTTGGAACTATCACACAAAACAAAAATGTAAACATAATCATCGCGACGGATATAAAAATCAATGCCCTTTTGGGACCACTTGCCATCCTTTGTGCTTCTCGCCACAGGACTATCGCTGAAATTATGCCGCCGGGTATTCCTAATACATATCCTGCGTATATATTAAAACCACTCAAGCCCGCAAATAATCCGGTTCCCGCAAGCATCAGCAAAGGAATATAAATCCAGGCACTCAGACTACATCCGTTTTGTATTCGCAAACTCCTTCGACCAAACTCAAAAAGGAAAATTAAAGAAAGAACTGGTAGTATCAATACCATCTCATGGAACAACGGATTATTCGGCATACTCATGAAAATGATATGAAGCCAGTCATTTAAACCTTGAAAAAAACCAAACAGACCAAGCAAGGCAATCGGTAATCTCTCCTCATCCCTTCGCATATTAGATACGCAAAGCGCGAAGAGTAAAAGAAGCGATAAACCGCAAAGAAAATAAATGTAATCCAGCTGCTGATTTAAAAAATCAGTCATCTTATCTGCTCATTCTCAAGTCAGACATAGGCAAATACTTATTTACCTTTACTATATTAATTTCCTCTCATTCACCTGATTTTAGATAAAGCTGAATTAAAGTTTTGCGGAAGAATCATAAAAACTGCTGATGCCGTTCCGAGCGCGTAGGGGCTTGGATTTCCCTGCCCATACATTTTATTGGTTAAAATAACAGCTACTGATTTTTGGGGAATTGGCAACCGTCGCTATTCATAACCGTCAAAAGTAATCCAGGCGCGCATTTCAATATAGAAGCTTTCTGTTTCCTGAATGTAGCCCTCGTTAAGAATTTCCCATGCGTTGATAACACCAGTCACCTGATTCTGGTCTTTTTTAAATTTCGCGCTAAGATGCTGTGCTGCACTTTTGACAGCTTTTATGAATGCATCGCTTCTTGATGATTCGAACGCGGATGCGATGGATGAACCGCTTTTCTCAGCTGCCACGACTGCACGTCGAGAGGTGCGTCCTTTATCATAATCAGCCTGAGGTTGTGCAACCTCATAATCGTACCTTATTACACCGGCGTAAGCGATTTCATCAATATAACGAATATGTTCGGGAATTGAACCGGCGTTATCGGTTATATACACATCGCCTGATCCAATGTTATAAACGAAAGGAATCCCGTTAAGAATCTGACCTCCATATTTCAAAGCTTTAAGATCGACAATGGAAATGTCATCTTCATCCTCATCCAGACCGTCAATGTCCACAAGGAAAAAGTAAGGAACTTTAACGCCTTGAATTGCATCCCATTCAGGGTCATCAACAGCGGATTCCGGACCTTGTGATTCTTCCTCAGTTGTTTCACGTGAAACATTTGTTTCTTTCCCGGGTGATTCCTCGTCACCCGTTTCCTCCCCTCCCTCTTCCGATTCCTCAACTGCCTGTTCATCCTCAGCTGGCTCCTCCTCCTTGATATTCTCATCTTCCTCAGCCCACTCGTCAGGTTCAAAAGGCCATGTTATTTCTTCATCGTCATCATCTAAAACCATCATGCTGTATTTATCGGGTGAATCGAGAGGACGAGATGAAGCACTCTGAGAACCAGCAGAAATGGAGCCTCCCCAAAAAACCATTAATGTTATTAAAAAAATATATCCGATTCGCATTCCAAACACCCCTGATAGTTTATCCATGAAAAAATGGGGACAGTCCACACATATTCAGTTTCTTTATCTGTTCTACAAGTTGCATTTTATCTTTATGCTCTATTCGTTAGATTTATTGATTCGGGACTGTCCCCATTTTTTTCAAATAATCATCTACTATTATATACAACTTTTTGCATGACTGAATGGTTCAACTGAAGGGAAATTAAAGAGGAGCTCTTCGAGGGCGAGATTCCTCATCAGGGATATCCTCCTGCTCGCGCAATTTCAAATCATATGGGCTTAAAAATACGGAGTAAACAGCCATGCCAATGACGATATTCAGAATGCTGACACCGAGAGCATACCAATCCGCACCGCAAGCGAGGAACGCTCCGAGAGGAGCGGGGAGATAAGGAGGAAGAAGCAGTTCCGGTGCGCGCATCAAACCCGACACAAACGCGGTGTACGATATAACAGCGTTCAATAAAGGAACCAGAAAAAATGGTACCAGGAGATACCGGTTAAACGAGAGCGGAAGACCGTATATTATCAGATCATTAGCATTCATCAGGCTCGGTATGAATGACATGTTAGCGAGTTTCCTGATTTGTTCCGAGCGGGCGCGAAGCATCACGAGGTTCAAGCTCAGTGTACTTCCGGTTCCACCAATCATCACAAAGAAAAAGATGGTGGATAGAGTTGCGAAATCACCCTTGGATGAGCCTTCACCCCACATCGGCGGATCGATGGACGCACTTAATAAAAGCATCCAGAAGAAAGAATACACAGAGGATGATCCCTGGATACCGAAAAATGCGAATATGTTGACCAGTAGAATGATTAGCGCAAGAGCATAAATATTTGATGCGCCCTTCGTAATCCACGAAACGGAATAATAGAGCTGATAGCCAAACGGTTTCCCGATCAGCAAAACGATTCCAATTACGATTAATGACGTTAACAGTCCCGGTAAAACGGTTCTGAAAGCGCCTTGAATAGCTTCGCTGACATTTATTGGAAGAGGACTTACAGCGCCTCGTCCTACCAAAAGCCGATAAAATCCGTAATTCATCAACGCGATAAAAATAGCGACGAATATTCCGCCGGTCAAAAATCCGGGATATTCATATAAAAGATTTATCGGAAAATTAAAAATAGAATTCTTATCAGCACCCATCACAAAAAGCGGAGAATAGAGAGCGATAAATGTGGCTGCACCGCTGATTAATGAAAGCGGAAGAGAATCGCCGCTGCGATAATGCCTGCTCAACTGGTATGTGAACGCGCAAGCGAAAAAGACAGGTATCAAAGAGCAAAAAATAAGATATGGAGCAATATACGGAGCTGCAAGAAATTTCTCAGGACTGAATTGATCGCCTTCAAGAGGAGGCGATGTTATCGCAGCGATTAAATCCGGTTTCGCGAATATATCCGCTGCCGCTATTGCAAGGTATAGAATCGTGGAAACGACCGCGAGAGGTAATATCGCGAGAAGCGAATCGCGAAGCGCGGCAAGACCCCTTTTCTGCGCAAGATCGCTCATCCGAAATAGCAAGCGATGTTTCGGTTTTGCATTTTCCGGTTCAATCCTCTGAATCGGTTCTCTTATGAACTCATCGCGCATCTTGAGAAAAATCTTATCAGAAGCAAAATGGAATAGCAAAATGCCTGACAAAATGCTCTTTAGTCGATATAATCTTAAAGCTTGGATTCAAAACATGAAACTGATCTCGCAAAATATACCTAAGCCAAAAATAATCAAAGCTATTTTAATCCTGTTGCTGCTGATATTACCTTTATTCTCAACGAAAACAGGAATAGCACAGGAATCGGTTCCAACAGATCCTTTCAGGATTACATTAAACAAGGGAGAATACGGTTATTTTCCATATTTTGAGCTGGAGCCAGTCGGAGGTGGCAAAGGAAAAGTAATCGATCTCAGCGGATGGGATGTTGGTGGGAATTTCTCGGAAATCAAACTAAAGAATATCCGGGAAACGATTGATGCCGCTTACCGCATTGGATTCAATATAGTTTATATCCGAGTTGACTGGCAATCGATCGAACCGTTCGAACACGATCTTGTAAAAGGCGTAATCGGCAAGTTAACTGAAATAATGGATGAGATTGCGCGTCGAAATTCTCAAAAAGAAGAAAAGCACAAGGTTCGAGTGATAATCGCGCTCGAACTGGATTGCCCGCCAAAATGGTTCACTGAAAATCATCCAACGAGCGAGATGATTCACATCAATCCGTTTAATGAGACGTATGGTCCTATGGGACCGGTAAGGAACGCCAATCTCGCTTCAGCTCATCTCGGTTATGGTGTTCTTAACGATGCCGATTATCAGAAGTCTGCGAAAAAAGTAATCAGAGATATTGTTTTTGAGTTGAGAAACCATCCGGCACTTTTTGGATGGGCGCTTACTTCGCCATCAAGCCCCTTATGGTATCCGGGAGCCGGCAAGGATGGGGTCGGCGGATTCGCGGATTACTCAATGAACACAAGTTCCCTTTTCACCAAGTTATATGGAGTAGAGGAGGATAATAAACCGCTCGCGCGCCTTTCACAAGGGCAACCGGATTTACGTCCCGGATGGACACTCTGGATGAAGTTCAGACGCGAAATTCGAAGACAAGCAGTGGATGATCTCGGAAAACAGATTTTTGAGAATGACCTTAATCACCCCATCTTTGTTCTCTTCTGGGGTTTGATGGGTTACGAAGGCGACAATGGGTATCGCTCTCAAGTCTGGTGTAATGATTATTATTACCAGCTGACAAGGGATTATGTAAACGGGGTGCTCATCCCATTTCAGCTTAGTTCAAAGACTTTCAAGTATCCATCCGGAAATGATGATATGGATTCGCTGCATCAGCTCGTTTCATCAGTAGAACTGGCGCAAAGGTACGGTAAAGTTCCATTGCTCATGGTTGAGAAATCATGGAGAAATCCTCCGACCATCAATGATATCAAGGATCTTGCACATCTTGCTGTCGCTTTGGGAGCCGATATTATATGGTCTCACAAAGGAATGAGCGAGCTATGCTCACCCTGGACAGCATCTGAACGAGCCTCTATCGAAAGGGTATCACATCTTATACATTGCCCTCCCCCATTAAAACCCCTTAAATCTCAAATAGCTGTACTCGATTACCCATCTGAATTGAGCAAATTCTATTGCGAAAAAGACAACGAGCTGGAACAATCGCTTGCTGTACTCGATGTTCTGCAGGATGCCGGGTACCATTACTGGACAATCACACCTGAGGAATACAACCAAAATCCCGATTGGTTAAAGGATATTTTGATAATCGCACCACTCGCGGGTAATATGGGGCAATACCTTCCGCAAAAAGTCCAGGAGTTTATTAATCGCTTGAGAAGTGATGGGAAGGATTATCTTATCCTTCAACCAAGCCAGATAGATGCTTTTATATTCAACAATTATGATGACGATTTCATTCGACGAGAGATACATGACAGGTTCGGTTCGAAAGGCATAAGCCGTCATTGGCTCTACGGAAACAAGTGCTTTATTGTTGTCAACTGGCCTTATATATTTATAAAAATAAACCAGTTTGAATCACCTGATTTAAAAATCCATATGGATTTAATGGGTGGTGAGACTCTATTCAGTGGCGGAGGCACAATACCATTCCTTGACATCTACAACGATCGGGATTTCAAAAATCCCCTGAAATTGAATTGCATCGAAAAAGACATGGAGTTTCCGGTGCCTGGAAGCAGGAGAGATACGTTTCTTCTGGTATGGAGTCCGAGAACTATGGATTTGATACCAACGATAACCAGCCATCGCAACGATGTCGACCAGAAACATCGGATCGCAAGTATGAAGCGTTCGCTTCCGATTGCGCTTATTCTGACCGCGATTGTCATTACAATTGGAACTTTATTCTTCGCGCAGATATATCATCCGCATATCGCGAAGAAGAAGAAGCGTCGGAAACCACCACCGACTCTCAGTGAGCATGAGGATTATTTCAAACCGTAGTACTATGGGGATCATCCACAATAGCGACTTCAAGTTGATTTTCGCTTATATACTGAATCCAATCGACAAGTATCGTTCCAAGAAAAGTTATTGCTCATACTAAAGAGGAGGGGACAGTCCCGGATGACGATGTCAAATCGAATATTACTTATTTACCCATTCGAGATTGGAAATAATTGATGATCAATTTTCAGGGACTGTCCCCATTTTATTGTTTTCAATCGGACAATGTACCGTTGAAGCAACCGTAAATACGAATATTGTCAAAAGTGACACCAACAGCTCCATTGCCCGAACCATCATCACCGCAATTAAAGCTGCTGTACACAATCCAGTTTGCTGATTGATATCTGAACCTGAACATTATATTTGATCCGGAGTAGTTGGATATATCCACTGTTGTATCATTGAAGCATCCATTCGCTGTAGTCGTGCTCCATAACTGCGTCCACGGACCACCACAACCATTTTCTGAAATATAAAGATAAAAAGTTGCACCAGAAGCGAACGCGTTACAATGGTCGAATTCTATAGCTCCATCATTGGATGAAGGAAGGTTGATGACCGGGCTGACGACATTGAAATCCGCAGCACTGCCATGAGCGAAAATATAATCGCAGCTATCGCCACCACCCATCATTTCACCGCCACCCGATGTGACATATTGATAAGTCATTCCGCAAGGACTCTGAACATCGCATCCCCATTTGAACCGTCCCATCGTATTCGATTGGTTTGGAAGACCGCATCCACCTGCCTCCCACCCCTGACAGGAATAAACAAAAGCCGATGGTGAGCCGCATCCGGTGAAGTCATACAGAAGCTCCTGATCCGTACAGCAGTTATCGACAGTTACTTCGCAGGTAGCGAAGATTGTTACATTCGGGGGAACGCATGAATCGGTAGCGCGAACCGCCACCGTATATGTTACAGGGGTTGGAACTGGGCAGTTGGGATTGTCAAAAGGACCAATAGAAGCAGTCGCACCGGTGAATTCAGAATCGAAAGTAACTCCATCGTAATCGTGATCCCATTCATAAAGGACAATAGGGTCGCCACCATTAGCGCTGGATGCTGTCGCGGTGAAATCCACATACGCATCATCACTTACACCGCTTAGAGGGCATACCGGATCAGTAATCTGACCGGTTATGGGACCGCAAGTGGATATTGCTACAACAGTTGCAATGAAAGTCTGATAGGTCGCATATTCAGGGATTGCATAGTTAACGATTGAGAGACCATCCGGGGAGTGAATAAGATAATCGCGGTCACCGACCGGCGGTGGTTCCATGACCGGACGAGTATCTGAAACCTTCGCTATTCCGACATATTCACCAGCGGAAAGAAGATTCTCATTAGCAATCGGCACATTAAAAATCAAAGGATCAGAAGGAGTACCAGCACCGCTCGCCGGGCTATTCACTGCTGGAAGGGCGTTATTCATTCCGGGGATTTCAACACTTACGCTTCCAACCTCCGATGCCGCATAGACATCAGTCTGATTCCCAAGTTCAGGATCGACATTAGCTCCAATCTGCCAGTCATAAACCTTGACAGTGACATTCCGTTCGGTAGTCGAATCGCTTGCATTCCACGTGTTATCAATAGTTGGTGGATCGTTTCCATTAGGAGGCAATACCTCAACTTTCCACGCGGCTTTCCTGTTGAATTCAGGATTGAAATATTTCGGATTAAGCCTGTCGGATTTCTTTGCACTCGCTCCATAACCGGTTGTGAGATATAGCTCAAAGAAACCGCCCTTGAACCATGTATCGAATTGAATATCCTTAGTTCCCATTTCGAATTTGTTGAATGTGGAAATCCCGGTCGTACTATCATCCACAGCAAGATAATAAGGGTATGCTGATGAATCTTTTGTTAGATTTTCCAGCTCCCTTGTATACCCATTAGCATTTCCACACGCACCATCATAGAGATTTGCATCAGTCAGAGAGTAATTAGTTGGTTCGATTCCAATCGGTCTGACAACCAGAGCAAGGTCGAAAAGATCGAGGTCGAGACGGTTACGCGCCGATGGAGGCTTTGATCGGTCTCCTTTTTCAAATGGATGGCTTACTTTAAATGTGGCTTTAATATATGGAGGTTCGAGAGCTAAGGATACGAGTTTCAGGCAGTTCGAGCAGGGAGTGATAGTGAAAAAAGCTGTCGCATCAACAATATAGCTTTCGCCAATGGATAAAAGCCGCTTGGATACAAGCTCAGCTGAAACCTTGTCTTCCATTATGGTCAGATTGTAAGCTCCAAGGATTCCGGTTGACTCGAAAAAGTTGTCATCGGAAATAATTGTTCCGATTAAGGGAATCGTGTCCTGAATGTCCAATGGATTGCTGTTTCGTTTGTTGGAGTCAGGTGTCAATGGATTTCCATTACCGGAACATCCGGTAAGAATGAGCGCAACTATCAAAAGACAAAATAACCTTGCAATTGTGTAAGCTCTCATATTTCATCTCCATATATAAAAACTGTAAATAGTACTCAAGGATTCCAATCTGTTGCCCATTCAGTAAAATGCATTTATGCTCCGCTCTCTGTTTGCATAATTTGATTATTCGGGACTATCTCTTTTTCTTATTTATGTTTTGAATATTATATCATGGCAATTCGATTCGGCGATAGATGCTTGGATAGCCCTTTGGGATAGTCTCTTTATACCTTTGAAATTCAGCTATTTCGTTTAAGCTGTTAAAAGTTTACCAATCCGACGGCATATTGAACTTTTGTATTCCTGAGCCATTTGCCCAGGAAGCCCAAAGTGTGCCATCAGCGCATAACTCACCCCGAGCCGGTCCGTATTGCACGCCGGAATATTCATTGATGGTTTTCTCGTCGAAATCCCCGGAATATCGGCCGATCCAGTATGGTCCGTAATCGATGTCATTGCCGGCATAGACCACAACACGGCATGTAGGGTCGTTGATATCGATATCCACCGATGCGTTATACGAGATAAGCGTTCCACCGAAGACATGAATATCCTGAAATAACAGATTGCCGCTCATATCGAGGACGAAAACCTGTCCGTCATTAGAGACATCTGTGTTACGGACAAAGAGGATGACAGCATCGAGCATGGAATCGTAAGCGATATCTCGTATATATCCCACCTGACCAAAATCGCATGTTGACTGCTGCATAGTAAACAAGAATGTTATGGAATAGCCATCGGATTTATCGCGTCTCAGGAATGACGGTGTAAGTGTATTCGCGTTATGGTAGATTAAATCACCATCAGGCATCACGCACAGATTCCATAGGCTCTGTAATTGTATGTCGCTGTGCTTGGGTAAAACTTGTGGATTTGTGAATTGAGAACCATCCCAATCAATTGTTTTGAGCTGGTATCCAACTGTAGGGCTTCCACTTCCAAAATTGTTGTAAATTATCCTGTCGATTCCGGGTTCTGAGATCGAGTCAACCCAGAATGCCTTGTCGCAATTACAGTAAATAAGGTCGCCGGTATTATATGATGCAACCGGTGGACCATTGGGATCATCTGCATTCTGGATATATAAAGTATCGTTTGCAGGGTATCCCTGTAGAATTAACCTTTGGGTTGGATCCTGATGAGTAACCATAACACCCATATATGTCCAACGACCAGATATAGCGTATGTTCCCGCAATTGTAAAACCGGTGGTACCGAAATCGCATGACGGCTCAAGGATTGTGAAATAATCATCGCTCTCATCTTCAAGCGTTCCCCCTGATTCGATTATCTTTACTTTGACAGTGGTTGACGGATCATTCGGAACATACCAGTCATATGTACCGGAATTTGCATAATTCGAAACGATAAGGTTATTATCCGCGACGAAATCATCCTTTGAGTAATAGAGATCGATAAACTCAATATCAGGTGTGGATGTCCATGCGATATTCTCATGCGTGAGTCCCTTCCACGCTTCACCGCCATTCGGAGCGGTTAAAATGAGTTGTATCCCTGTCGCCACATCGATGCTGAAAACCTGATATGTTGCGAATTCATTAATCTCAAACAGACCCTCAAGTGGATTTATCATTGGATCAACGCGCTTTATCCCATCCATCCCATTCAGAAGTGGAGAGCCATTCTGGCCCGGGGTATAGTTATCAGTAACTTTTACAAGACCGGCATAATTTCCCTCCGAAGCGCCCAAGGAATTGGTTATCGTGCCTTCGTAGACAAGTGGATCTAATGGATCATGCCCTGTTCCAGAGACCGGTATGCTCCCATCAAGAACAACAGGTTCAATTGTCACTCCCGGGATTTCGATAAGGATATCCTTAACTGATGAATCCGCGAGCATTTCATTGAGAGCATCGCCAACTGCAACGCCATGATTGATATCAACAACATGAACTTCAATTTGCGCGCTTGATGATATGTCCTCGCCTTTCAAATCATTCGAGATAATCTCGATGCCAACCTCGCTTGCTGCTTTTTTATTGTGCTGTGGAACCCGATATTCGGGATTGAATCTCTGTGAATTCGATGCACAGCTCACCGCATAGGTGCATCCAACAGCGAAGATTAAATTTACCGAGGAATCAAGGTCGAAAACATAATCCTGGCAGTTATAATCGCAACCCATCGCCATTACGAGATTCCCGCTTGGAGGAGGATCGGTCACAGTCGCGAAGCCCATCGGATTTCCAGGATCGAAATTACCCGCGGAGTAATCATCGAAATGTAGAACATAAGGATGAACTGATGCATCGGTGGGGAATATTTCATCGAGCGAATCATCGAGGTAATCCGTGTAGCCATCGGCACTTAGAAGTTTCAATCCCGATGTTGTTTCTCCAAGGTCCGGAAAACTCGTACCAATAGTGTCAGTAACTACTATCCCCTCGACATTGAATACATGAAGGTCAGCGCGATTCAGTCCTGTTATCGGTTTTAGAGGATCGCCGGCATCAAACGGATGCCTGATCCCGATTGATACTACAAGATGGCTATCGGCATCAAGCGAAACGGATTTTATCTTCGCGCAATCAGTACATGGTGCAAGTTGAAGAAAGTTTGTAATATCAACTACTTCAAGTGCATCCTTTAGCGAGCTTTCCCGAAAACTTGTCAACTCGCCGGTGAGATTTGACGGATTAAGATGCAGCTGGAACAGACCGAGAGTCCCCATTCCACCCGCAATGCTTCCGTCAATAAAACAATCGGTAATGCCCACAGGAAGATAATCGTAACTTAACTTTTTGTCAGAAGAGCTGGAAGAGGTTATTGGATTATTTGTATTTGAGCATCCGAAAATCAACAATGCGAAAATCAACCCAACTGTTATAAATAAATACCTGCTTCTCATTTCTGTCACCTATACATATTAGAAATTCAATTATTCAATTCGCATTTATCATTTCTTCTGTATGGTTGAACGAATCACTCAATCGAAAGCTTGAATCGTTCACCAGTCAGTCGGCAGCTTTGAAACTCCATAATAAGCAAAGGGATCGTCCCATGTAAGCTCTGTAAGATGGGAAATGAGACCATGCTCCGTATCCAGCCCCATGCCCCAGAACTTGTTTGCCCAACTACTTGAAGTGAAGCTATATGGCTTCGAACTACTGCCAAGAAGATTAAGGTCAGTGTCAAAGCGATAGATGTTCATGTAGTATTGAGATGGGGTATATTTGCTGCCTGCTACAACGAGCCGGCAGGGAATATAGCCGGGGTCTGATGTATCCAGTTCCATCTTAACGGAGCGCGATTGAGCTATATCGATCTGACCATCAGTATCCAGACCTTCGCCGGCAAAGCTGTATGATGCCACAATCGTTGGCGATGGACCAGTGAGATCAACCTTATCCACCTTGTGTGGGTCAGTCCCCTGCTCACCGGTGAGTACAAAGCAGTAGTCTGCGCTCGGATCCATAACAAGGTCGCCGAACACCTCCCACTTGTAATCTATGCTCATGTCATCTCTGAAAAGGCTGGTTACATCCTGCTGACCAGTCAAAGTGTATGGTGTCGATGGATTACCCGGATTATAAGCCCAGTGCTGGAGAAAGTATTCATATACATTCGGATAAGATGATGGGTCGGGACAGTTAACCGCGATACCCCAGAAGTCATCATTACCATCGAAGTCTCCGACTGTCCCACTTTGATAACCGATGGTAAGAGTCTGCTTAAGCGCTCCGGTTGTCTGGCTCAAAACCAGCCAGTATTCTCTGAAATAAGCCGAGCAGATAATAATAAGATCATTCTCATTGGCAGCCTCCATTACAAGAGGATTGCCCCACGCCTGGAACGAAGGCCAGTTAATAACGGGCGTATTATCCGCCTGAACCGTGTGATCAAACACTCGGTAACCGCCACTCATGATGTTGCATTCATGAAATATCGTATAGCCTTCGTAAGGACCACCGGTGAGGATTGTCGAGAGATACGACGTGTTAATAGTTGGATTCAACGTATAGACATTATCGAACTCAGGTGCGGTTGTGCCGCATTTGAGGAGAACCTCAAAGCCATCTGCCAAAGCAGCTGTTTCGCTTCCCTCAACTTCCACAACCACATCATACAAACCGAATTGATGAGCTCCAATATCGAAATCCGCAGTGATTTGGGTTTCGGAATCGACAAGGAAATTATCGGCTTCGATTACCTCCGGAGCCATCTCAAGACGAACGGATGTTACATCGATGAAATCCGTTCCTGTAATAATCGCATCATTAACCAACTCGTGTTGATATGCCTGATCCGGTGTGATACTTGTGACTTGGAGATTTTTCTTTCGAGCTACATCTATGCTGAAAACCTGATATGTAGCGAATTCAGCGATCTCAAATAAGCCATCAAGAGGATTATCTGTCGGATCGACACGCTTGATTCCATCCATCCCATTCAGAAGCGGAGAGCCATTTTGTCCTGGAGCATAGCTATCAGTTACTTTTACAAGACCGGCATAACTTCCCTCTAAAGCGCCAGCAGAATTGGTAATTGTGCCCTCATAGATTAGCGGATCCGATGGATTATGTCCTGTTCCGGAAATTGGGCTGCCGCCATCAATCACTAAAACACTCGACATCACACCTGGAACATCAATGCGAATATCCTTCACCGATGAATCCGCGAGCATCTCATTGAGAGCATCCCCAACTGGAACATCATGGCTTATATCAACAACATTAACTTCAATCTGCGCTGTCGATGCGGTATCCTCGCCTTTTAGATCATTCGAGATAATCTCCAACCGAACTTCACTCGCTGCTTTCTTGTTATGCTGGGGAATTCGATATTCCGGTGTGAACCTTTCAATCTTCGTTTTCGCACTGACCGCATAAGTACATCCAATTGCGAATATAAAATCGAATGGATTTTCAATATCGAAAACATAGTCCTGGTAATTGTAATCGCATCCCATTGCCATAACGAGATTTCCGCTTGGAGGAGGATCAGTAACGCTTTTAAAACCCATTTGATTGCCGGGATCGAAATTACCCACGGAGTAATCATCGAAATGAAGAACATAAGGATGAATTGTCGCATCGGTTGAGAAAATTTCATCGAGCGAATCATCGAGATAGCTGGTGTAGCCATCGGCGCTTAAAAGTTTTAGCTCGGACGCTGTTTCTCCAAGTGCAGGAAAGCTTGTGCCGGGTGCATCTGAAACCACAATTCCCTCAACATTGAAAACATGAAGGTCAGCGCGATTCAGTCCTGTTATCGGTTTTAGAGGATCGCCGGCATCAAACGGATGTTTAATCCCTATGGATACTACAAGGTGACCATCAGTATCAATCGCCACCGATTTAATTTTTACGCAATCGGTGCAGGGAGCGAGTTGCAGGAAATTGGTGATATCAACTACCTCAAGCACATCAGTCAGCGAAGCCTTACGGAGCGGGGTCAAACTCGCGGTCGAATTTGAGGGATCGATACTCAGACTGAACAATCCGAGCATTCCCATGCCGCCTGAGGGAGAACCATCAGCGAATCTGTCCGTTACACCAACGGGAAGCGAATGTACATCGTTGATTTGCGGTGCG
>Ga0315277_10007780_pt1 | contig 13853 bp, 18 predicted proteins | sample YL17G05_15_MG_FD_203695 | JGI IMG/M metagenome (GOLD analysis project Ga0315277, IMG submission 203695) | Sediment microbial communities from Yellowstone Lake, YNP, Wyoming, USA - YL17G05_15 | ecosystem: Environmental > Aquatic > Freshwater > Lake > Sediment | place: USA: Wyoming | collected... | reverse complement strand
CATACCTATTGTGCAACGCTTAGCAGTTCCTGGGATGTTAGTTTTAGCCAGGAGCAGTTTTGCAATGAACACCGGACCCATAGCTTCGGGCGTTATCCCAGTGGCGGGTTCCGGACAGCTAAAGACGATAACAAGCCATAGAGCCATCAGTCACAAGTTAAGCACTTTTATAATCTATCAAGGCTTGATTTTGGGTGTTTCTGCGGGTAATCTCATCATATTGGAAAATGTAATGCTTCCTCTTGTTCCAATAAAAATGAGTGCGCAGGAAAGAAAAGAAATAGCAATGGTGGCAATTAAAGAAGTTAATCTGGAGGAGAAAATCAACCACCTGCCAGGTGAATTAAGCGGTGGAGAACAACAGAGAGTTGCTATTGCCAGGGCACTGGTAAACAATCCTTTAATTATTCTTGCTGATGAGCCGACAGGCAACCTGGATACAAAAACAGGAGAAAAAATTGTTTTGCTCTTGAGAAAAGTTAATTATGATAAAAACTGCTCAGTCATAATTTCAACCCATGACCCCAAAATTGCTGACTTGACTGAGAGAAAAATAATTCTTGAAGACAGTAAAATTGTTAAGAAGGAGTAAAAATATGAATGCGAAATCTAATGGATACGAGCTTACTGAACCGCTCTTTAGCCCCTTCTCTGATTGGCTTGCAGAATTGTGTAATATTGAAAAGGGAATGCATGTTTTAGATGTGGGATGTGGAATTGGGGTTAGCACTTTTTCGATATTGAAAACGGTCGGGCAAAAAGGAAAGGTTATCGGAGTGGATATCTCAAACAGTTTTATCTCACAGGCATTACAGAGAAAAGAAGAAATGAAAATTCCCAATATATCATTTATGCCTGGCAATGCGGACGACCTTGACTTTCCGAACAATACATTTGACCGTGTTGTTAGTAATTTTGTCCTTCAGCAAGTAAGCGACAGGTTAAAAACTATCCAAGAGATGAAAAGAGTTTTAAGACCTGGCGGATACCTTGGATTTACACTGCCGGCTCTTGAACATTATAAAGAGTTCAGAGAAATTACTGCAAGCGTTTTAAAGGAAGATTTATCCCGCCCCCCTAAAAGTTGCATTCGGAGTAATCCCGATGTCCTTCAATCTTTGTTAAAAGAAACACATATCCCGGATGCCCAGGTTCATTCTAAAACCAGAACATTCTGTATTAACTCAGTAGACGATTACGATGTCATCCTTGAAACAAGAGGTCCAAAAAAAGCGACCTTACACCGAATACCAACAGATGAACAAACGGAAATATGGAAAACCATTCTTGACGAATTTAGAAAAAGACAAAGAGAGAAAGGTTTTTTACCTCTAACAATCCATGCACATGGAATTATTTGGAGAAAACCACAGAATAAAAGGTAAATAATAACTTGACTTTTGCAGCACATTGACAACTGAATAGCCAAGCAGTCAGCCATCGGCCAGGGAAAACCGGTACAATCTAGGGCAAAAACCATGCATCTGGAGGTGTGCTATGTTTCCACTGGTCGAGGTTCCCGAATTGGTGCGGCACTATGCCCCCCATTCTTCCAGGGCGTATTCTCTGCCGAAGCGTTCGTCAAGTTCGAGCGATACATCAGCGGGCTGATCGTACCGCTCTCTACAATTTTATTCTCAATTGCACTTCACAAGACCATCGCATATTCTTCATCAAATCTTTACAACAAACCCATAAAATGAGATACAGAAGGATTTTATGGAACCGTCTAAACCAATCCTGTTTGTTAAATGCGAGAAACATGTACCTGGTCCCTCCCCTGCCCTATCCGGCGCCTTGTCGCATGTTGGCTATCAGGTTATGGTTGCGGATATTTCTGAGATCGAGAGCGTGGTTACCCGCTATTTTCCAGTGCTTTCAATCGCCCGCCTGCCCGGGCGCCAAGAGGCGGATATACGGCTTTGTCATCTGCTCCTCCGCACAATTAGCGCTCCGGTGATTGTCATCAGCCCATTGGACGATGTGAATTGTCGAGTAGCTGCTTTTAACGCTGGCATCGTGGACTTTCTCATCTCTCCAGTTAACCCGTTGATCGTTGTGGCAAAGGTAAGAAATATCCTTAGCAGGCGGCCTCAAAAATTCACTTTACAAAAGGATCCATATTAGCTCTGTAGGCGCGAACCGGAGGAAGATGGAATCGAATAATCTAACCGAGATATTGATTGTTGATGATGACAGGAAGATCGTCAATCTGGTCGGCCTATACCTTAAACACGAGGGCTTCAACGTGTTGGTAGCCTACGATGGTGAGGAGGCGTTAAACCTAGCCATCCAGAGACAACCCGCCCTGGTTATCCTAGATCTGATGTTACCCAAGATTAATGGCATTGAGGTCTGTCAAATTTTGCGCACAAAGACCCGCACCCCGATCATCATGCTCACTGCCCGGACGACAGAAGAAGACAAGATTCAAGGATTGGATATCGGCGCAGATGACTACGTGACCAAACCATTCAGCCCAAGGAATTGATGTCTCGCGTCCGGGCCGTGCTCCGTCGCGCTAGCGAAGAGGCAGAGCCCAAACCCGTCGAGGTTCGCTTCGGCGATCTAGCCGTTAATTACATCCGGCGGGAGGTGCTCGTTCGCGGAGTAGCCGTCAACCTGACGAAAACAGAATATCGACTCTTGGAAACGATGGTCAAGGAGGCCGGACGCACCTTCAGCCAGCTCGAACTGATTGAACGAGTTTTTGGATTCGAATACGCAGGGGTTGACCGGACGATCGATGTTCACGTGATGAATTTACGGAAAAAGATCGAACCGGACACGGAACAGTTCCGTTACGTGGTCACGCGCCCGGAATGGGTTACCGCTTCGAGGATCAACATGTGGCAGAGCCTCAAATATAAAATGCTCTCAGCGATGGTCTTGGTCGTTATCTCGGGAGTCGTGATTACGGCCCTGTATGCTACTCGTTCAACAACGGATGAATTTCAAAAATATGTCACACTTGTCCAGACCATGCGTGAGAGACGCTTCGCCCAGTTTTTGACCGACTATTATGACAATGGCCAAACCTGGGAAGGCGTCCAGCCTTTAATAACCCAATTAGCAGCCATATCCGGGGAAAGGATCGTTCTGGCGGATGTGAAGGGGGTCATAGTCGCAGACTCCCAGCAAACACTTGTCGGAAAAACGGCCGGATCGAATTGGAATTCTAAGATCGTGAACACGGGCGATGCGACGGTCGGCTACCTGTACTTCAACCCACTCATTAATGCTGAGACCAGCACCACAGACTACATCGTCAGCGTTACGCGATCCGTCTGGGTCGGGGCTCTGATCGCGGTTGCCATCGCCCTATTCGCGACCCTGCTGCTGTCCCGAAGCATCCTCCACCCCATTGAAGATCTTACGATAGCAACTCGCAAAATGCAGACAGGGGATTTATCCGCCTGAGTCAGAGTGACAGCCAGGGATGAAGTTGGCCAGTTAGGGGATTCATTCAATGCAATGGCGGACAGTTTGGCGAAACAGGAGCAACTGCGAAAAAATATGGTCAGCGATGTCGCCCATGAAATCTGGACGCCTTTATCCAATATTCGAGGCTACCTCGAAACGGCGCGCGACTGTATTATCGAGCCTGATCCCGATCTGATGAATAATCTTTATGATGAAGCAGCCCTTTTGAACAGGTTAATTGACGATCTCCAGGAGTTGGCGCAGGCTGAAGGCGGCCATTTGCGCCTAGAGATCGTTCCCGTGGACTTGGGTGAAGTCATCCAGACTACGATGGACAACATGTTCCTGATCAGTCAAAATTTGAATCTCGAAATGTCTCGTGACATCCAGCCAGACTTACCCACCGTTACAGCCGATCCTCAACGAACCGGGCAGGTGCTGCGCAATTTGATCGGCAATGCCCTGGATTACACCCCCGCCGGCGGCCATGTATGCATCCAGGCAAAGGTAGATGGAGCTTTCGTTCGGGTAGCCGTGAAGGATACCGGTCTCGGGATTGAGCCCAAACATTTACCGTACTTATTCGAGCGGTTTTACCGTCCAGACCCGTCACGCACAAGATTCACAGGCGGTTCTGGTTTGGGATTGGCCATCGTGAAACAACTGGTCGAGGAGCAGGGCGGCCAAGTGGGCGTTGAGAGTAAGCCCGGAACTGGCTCGACGTTTTATTTTACACTTCCTCTTAGCCGAGGGGATTTGATATAGAGACAGGTCGAAGCAATTTTACACATTATACAAAAAGGAGACCATGATGAATGAGTGACTGTCTTGAAAATACCTAACCAGCAGCGCAAAGAGCGGGTTGTTGCAGAGAAACCGAATAACCCAACTGCTCAAGCCGCTTGACGAGACGTTTGCTGTGGTTTCTGGACGGCGTATATCGAAATAATCGCCGCCCAGTTCACGATAAGGTTCTTGGCGTTTGATAAGATGATAAGCTATCACCAGTATAGTATGCTCTAAAACCTCAAGTAAATAATAGGAGGAACAATGAAATCTCGGTTTGCTCGCTTATCTAAGAAGTTGTTCTGGATCTTTCTAATTGTGGTGCTGCTGGCCGGTGCAGGGGGTTATGCCTATTACAGGATACGCCAGTCGCAAGCCAGTAGTACCCAAGCGTCGACACTACAAACGGCTACCGTGCGCCAGGGTGATTTGGTGCTGCGTGCCAGCGTAACGGGTTCGCTCATCGCCGTTACCGAGTCGGATCTCTTTTTTAGCACCAGCGGCCAATTGACCGGCATTTTCGTCAAAGTCGGCGATAAGGTGGAGGCTGGGCAATTGCTGGCACAACTGGACGACTCGTCCCAGCAAACCCAATTGGCGCAGGCCAAGCAAGGTCTGCTCGAACTGACATCCCCGGCGGCGATCGCGGCTGCTCAACAGAGCGTTGCCCAGTATCAACAGGATGTCTACAATGATGAGGTGGCGCTCATCAACGTGACGACGCGCGTCAGCTGCTCGCGCTGACAATCACACGAATTCTGTGACATCTGTCCTTGACGAATATTGCTTCTTGAAATATAATTCAACGTATGTTGAACTATTTACCTGAACCACCTAACCCTCCAATTGATTTGAATCAGATGGCAAATTGGCTGAAAGTATTAGCCGAGCCAAACCGTTTGTTGATCTTCCACTTTCTGATGGAAGGTGTCCAGTGTAATTGTGAGCTCGGGGATAGCCTCCAAATGGCTCCGAATCTGATCTCCCATCACTTGCGCGTGCTACGCGAAGCAGGCCTGGTGAATGTTGAACGCGACGCCCTGGATGCCCGATGGATGTACTATTCAATAAACCGCAAAGCACTGGAAGAGCTTAATATCGCATGGGGTACCTTTTTCGATCCCCAGCGGATCAAACCACGTCGCCTGACCTGTGGTCCTCAGGGTGAGTTTATTCGCTTAGATATCAAGGAAGAAAGTTAGTTTTTTTATCAATATATTTCAATGGAGACTGAACTACCATGACACAAATTATACCTATCTCTGATTTACTCCAAACCCAAACAACAACTCCAGATGTTGAAATCTTCGATCCACCAATGTGCTGCCCCACGGGTATGTGTGGTCCAATCATTGACCAGACTCTGCTGGATCTCAACGAAATGGTCCAGGTACTCCAGGCTCAAGGGGTCAGCGTAGCACGCTACCAGATGGCTAACCATCCGAATGCCTTTCTCAACAACGCAGAAGTTATGAAACTCGTCCTCGAGAAGCAAATGGAGGCTTTGCCGATTACGGTTGTGCACGGAAAAGTGATCAAAACCCAAGCTTACCCTTCCCTGGAGGAAGTTAGCACTTATCTCAATGGAGCCCATTCATGACCCAATACATCTTCTTTTCCGGCAAAGGCGGGGTTGGCAAGACCAGCATGGCTTGCACGCATGCAGTGCGTTATGCCGACGAAGGTAAACGTACGCTTATCGTTACAACAGATCCTGCCTCCAACCTTTCCGACACATTCGAGCAGGCAATAGGGCATCAGATTACCCCGATCACTGATGTGCCCAACTTGTGGGCAATGGAAATCGACCCCGACAAAGCCACCCAGGAATACATTGATCGGGCTATGGCGCCTATCCGCGCTGCCTTCCCGCCACAAATCGTACAGGTGATGGAAGAGCAGATGAGCGGCCCGTGCACCGCAGAGGTGGCTGCCTTTGACCGTTTCACTGATTTTCTAGAGGTTTCTACCAGTACCGATAAGTCTTTTGATGTGGTGATTTTTGACACCGCTCCCACCGGTCATACGATTCGTCTACTGGAACTGCCTGCAGAGTGGAGTCAATCGATCAATGCGGCGAACTCAGGCAGCGGACAAACCTGTATTGGTCCAGCTGCAGCCATCCAGGAAGCTAAGAACAAGTATGAGCGCGCCCTGGCTGCGATGCGGGATATCACTCAAACCACTTTCATTTTCGTCTTGCATCCAGAATCTATTTCAATCAAGGAAACTCGGCGGGCGATTACCGAGCTGAGTAAATTGGGCATCCAAAACTATCGCCTGATCATCAACAGCATCATTCCACTAGAAGGAGAACAAAACGCACTCTTCACGGCGCGTGCCCAAATGCAGGCACATTACCTGACGCAAATAGAAACCGACCTTCCCTACCAGCAACAGCGCATGTCCTTGCTGGCAGGCGAGATCAAAGGTGTGCAGAGGCTACGCCAAGTCGGCAGGATTTTCTTTGATGGTACCTCTGCCACCAAGACGTTTATGGCTGAAGTTGTACAACCTCAAATTGCTACACTTGCTACACCTCTTGAAGATATACGTGTACGCATCCAACCCAATGGTCATCGCCGGACTGTCTTCTTCGCTGGAAAAGGTGGAGTGGGTAAAACCGTTGCCTCCTGCATCACAGCAGTCTGGCTGGCCGGTCAAGGACACAAAACACTGCTCCTGACTACTGATCCTGCAGCACACCTGGGAGATGTATTAGACAGCCCAGTCGGGGATGAGATTGCCCCTGTCGCAGGACAACCGAACCTGTGGGCAGTTAAGATTGATCCGAAAGCCGCTGCGGAAACCTATAAAGCGCGCATCTTGGAGGATGCTCGTAAACGAGGCCGGCCAGAAAAGGCCATTGCTGTAATGGAAGAGGAGCTCAACTCGCCCTGCACTGAAGAGATGGCTGCATTCGATAAATTCATCGAATATGCATCGCAGGATGAGTGGCAGGCAGTCGTATTTGATACTGCACCAACTGGCCACACTTTACGTTTACTCGAACTGCCTGTTGATTGGAGCAAGCAGCTGGATGTAAAGATCTTCGCCTCTGTAGATACCTCAGCTGCGGACGATGTTGCCAAGCTGCGTTTCGGGAAAGTCATCGAGATGATGCGGGATCCAGAACAGAGTACCTTTGCATTTGTCATGTATCCTGAAGCGACACCCATTTTGGAAGCCTGGCGAGCTGCACGTGAATTAGGAACGGTAGGCATTCACCCCGGGCTGGTGGTTGCCAATCTGGTCATCCCACCGGATCAGGCCAACACAACCTTCACTCATGCCCGGCGTACGATGCAGGAGAAGTATCTGGTCGAAATTACCGAACGTTTCCAGCTACCGCTGGCTCAAATTCCTCTTCTACCGTACGAGATCAAGGGGTTGGATATGCTGGCCAGGTTGGGCGATCAGATTTTCCAAAATGATCATCTCGCACAGGAATTTGTTACAGAGGGTGCAAGAATTGGATAATAGTAGTTGCCTCGGATACACCCCTCAAGGACAGTGTGTGCGTGAATTGAGGGCAAGACGGATGCTGGCAGTCTTTGCCCACCCGGACGACGAAAGTTTCGGATCTGGTGGCACACTGACGAAATATGCCCATCAAGATGTGCAAGTTGTTCTGTTGTGCGTAACGCGTGGAGAAGCTGGCATTCCTGGAGTAAAGCCAGAAGAAGCTGGAAACATCCGCACACGTGAGCTGCGGAAAGCCGCAGAGCAACTTGGGATTGAAGTTTATTTCCTGGATTATCCAGATGGTGGTCTGGCTCGTACAAAATCGCAGACATTGTTAGAAATGATTGCTTGTTGGATCGATCTTATACAACCCCAGGTCATCCTCACATTTGGCCCTGACGGTGTATCGGGACATTCTGACCACATCGCAATATCAAACATTGTCACCCAGGCGTTTGACCTCACATATAAAAAAGGGATGCTGCTCTATATCCACCCCTCTGAAGCAACAGTACTTGGATGTGGCGTCTCTTCTGCAGGGATTGAGGACAGGCAACCACTGGTAGAAGTTGATATTTCTGACTATAAACTTGATAAAATCCGGGCGATTCAATGCCATGCCAGCCAAAATCCTGATTTAACCGGTAAACCAGAAGACATGATGGATAAAATCCCGTGTAGTGAGCTTTATACAATTGCTCGCGATTTGAAATCAAAGGATAATTACGCGGATTGGTTTGAAAAATGAACCAAAAAAGCAATAAACACTTTTTTTTGACTTTCAGGAAATCATAAGAGCAGCAATTTATGCGAAAGGATTATTTATGAAAACACCTATGGATCTCATCAAAGAATTTGCACCAGAATTCGCACAAAATCAGATGGAGGAGCGTGCACTATTATTTGAAAACCCAGGTTACCAGACTGTCCCTGGCAAATACAAGCTACTGATAGGCATCGCCGCGGCAGCCATCGTTGGCTCGGACACTTGCACCCAGATGTGGGTCAAGATGGCGAAAGAAAAAGGTGTAACGAACGCAGAAATTACTGAAGCAATTATGATAGCAAGGTATATGAAACAAGCCACAGTCAATGATACTGTCAGTAACACAATCGGTTGTTATCGCCTGAGGAGTAGAACTCTGTGAATAAACGTAAAGTCTTGTTCCTTTGCACTGGCAATTCCTGCCGTTCGCAAATGGCAGAAGCAATCGTCAATTACCGTCTTGGCGATATGTGGGAAGCTGTCAGCGCGGGGACGAAACCTACAGGCACTGTTCACCCGTCGGCACTGGCGGTGCTGGCTGAAATCGGGATTCAACATCAGGGTCGCTCAAAGTCGACCGATGAATTCCGGGATGTAGATTTCGATTTGGTTGTCACCCTGTGTGACGAGGCGGAAGAAAATTGCCCTATCTGGCTCGGTAAGGGTAAGCGAGTTCATCGATGTATATTTGATCCTTCCAAGACAAACGATATAGATAGTTATCGCCAAGTGCGTGACGATATTGAACGCGAAATTATTAATGTTTTGGTGAACTATAACGGTTCAAGCCGTTAATAATATTCTCTATTCGGAGGTTCTTATGTCTAACATTGCAGTAAGCCAGCCACCCACTACAAGCATAACCAAAAAGCTCTCTTTCCTTGACCGTTACCTGACAGTGTGGATATTCCTGGCAATGGCGGTAGGTGTGGGCATCGGTTTTCTATTCCCAGAAGCAGTTAAAAATTTTAACGATGCTGTTACAGTAGGGACGACCAATATTCCGATCGCGATTGGGTTGATCCTCATGATGTATCCGCCGTTCACCAAAGTGAGATACGAGGAACTCGGAGACGTTTTCCGCAATAAGAAAGTGTTGAGCCTCTCGCTGGTCCTGAACTGGATCATTGGACCCATATTGATGTTCGCGCTGGCAATCATCTTCCTGCGCGGTTATCCGGAATATATGGCCGGGCTGATCATGATCGGATTGGCACGCTGTATTGCTATGGTAATCGTGTGGAACGAGCTGGCCCACGGCGACACAGAATACGCGGCTGGGCTGGTGGCGTTCAATAGCGTATTCCAGGTATTATTTTACAGCATATATGCCTACGTATTCATTACTGTACTACCGCCACTGTTTGGTTTGAAGGGCAGTGTCGTGGAGATTACGATTGGCGAAATTGCGAAAAGTGTATTCATTTATTTGGGCATTCCATTCCTTGCCGGATTCTTTACACGCCTGATCTTGATACGGGCAAAAGGTAAGGAATGGTATTACAAGAACTTCGTACCAAAGATCAGCCCACTAACGCTGATCGCCCTACTATTTACTATTATTGTCATGTTCAGCCTGAAAGGCAACCTGATTGTTCAAATCCCCGGTGATGTCGTGCGGATTGCCATTCCATTACTGATCTATTTCGTGACGATGTTCCTGATTAGCTTCTGGATGGGGCACCGTATTGGAGCTGACTATTCCAAGACTACATCTCTATCTTTCACAGCAGCCAGCAATAACTTTGAGCTCGCCATCGCGGTAGCAGTTGCCGTGTTTGGCATCAGTAGTGGGGCGGCATTTGCAGCGGTGATTGGTCCATTAGTTGAGGTCCCAGTGATGATCGGGTTGGTAAACGTGGCTTTTTATTTGAAAAAACGCATGTATCCTAGCAAGGTTGCAACTGCGTCAGATTAATGCTTTACTAGATGTGATATTTTTTTAGAGCAAGGAAGTGAAAATTGATAGTTTGATCAAGCAGATCAACCTAATAGCTGACCATTGAGCCACGTTATTTCGATGAGTACACGGCAGCGTTGTTCTTGCCGCACACTGATTTATCGCTATTTCCATCATTAGCTTGATTTGGAGAATCCTACCACCAAAGAACAACTACTTATCAAACGATAAAAAAACCGAGATGAAAACAGGACACACTCAAATTGGCAGCCCGTACCAATAGTGTGTCCCAAAAGGAGTTAGTATGAACGATCAAGTGAATGAAGACATTGAAATAGCATCTACCTCTATAGTGAAGCAGTCAGCACGCGACTTTGCTGCTGCATTGGCAGAAACACCGAGGTTCAAAGCCTTTGAACAGGCAGCTTATGCTTTCCGTAATGACCAAGCTGCTCAACAAGCCATGCAGGCCTTACAGCAAAAACAGCAGTCCCTGCGCCCTCTGATGCAGTTCAACGCCCTTAGCAACACACAGCGTGAGGAACTAATGGAACTACAAAGTGCATTCACCAGCCAGAGAGTGGTACAGGAATACTTCTCTGCTCAGGCAGAACTGACTATGTTATGCCAGGCAGTGGGTGATGCGCTTTCTGGAGCCATCGGTTTAAATTATGCGGCAGCGTGTGCTTCAAGCTGCTGCGGATAGGAAACAATCATGGAAACGATACTTTCAGCAACAATACAAGAAGCAACCAATGTATTCATCAGTAATTTACTTGCATCCGAGGCTTTTATCTGCTACCACCAGTCACAAACCCTCCTGGACCATGATTCTAAGGCACAGGCTCTACTCAACCAGCTTTCCCAAGCACAGGCTGAGATGCGTAAAAAACAAACCGTTAATAGCCTGACAAAAGATGAGATCGGTTCCCTCAGGGCCTTGCAAACACAAGTGCAAGCCAACGATGTCATTAAGGGTTATGCAAACTCCCAACAAAATGTAATTGAATTCCTGAGAGAAATTAACGATGAAATCAACCAGTTGCTAGGGATCGATTTCGCCTCATTTACCAATCGCTCAGGCTGTTGTTAAGGATGACCGCAATAGTACAAATCATCGGTGCACCAATCGCTTGTAAGGACGGCATAAAAGACTCCTGGCGGGAAACCGCAGAATGGGCAGCTAAGCAGCTAGCGTCTCGTTATGGAGATGTGGTTTGCGTAGAATACTTCGATCTGTTCGACCCTGGATGTCCAGCGTTACCTGAAGGGGTACAATTACCCCTTGTTCTGGTTAATAACTGTGTCGTGAGCAGTGGGGGAAAAATATCAATCCCAATTATTCGTAAAAGTCTGGAGGAATTAGGGGTCACTCCAATCTTCCGATAATTGGAAATATCATTAATTATCTTGACATTCTCGTAAATACTTTATGGTTTGGGTAATCATCCAACTAGCGATGGATTCCGTGGGGATATCCAAATACTAATGACTACAAATTATTCGTAAAATATCTAACATAGGCATCTTAATACAGAACCCCCATATCTGGGGGTATTCGGGTGGACCTGGAGGGATTCGAACCATCGACCTCTTCAATATCTATGAGGCGAATGCCCATTCAGGAAGTAATCAGGCAGACCTGGTAAAGTATATCCTGGTCAATGAAATTCCACTCTCATTGGTGTTTATGATCTTAATCAGATCTATGAAGATAGAAGACTAAAATATATATATCTACGGGACATTTGTCCCTACCCGCAAGGGACACATACCCATCGACTTTTACCAAAAAATAAAATACAATCTATTTAAACGACAACAGATAGAATAATAAGAAAAACCCCTCTCCATTTGGAGAAGGGCTATTTACAAGAGGCGGAGAGGGTGGGATTCGAACCCGCCTCTTCTTTAGTACGATGGCAAAAAAATGCAGCGGTTAGGGAAAACTAATTTGATATAGATCGGATCAAACATATCTATTGTAACCTGTCATCTAGCGATGCTCATTATATTCTGCTGATAATCGACTCGCGACAATCCTCAACATTTTCGATAGATCAGCATTGGATAATTGACCTAACTTGCCATCGATTTCTAAGTCTGGCAGAGAGCCCTGGTCCGATGTTAGATTAGCAATACGCTCTTTAACCTCTTCCGACAAGATGGGTGCATAAATGCTATCTGTGATCTTGATGTCATGGTGCATCAAATTCATCGAGACCGCTTTATAATCCGCCATAGTTTGGGCTTTCAGCAGGCCATACACTGCGTGACCATGTCGAAACTTATGGGCTGATTTATAGGGTAAACCTGCCAGAGTGAATAGCCTACGCAGGCGCTTATCCAACGCCTGGTGACGATTCTTCCCTGGTTCTGACTTCTCAATTGACTGACTGCCCCAACGTGAAGAGATAGGAGCATACCAGGGAGCTGTCGATGGAAGGTCTGAGCGGACCACATCATCCCAGATCTGAGCCACCGATAATAGCTCTGGAATGGGCAGCAAGTAGGTCGTAGCGCGCTTTCCATTTTTGGTAGCCACACCTAACTCAGGCCACTGGTGTAAGGTCCTGGCTGGCAGATCCACCGCTGATACGGGCAAGGTGGTGAAAGCGCTCGCCCTGGCACCGGAGAGAAACAGCATGGCAGCAGCGGCTTTATCTCGTAATAGTGCGAGATCGTCTTTATCGTGGGGAAAGGCAATTAATTGCAGAACTTCTTCCAGTGAGACATATTCATGTTCGTCGTTGGTCTCTCTGACTCGGGGTGATCGCAGGCTCTCCAACCATACAGTTGTCAGAGAACCAAATTCCTTGGGATAGCTCTGCTTACCCCAGGTGAAAAACCGCTTGCCGATTTCGATGATTTTCTTTTGGGTGACCGACGCCAGCGGCACCTCTCCATTGCGGCCGGGCAGATTGCTGACATAGCTTGGGAATGTAGGACGCAGTTTGGTTACCTGCTGAAATGGCGTGTCCCCAGCCCAAAGCAGTAAGTGTCGCAGATAAAAGCGGTAGCGACCCAATGAGCTGCCTGACAGCTGGTAGACCTCCCCCAGATCCTGGAGATACCGCCTGACCAGGAGATAGTTATTGCGCTGAATCACACCGCGCTCCCCGAGAGACTTTTCCATTGCAATGCGGGCAAACACCTTGTATATAAACCAACTTGCCAGAGGATTGGCGACGGATGGGAAGAAGCATCATCACAATGCGGTTGCAGTTCATGCAATACCCCTCGCCAGGTTGGAGCCTGACACGCGGGTCTTTCTTCCGCTGGCTGGAAACCCAGGTCGTGAATGCTTGCCCATCTACCCAGATATGTCCCAACTGGTCGCGGGTATGTGGTGCACCGTGGTGCAGCCAATCACGCAAAGTGCGTTTTGGCATACTCAGCTCATCCGCAAGTTCACGGACCGTATATAGCATGGGCAGTAGGCCTGGGGATTTCACAATGACTGCGTGTGGAAGCTTGGTGCGGGGATTTAGTAAATACTGAGACATTGCGGTT
>Ga0315277_10007778_pt1 | contig 13855 bp, 5 predicted proteins | sample YL17G05_15_MG_FD_203695 | JGI IMG/M metagenome (GOLD analysis project Ga0315277, IMG submission 203695) | Sediment microbial communities from Yellowstone Lake, YNP, Wyoming, USA - YL17G05_15 | ecosystem: Environmental > Aquatic > Freshwater > Lake > Sediment | place: USA: Wyoming | collected... | reverse complement strand
TTCGCTGCTGAATTGGGTTAAAATAAAGATCTTTCGCAAACCGGAATGAATACAGTTGCTGATCGGAATATCAATCAGTCTAAATTTGCCGGCAATAGGCACTGCCGGCTTGCTTCGTATTTTAGTCAGTGGGTAAAGGCGGGTGCCTTGTCCACCGGCCAAAATAATGGTGACAACTTCGGCCATTGATTTTAACCACTTCCCGTTCGCAATCCCATGTCGTGTTAAACCCTCCTGCTGTTGCTGCAGGGGATGTCGATTGAGTTGCGCAGAATGTCGTTTGCCAGGAGAGAGTCAATCAAATTATTATATCTCAATATACTAGAATTAATTCAATAAGTCAAGTAAAATTAATTATTTAATGAAGTACCCTGCCGCAAGCAGCGGGGTATCACAAGCAACTCGGATTATAGACCCCGCAAGCGGAAGTAAATTGAACCCGTCGGAGGTGACGGCTTGCATTTTTAGACAATATGTGTTACCTTTTCGAGTATGCTCATTTGTACCTCCTGGTTTTTTTCGACACTTTCCGGGGAAGTATAATGTATTACATGAAAACGATTCCTACCAAAAGAAATGTTGGAAACATGCAACTAAAAACCATTGTATTGCTGTGTATCGTGCTTTCACATGTCGGTCAATCCGACTTGCTTGCCGATACCATTTTCTGCACCCACAAACTGGCGTTGGATGAACAGCATAAAATAATTCCGTGGTATACGCCGCGTGCCAAAGCCTATGATCATTTTCTGCACCTTCGCTGGAATTTTATAAAGGCAAAGGTCCCCAATGCCCCGGCTCCCCTTCCAAGATCTTTATATCCTCAATATTACTTTTATTGTGCCTTCAGAGAAAACAACAAAATCCTGGAACCGGATACCTGGATGAATGACATCGGCGAAAAAATACCAAACTGGTTTGAATCGGCTCGCTTGTATTATACCTATACCGGGGACTCGAGTGTGATGAAGATTGTGAAGGATTTTATTGATTACACCCTGGATCACGGCACAAGCCCCTCAACATTTGCCTGGCCCGATTTTCCGTATACAACCGCCAATGCAGGTGATACCGTGTTCCATGGATTTACCAGTGCCGGCAGACTGGCGTTAAACGAAATCCAGGTGGATCATGCAGGTGAAATGGGATTGACCTATTACAGGATGTACCAATTTACAGGCGAAGAAAAATACCTTAAAGAAGCAATTCATGTCGCTACTATTCTGGCGAAGAACGCAAAGACAGGAAATAAGGACGAGTCCGTTTGGCCCTATAGAGTTGTTATGGATTCTGGAAGGGTAACTGCCCCATATGGAGCAAACTGGACAGGTTGTTATATGCTTCTTGACAATTTAATAAACGCTAACATCGGCAATGTTAAAGCATATGAGGATGCCCGCCAAAAAGCAAAGGATTTTATCCTGAATTATCCAATGAAAACCGGATTTTGGACGGATGGTCATTCCGATACGGATGTGAAAAGCAATACCTACAAAAGCAATCTGAGCGCCAGCAATACAACTCTGTGCCTGTTTGATTACCCTGATTTAGATCCTGACTGGAAAACAAATATACCAATGCTGATAAAATGGACCGAAGATAATTTTATTTTCCGCACAGCGCCAGGAGAACCTCCAACAATGTGGGGCGCTAATATTGTCGGAGAACAGGATTCATTCAACTTCAAAATGGATTATCAGACAGCCCGTTATGCAGCTGCCTGTGCACGGTGGTATGCCGTTTCGGGAGACGAATCGTATAAGGAAAAGGCCTATCGTTCACTTAACTGGGTCACCTATTGTAACGATTCTACAGGGATGGCTTTTGAAAGTCCTGTGAGTAAAGGTATCTTAAGCTGGTGGTCCGATTGTTACGGTGAATGTCCGCGTATGTTTTACCAGGCATTTGCAGGTGTTCCTGAATGGGCACCTCCACATGAAAACCATATTTTATATTCTGAAGGAATTCTTCGCGATGTTCAATACGATGAAGGACAAGTAGTTTACACTGCTTCGTCGGAAAATGGTACCGAGTATCTGAGACTGGCTTTTAAGCCTTCAAAAATCACTAGTAACGGAGTTGAAATATCCGAAAGTGGTGATCTTAAAATTGATACATACGGTTGCATGAACCTTGGTCATGGTGATTTCGCTATAAAAATTAATCATAAAAAGGCTTGTAAAATAGTAATTACCGGATCTGGCTTTTTAAATTAATATTTTTAACTTTTCGGAACAGGCTCAACCATTCATCCAATATTTCAAACCAAAAACAGACCAAAATGACAAACAAACCAATTCATGCTTTGATAAAGAACATTTTTCTGATAATGTATTTAAGTGCCATTTTTTTATCAGTGAATGCTCAGTCCGGTGTCGTTTCGCTGCAGATAGATGGTGAAACGAAATATCAGCCCATGGATGGTTTTGGCGTCAACATCAACACTGCATGGTGGAACAACGGTGAGTACATGGATACAAAAGTGATTCAACCGGCAATTGACTTGCTTGTTGATTCATTGGGAGCCACCATTTTCCGTGCCGTTATTGAGGAGATGGATTGGGAAGCAGTCAACGATGATAACGATCCGAACAACTTCAACTGGATTTATTACAACAGCGTCTTCAGCAATGAAAGATTTCAGGGTGTGTGGAACACTTTACGCTATCTGAATCAGAAGGGGATCACAAATGACTTGATTATCGGTTTTATGGGCTCTCCACCGGCGGCGGCACCCATGGAAGCGCCGGATCCGCGAAAAAGTTGGATGGGTGGTACCAACTATAGTATAAATGATACGATGGAAGATGAATTAGTCGAATCGATTGCCGCGTTGCTATATTATGCGCGGCACACAGCAAAAGTTCAATTTACTCTTGTCTCACCGATGAACGAAGCAGATATTATAGCTGGCAGTAAAAGTGCCGCCCATCCCAATGGAATAGTTGAAGGTCCGAATATGCCAGACGCGGTCCAGTTTACCCGCGTGATTAAGAAACTCGCTGAAAAACTCGATGCCATAGGAATGAGCGACATCCGTTTCGTGGCTCCGGACGCAGGCGGGGAAAGCTTGTTCCGTAAATGTCTGAACGAAATGGTCAAGGATTCCTGTCTCATGAGTAAGCTGGTCTGCTGGGGCGTACATCAATACGGCAACGATGCAGAGAATTATCGAAAAATCATCGGTAGCCCAGCGAATCCAAACAAGTCGTACTGGGTGACCGAAACGGCTGGTATCAGAAATATGTTAGGACAGCTTGATGACAATGCCAAAGCCTATATTTTCTGGGATGGATTTGACTCCGTTTACCAGCATGGAAGGCGAAATAGCTATGGCAGTGTTCCACCCAACGACTGGGTCTTTTGGCTGGCCGGTGATGAGGGTAAACCTCTAATCGAATATATTGCAACGACCGAAAGCTGGAAGCCGCGTAAGCAATTCTATGAACATGCCCAGCTCATGAAATTTGTTAAGCCTGGATCAGTGCGCATTGGCATAACCGGCCAGGACAGCAGCCTCGTGGCTTATGCCTATCGCAACCCCAACGGGAATATGGTTATCCTGGGCAGGAATAACAGCAACCGGAATATTGCTGCAAACGGATTTCTTTCCAATCTTCCGGTTCTCAAAAACATGAAATTGATTTATACCAATTCCACAGCCAATCTTATTGCGGGGAATGAAATTACTGTATCGGGAAAAAGTTTTAAGGCTTCTATCCCCGCGGAATCTGTTTTTACAATAACAGGGATAGCCGATTTATCATCTTCCTCAAATAATACATTGAAGCCTGAACCTTCAGACTGGTATGCAGGCGATATTCATGTGCACCGCAATTGCGGGGATGGAACCCCATTGTTGTCGGAGACAGAATTAACCAATAGGATGGAACCCAATGACCTGGCTGTCATTGCTGTTTTAGCCGATATGGGTGATGGGGAAGTCAAAGACAGTCACACAGATCTGTCCAAAGTGAACGGGAGTGATGCAATTCAATCAAAGCCGGGCAGGATTGTACATTGGGATGCCGAATGGCATTTTGATCCTTTCGGAACTACTTTTGAACACAAGGCTCTGGGAGGGCACCTTGTTCTTCTTGGTCTTAAAGAAGCGCATACTATTTGGGATGAATCGCCTTATAAAATTATTGAATACGGAAAATCTCAAAATGCAATTGTTGGCTTCTGCCATATGCAGTATCTTAATGATTCCATTCAGAACGAATTAGATTGCTGCATCCCTGTTGATTATCCGGTAGAGGCTGCCCTTGGAACAATCGACTTCCTTGCAGAAGATGTTTGGTTAAATGACGCAGCAATAAATGCGTATTACAAGTTGTTGAATTGTGGTTTCAGGCTTGGATGGGCAGCAGGAACCGATTTTCCATGTAACAACAGCCGGCCTTTTGGCTCCCTGTTAACCTATGTCCAGGTAAAAGATCAACCCATGACCTATCGCCGATGGATAGAAGGAATAAAAAACGGCAGAACGGTTGTAGCCTTGAATGGACATACTGAATTTCTTGATTTAAAAATTGGCGAAAACGCTGCTTCTCCGGGTGATGAAATCAAAATGAAGAACAACACGGTATTGCCTGTTGAAGTGAAGTGGACCTCGACGGTTGAACAAACCGGCAGACTGGAACTTGTATGCAACGGAAAAGTGATAGCCAGCCAGGAAGGCCAAGCCTCACCCGGGGAACCTGTAAAACTGAAAACATCTCAGGCATTTGCCCGAAGCAGTTGGATATGTGCGCGCCGGATGGACGATAAGGGGCACCGTTCTCACACAGCGCCGGTTTATATTACGGTCAGCAATGCACCCGTTCGGGCAAGTGTTGATGACGCACAATATTTTATCAGGTGGATTGACAACATTCTGGTCAACATCGCACCGGGTGGACCCTGGAACCGGTATTTTACACATGACCTGAATGTGGTTCAGAAAAGATACCTCCGGGCCAGGGCTGTATACGAAAAAATCGCCCTCGAAGCCGGGAAAGCGCACAATCCTTGACATATCCATTGCATCACGCTCCCAGCGTCCCGCTGGGAACGTAATTCCGAGGCTCCGTCTCATTTAAGAAATGGGAAGAAACAGATGCACCTTTCCGATTGCCTCCCGTAGAGCTTGCGGCCTTGAAAAAATCGGCAGAGCCCGGAACAACAGATAGACAATTAAACTCCTTTAAAAAAGCATGACGCGAAGCATACTCCTTCCGGCAGCCTTTGTTCTTTTATCCGCCGTAACGGGCTGCTCCAATAAAAATTCAGCCGTGCCTATTTTAATTCTAGCCACCGAAGCTGATTTTGGCACCTATACCGGGGAAATACTTAAGACCGAAGGATTTAATGAATTTAAACTCGATTCTCTTACCAGCGGAAAAGTGACAACATCCTGCATAATGCAGTTTGATCTGGTAATCCTCGCCGAATCAACGATCGATCCTCCCGCAAAGGAAATACTCCTTGAATTTGTGAAGAACGGCGGAAATCTGATTGCATTCCGTCCCGATCCGGCACTTGGTGAATTGTTTGGTATTATTCCGGCCGGCGGGAATATCGCGGAAGGATGCATTGCCATAGATACAACCACTGAACAGGGCAAAGGACTGACCGGCGAAACAATTCAGTTTCATGGAATTGCTGATAGGTACACCATCAAAAGCGGAAAAACTATTGCCGCATTATACACCAATTCAGTCACAAGAAGTGAATTCCCGGCTGTGGTGAGCAGCAATTACGGGCAAGGTCATACCGTGGCCTTTTCATTTAATCTGCCTAAAAGTATTGTATACATGCGCCAGGGTAATCCTTTACATGCCGGGAAAGAAATGGACGGTATTAACGGAATACGTGCCATGGATTTGTTCACCGATGGCTGGTTACAGCCTTACAAAAACACACTGAATCAAGCCGATGAACAAATGAGCTTGTTAACCCATTGCATTGAAATGATGTGCAATGACCTCAAACCCCTGCCGAGATTCTGGTACTTCCCCGATACACTGCAATGCCTGGTTACACTGACCAATGACGGTGAATACCGGAGCGAGATCGATTTTGAGGACCAGTTCAGGGATGTGGATTCATTGGGAGCCAAAATGTCAATTTATATATTAGAAGGGAAAAAGGTATCCAAAGACTGGACGGACAAGTGGACGACCAGGGGATTCGAAATATCGGGACACCCTGACGATACAAAAGAGGCGGGCAGTCCTCAATGGAATAACATGAACGATGCATTGAAAAATAAAAAAAAGGAGATCGCCGATCTTTACGGACTGACCATGAAGACCCTTGTGAACCATTGGTTCGTATGGTGCGGAAAAGACTCCGCAGGACACCCCGAATTCGCCGCACAAGCTGAGCTTGAAGCCAATCATGGTTTGGCAATGGATGCCAATTATGCCCACTACGATAATAATTCAAAACAGGGACATTTTCTGGGTCCGCTGGGCACGGACCAGGGAAATTTCACAGGAAGCGGCCTCGTTATGAAGTTTGCCAACAGCAAAGGCAAGATACTGGACCTTTATCAGTATCTTACCAATGTGTATGACCAGCAGTATACTGAAAACCAGGATGCCGACGGCTTTTTTAATTGTTTTAAAGGTTTGATGGACCGGAGTATCGAGAATGAAGTGTACTCATTCATCGGCATCAAGGCCCATAACGATGAATATTATTTCTCCCGGAAACCACTCCTGAAAATGCTGGATTATGCGAACGGCAAGCACATACCGGTATGGACAGCTGCACATCTCCTTGATTACCTGCAAATGAAGGATGAGGCTGCCTTTTCAAATGTCACATGGTCAGATAATCATTTAACCTTTAAGCTGACTTCTTCTTTGAAAAATACCAACGGACTTACATTTCTTCTTCCTGCCAGGCATGGAGATGTGAAAATCAGCAGTATCGCTGTAAACGGACAAAACACACAAATCTATTGCAAATCAATAAAAGGATATGAATATGCAATGGTTGCAGTCACACCCGGTATTGAGTACGGTATTTCAGCCCGCTACCGGTCGTTTTGATAATTCCATTAAAGATCACCGTCTTGCCGGATAATGGGTGTACGGTACCAAATAAACGACCAATCTATTTGAATCTCTCCAGGATTTCCTTCACCGCATCCTCATGCACCATAAAATCCATTGTTTTCGGTTTGACGTACTCCTCGAAGAAGCCGATTTTCTTGTCTATTGGATCTCCTCAATGCCAACAGACTGTTGGCGGGCGCTTACAGCGGAGGAGATCCTATAGGTATTCCGATTCAACGCCGTCCGTTTCCCCGAAACCACTGCCGCTTCGGCGTCGATTCTTCCCTGGAGGACGTTCAGAAACGGTTTCCCGTTTTTCAACCCCGCATTGCCGAAGCCTGTTTCGGCGGACAGGAAAACGGTGAAATCGTCGCCGATTCGCGAATCGATGTACAAAATTTTCTCCACCGCGTCGTAACGGACACCGGTCATGGCTTCCAGCAGGGCATAGCTCGACAGGGCACGACCGTACCAGTGCCCGCATTCGTATTCATCGAACGGATTTCGGAAGCGGCCGTCGTAACGCCGCCGTGCCGTGCGCACCACATCGAGGCCTTCGTCCGCCAATCCTTCCAGGACCATGTGAGAGGCGGCCTGGTATTCGATGCCGGTCCACACCTCGTTGCTGTAGGGAAACGGCAGGCTCAACGCGTCCTTGTTCGGCCACGTGCAGAGCAGGAGTCCCCCGTCCGAACCCATGGCGAATGAAGGCCGCTGGGTGTTGACATGGTCCCGCAGGTCGTATCTGAGGTTGTGCGCGTAAACGGACCGCAGGTGGCTTTTCACCTTCACCGGATTCACGAGCGCATCCCGGATGCCGCATTGGCGCGCGATCCAGAGTCCGAGAACGCCGTCGGAGAGGCAGCCGTTTCCGTACTGGTACTTTGGCCCTTCCTTTTTCAGGAGATCAAGCGCTTCGGGTGAATAGTCCACGTTCCATTTGCCGGCTGCAAGCTCCACCGGATTTTTCGCGTTTAATCCCTGCCATTGGACCTTCTGGATGAAGCATTCGCCGTTGAAGAGATCGGACTCCATGAGTGTTTTCCCTCTGGCCAGGAGCGCTTCGTACCGCGCCACGTCCTCGCCGAGGACTTTCCCCATCCGGATTGCCGCGTCCAAAGCACCCAGGCAGAAACTTGCCGAGAATCCGTTCGGCCCCCAGAATTCGATGTCGTACGTGTTGTGGTGGGGTTCCTCGGGAACGCCCCGTTCGCGTGGATCCCAGGTCCGGATGCAGTAGTCGAGGCTCTCCCTCACCCTGGGCCAGAATCTGGACATCCATGCCGTATCCCCGGAGATCCGCCATTCGCGGTGCACTTTCATGATGCCCCCGAACTGGCCGTCGGCCGCAGCGTAGAACGTGTGGGCCGCGGGACGGATAGGAAGGTTCGAACGAAACTGCTGGTGTCCGGTTTCGTCCTGGCTCACGAAGAATTCGGTTTCCCGGAGCGTGCGCTCGAGGGATGGAAACAAATGGGCGATCGCCTGCGCGTAATTCCACACATGGGTGCACGATCCGTGGCAGCACCCGCCCCGTTCGTCGCCGCATCCCTCAAAATTCCAGAGCCGGCCGTCCGTCTGCCGAAGCACGGTCGGCGACTTCAGAATGGTCAGGTTGGCGGCGACGGCCTCAAGCACTTCCGGGGGAAGCGTGCTTTGATAGAATGCGTCCCTGAACATCACGCTTTTTTGCTTCAACCGGTCCGCCTGTTCCAGCCAATAGCCGGCGACCTGCCCGATCGATCGGAAGCGCACGGCGTACCAGGGTATGTGGGTCTTCGACAGGGCGGATGCCTGTCTTATTGAACTGCGGGATTCCGGCGTCGCCGGGTCCTCACCGATCCGGATGGTCGTGTTCGGAACGTACCACGACAGAAGCAGACGAACCGTTTTGGATTCGCCCGGTTTCAGGTAGAAGGGAATGAAGAGCGAGGCGCCGGGCGCCTTGCCGTCCGCCGCAGGCGTGTTCACGGACGCTCCATCCTGGATGTGCTTCCACGCCACGGTGAGCGGATCGAACCATCCGCCGCGGAACCAGCAATGGTCCACGACAGCGGACGAATCTTCCGTAAACACGGCAAAGGCGCCTCGGAACTCCGGATTTTTTTCCGTCCCCTGTTGCGAAAGAATAAATCCTTTTCTCATCGGGCGGATCGATTCGAAATTGTCGTTTCCGGGGGCGTCGACCCGCATGAAGTTCTGGGAATTGAACGAGAACACGGCATCGATGGCGCTCGGAGCGGTGTTTTTAAACATGTACTCGATGGCGGCCGCCGGAAGGCTGGAATTGTCCGCATCCCCGGGAATAAACGGACTCCAGGCTGTGATGGACACGCCCAGGGGGACCTGCCGGTCCGAAAGCCGGATCGTCGCGAACGGAAAACGCGCTTCGAACGAAGCTTCCGAGAACCTCGGCAGGCCGTAGCTCGTGCCGCCCAGGCCGTTTCCCGCGCTCCTTTTGCCGAACACTTTCCACTCCGGCACCGGTCCCTCGAGAATCTTTGCGACGTTCCCTCCCTTCCCTTTCACGCATAGGGCCGCGAATACCAGCGGTTCGTTGTTCAGCTCGAGCCGGTGCCGGACCGATACGTGCGAGATCGCCCCGGTGCCTTCGATGCAGACCATGCCCGCGCCGATGCCGCCGAGGGGGAAGGCAATGCGGTCGAGGAACCGGCCTGTGTACGGGGAGTTGAAGGAACGCCCGGTCCCGGCCGGTTGTATGGAGCATTGGAACAAGGTTGAAGCGGCGGCAAAGGCCACGGAGACGGATGTAAGCCGGAATCGTATTTTTTTAAACGGCATGGCATACCTCCCGTTGTTTCAAACGAAAAGAGCTTTTACCAAGGTTGTGAGTACCATTGTAGGAAATCCCGAAACTATAAACAGCGCTAATTTAAATCACAATTTACCTGATCACAAAACTGCCATTTAAGCGGATGTCCTTGGACGAAGCACCCACCATCACCTTGAACCTGCCCGGCTCCACCACCCATTTCATGTTCCGGTCGAGCATGGACAGGTGCTCCGGCATGAGCTTGAAGCAGACTGTCTGCTTTTCCCCCGGTTGAAGCGCAATTTTTTTGAATCCCTTCAATTCTTTTACCGGCCGAGTTACAGTCGCGGTCTCATCGTTAAGATACAGCTGCACCACCTCCTGGCCGCTTCGCGCACCGACGTTCTTGACGTCCACCGATACCTGCACCTCTCCGTACGGCCCCGTTTCCTGGGGAGTGATCTGCAGGTTGCTGTATTCAAACTGGGTATAGCTCAAGCCAAAACCGAACTCGTAAAGCGGATCAAAAGGCATATCCACGTAGCCGCCGGTATTTCTCCACCAGAAGGCCTTGGATGGCTTGAAATTGTAATACACCGGCAATTGGCCGACGTGCCGAGGAATGGTGATCGACAGCCGTCCACTTGGATTGCAGTCGCCAAAAAGAATATCCGCCACCGCGTTGCCGCCTTTTTCACCGCAATTCCACGCCTCCACAATAGCCGGCACATGCTCGGCAACCCAGCGGACGGACAGTGGCCGACCGTTGGTCAGCACCACCACCGTCGGCGTGCCGGTCTCATAAACGGATTTGACCAGCTCTTCCTGCAAGCCGGTCAAATCCAGATTGGCGATGTCCCTGCCCTCGCCATCGGTACCCGTTCTGTTGGGCGCCCCGCGGTAATTTTCGCCGACTACTACAACGGCAACATCGACCCGTTTTGCCAACTCCTGCGCTTTGGCGATTTCATTAAAATCGGATTTGAAAACCTCACAGCCTTTCACATACTCGACCTTGACGGCGGAACCCGCCTTGGCCTTGATGCCATCCAAAATGGTCGCGATGTCCTGCAAAATCGTCTCGGCAATATAGTCACCGAGCTGGTTGCGTTCGTTATCGGCATTGGGGCCGATGACGGCGATGGATTTGGTCCTGTTCCTGTCCAACGGAAGCAGATTGTCCTTGTTTTTCAGGAGGACAATCCCTTCCTGCGCCGCGCGCAAAGCCAAATCCTGACTCTCCCGGGTATGGCTCACCTTGACGGCACGCTCTGCGTCCATAAATGGATTGTCGAACAGGCCCAATTGGTACTTGATGCGCAGAATCCGGCGCACCGAACGGTCAATGGTCTCCATGGACACCTTGCCTTCGCGTACATTCTCGACCAAGGGCTTCATGTAAGCGTCCTCAAAGGAGATGCCCACATCCACGCCGGACTTTAATGCGATGGCTCCGGCCTCTTTTTTATCCCCGGCGATGTGTTCGTACAATAGCGTGGAAATGCCTCCTCCTTCGCTGAGCACCAAACCCTTGAAGCCCAGCTCTTCGCGGAGAATTTTCGTCAGGATGAAATCCGAACTGTGCACCGGTATGCCGTCGATGGCCGGATACGTGGCCATGACGCCCAAGGCGCCCATTTTCTTGATGCCCGCCACCCACGGCGGTAAAAAAACTTCGCGCAACATGCGTTCCGAAATATCCATGGCACCGCGCTCATGACCTCCCGTCGGCTGACTCTGTCCGGGATAGTGGCACAGCCCGGCTATAACCTTGTCTTTTGCCGATATATCTCTGCCCTGAATGCCGTCGACAATGGATTCGGCGATTGTTGAACACAAGTAAGGGTCTTCGCTGTAGGCTTCCTCATTTCTACCCAGGCGCGGATCGCGGATCGGCTCCACCACCAGGGTGAACATGGCGTGCACCCCGATGGCTCTCCCCTCCCGTCCGGCGACGGCGTAGATGTCCTTGACCAAATCCATATCCCACGTGCTCCCGATGCCGATGCCTTCCGGGAAGATCGTCCCGCCGGAGCACATGAGGCCGTGCGTGCCCTCTTCCACCTGAAACAGCGGAATTTTCAGCCGGGTTTTCTCGGTGGCCAACTGCTGCAGCCCGTTTAAAAACTCCGCCTGTTGCCGCGGCCCCTTTTGCAGGATGGTATTGGACAAAGTAAAAAAACCGCCGCAGGGCCCGACGGACTCTTTCAGCGTCCCCAAAGTGAATTTTTTCACCCCTTCAACTTTGGCCTCAATGCTCAATCCCAACCCATCCTCGTATACGCAAGGCATGTTCAATTGTCCGATCTTTTCTTCCAGGGTCATTCGGCTGAGCAAATCCTCGACGCGTTCATCGATGGAGCGGCCGGGATCCAGATACACTGGTTTTTCTGTTGTGGTTTGCTTGGCCTGCACCATAACGAAGCTATTTAGTAAAAAAACAAAACCGATTGCCCCTATTGCTGATAGACAGTTTCTATGACCGGACATTGGTTGCCTCCTTCCTCTCATCTCATATTGCATGCAATGTCGTTTTCCTTGAACAAGAAATCTGCTTAATCCCTTGGTATTTTGGTTGGATTAAACCGATTTTTGAATTATTTTGGAAAGCGGTGGAATACCGAAGATAGGATAGAACATTAAAATCCGGTATTGTTCTCCTCCCTGATTGTTGCAGACTCACAGCCCTCACCAATCTTGATTCCTGCTTTACCATTGGTCAGTTTGTTGCCGGAAATCAGAATATTCTTGCTGTTGTACAAAACGATAGCCTCATCCTTCGGACCATCCATGATGTTGTTGACAATTTCCACGCCATCGGCAGAACCGAGCTTGATCATATTTCCGTCTGAACCAAGGAAAATATTGTTATCAATGGTAATTTTCTGATGAACACCCGGGGGAGTTGTCTTGCTCATGGTATGTGACTCTATCACTCCATTCAGATATTCAGGTTCAAATTTGCACCGTATGAACCGGTTGTTTCGTATGATAACATTTCTGGAACCGATCGCTTCCCACCATGCATTGACATCTGCCTCCAATCCGACTGCAGAAGCGCATATATCCTGCATCGTACAGTCTTCGATGATTGCATCGCGGGTTTTAATGATGAAACCTCGTGCACGGTTGCGGATGGTGGTGCAGTTTCGAATGCGCAAAACCGGGCATGTGCTGGTATTGCCGACAATATCCCCCTTGCCTGTTTTTCGAGGGAGTTTATCGGAGAATTCCACAACAAGCGCATTTTCTTTTTCATCAATCTTGACCGAGCCAACGGTGACTATGGCATAAGCCAAAAGCGGTCTATCCCCGCTGCTGAGTTCCAGTTTATCTCCCACCCGGGGCATTTCAGGGATACCGCTGGAATAACGATACCCGTGCTTGATTCTCAACCTCTTGTCATCCAAACGGTCATCAACCAACAGATACTCTCCGCTGCGCACATTCGTTGCATCATCACCCTGGCCTTCAAACAGGCAATTTTCCATAACGATGGTACCCCGGCACCCGCTGAAATTTGTTGCGTCTGCAGTGCACGACATCCACCTGCCGGACCCGGGCCTGATCATCACTCTTAAATGTCTTATGCAAATGTCACGGCTATCCTTGGCAATTACTCCCATTCCCGGATTTGAGTAGATATTTACGTTTTCCATCTTGACGAAAGAGCATTTGAGAAATTCAAACGATTGATAGCCGTAAACCTGATGCCGTGCAATCACGTTGTCTCCTGCGGAAGGTAATGTACCGGCAAACCTGTCTTGCCTGCCAATAAAGAGTCGCATCACTCCAGGCCGAATGACTTCTGAAGCCTTCTCAAAGCCTTTCTGGTAATGATCCGTGAACCGTCTCGCCATCCGGCGATATTCCATATCGTACCCTAAAATAGCCTCCGTGCGACGACCCGCCTGAGCCGTAAAAGGAGCAACCACTTCGATGTCGATAGAATTTGCATCAACCCTTACAACTTTTCCCTGGGTATACGGCAGAGGATTCCAGTCCGTTGTCAGATTGGTAACGGTAACGTTAT
>Ga0315277_10007770_pt1 | contig 13864 bp, 13 predicted proteins | sample YL17G05_15_MG_FD_203695 | JGI IMG/M metagenome (GOLD analysis project Ga0315277, IMG submission 203695) | Sediment microbial communities from Yellowstone Lake, YNP, Wyoming, USA - YL17G05_15 | ecosystem: Environmental > Aquatic > Freshwater > Lake > Sediment | place: USA: Wyoming | collected... | reverse complement strand
GTGGTCCATCACCTCGCCCAGGAATTCCTCGGGCAGGACCATGCCGTCCAGATAGTTACCAACCGCTTCCCGCGCACTTTGCCTGCCAGGGAAGAAATGGATGGGGTACAAGTAACAAGACTGCATTTTCTGCTGCCCGACTTGAAGCACTTACGAAACTCCCGGGTTGACCTTTGGCTGGCTGGAGTATGGTATCGCTACTATACCGAATGGGGCCTGGGTCGCATCATCAATGAATTTCTACCGGACATTATCAACAATCATTACCTGAATGAAGTGGCCGAATTCACCGGGCGTTGTTTGGCAAAGCGCTTCCCGGCTATTCCTTGGGTCATCTCGCTTCACGGCGGAGATGTGGATGGGGAGCCTTTGCTGGGAAAGGCAAATAAAGAGCGGTTTAGCAGGCTGTCTCAACAAGCAAATGGATTAACCGCCTGTTCCAACTTCTTGGCCGACCAAGCACAAGCTCTTGAACCTGCTCTGCAAGGAAAAATCGAAGTGATTCATAATGGCGTGGATGCACAGCGCTTTGCCAAGGCTAATCCCTATACTGCCGTTTTCCCGTATATTTTGGCCGTAGGACAATTGGTATCCCATAAAGGCTTCGACTTGCTGATTGAAGCCTTCGCACGGGTGGCTGAAAAATATCCACAGGTGCAATTGTGGATAGCCGGCGATGGGGCGCTACGCACGGCGTTGGAGATTTTTATTCATAAAAAAGAACTTAATCAAATTGTTCAATTATTAGGGAAAGTTGATGAGGCGGAGGTCGCATCTCTGATGGCTGGGTGTTTATTTGTGGCTATGCCTTCGCGCCGTGAGTCTTTTGGAATTGTTGCCCTGGAAGGCATGGCGGCAGGAAAACCGGTGCTGGCCTCGCCCATAGGCGGCCTGCCTGAATTCTTGCCTGTGCCTCCTAATCGCTTTGTCGAACCAAATGTGTCAGCCTGGATCGTTGCGCTGGATGAGTGGCTGGCTCTGGCTTTGAGCGGGCAGTTGAAGGCTGATGGCAATGTGCATGAAGCTCTCAAACGCGATTGGTCGAATGTCGCTCATCAATATTTGCAGGTCTATGACCACGCCATCCGTAGTGGCTGAAACCCACTGGGCGTTCATCCACCCTTTTCAACTACGATTGCAGCGTGGCATCGAAGTTTATCTTTGGAATCTGGCATCGACTATTGCTCAACAGGGAACCAGCGTGGATATTCTGACCTGGGCTGGCCCACTCGCCGTTCCGGACTATGCATGTACTCCCATAGTCAGACTGCATAGAGTTCCATCCGTGCGTTTTTTTCAGGCTCAGTTTGCAGTGCCTTATTATGCTTATATGCTATTGAAAAGCAATTATGATCATGTCTTTGTGCATTTCGCTGGATATGGTGAAGGAATGGCTCTGCGTCTGGCGCGCATGGTGCGGCCCATCCCGTTCTCAGTCGTCCTTCATTTTCCACCCAGCCTGGTGCCGCACCGTTACCATGAGTTTGAGCGCTGGGGTTTTCAGCGCGATGCTGTGAATTTGATAGCGGTGAGCCAAACGACCGCCAAAGAAGTGGAGCAGTGGGCTGGCCGTCCTTGCGCAGTGATTGGACATGGCGTGGATACGCAACGCTTCCGTCCGGATGCAGCACTGCGAGTGCAGGTTCGCCAAGGATTGGGTCTTGGACAGGATGTACCGGTTCTAATTTCGGTTTCGGCGCTGGAGGAGCGCAAGGGAATGCAGTGGGTCATCCAAGCTATGCCGAAAGTGCTCGAAAAAATGCCAGGTACGCGCTATTGGATTATTGGTGATGGCCCATATCGAGAAAAATTGGAAGCGCAGGTGTACGGCCTTAACCTACACAACAATGTTATGTTTTTAGGATTCCAAAAAGATATTGTTTCTTATCTCAGTGCCAGCGACGTAGCCTTGCTTTTATCGAAAGGAGAAGCATCTCCAGTTTCCTTACTGGAATTTGCCGCCGCAGGTTTGCCTGTGCTTACGTCTCCCCACTCGCCTTTTCCCGAACTTGTTCAGCCGGAATGGGGACAGATGGTACAGGAGCAGGATACAGAACAATTGAGTCAAGAAATTATCCAATTGCTTACTAATCCATACTTACGTTCGAAGAGGGGAGCCGCAGGGCGTGTCTGGGTAACCAAAAATCATATTTGGCATCAAGTTGCTCGACAATATAAGGGCTTACTGGAAACAAGACAATGACCACGTTTTCGGTTCTGATTTGTACCTATAACCGTCGAGACATGCTGGGGATGGCATTAAACGCCTTGATTAATAGAACTGATGAAAAGCCTGACCAGGTGGTGATCGTTATTGGCGGCGATGACCGTTCTGACCAGATTGTTCGAAACTACATGGATAGGCCGGGCATCAGGGTTGAATCGGTAAAAACCGTCAATAAGAACCTTGCTACAAGTCGTAATATTGGGCTTGCTTATTGTACTTGCGAGATTGTCGCCATGACTGATGATGATGCTGAGGTCTTTCCGAATTGGGTCACGCAGATGAAAAAGGTTCATGCAGAACATCCCGAAGCCGGAGGAGTGGGCGGCGCGGTATTGGGTGCAGATAGCGATAAGAGCCTGCTGAGCCGCATTGCTGATGTGGCTACCTTTTCGTCCCCATCACAGCCTGGCTATGTGCGCACTATTGCAGGGGTCAATGTTTCTTATAAACGTTCTGTCCTGCAGGAAGTGGGGCCGCAGGATGAGACCTTGTTCCGCGGCGAGGATGTGGACTTTAACTGGCGCATCAAGAAGCTCGGATACGAAATTTACTACGCCCCCGAAATCAAAGTTTTACATTATCACCGTCCCAATCTCAAGCAATTCATTTACCAGTTCTATATGTATGGACAGGCTTACTACTTGGTGCGGCGCAAATGGCCGGAGATGTATTGTGTGTATCCACATCGTGTAACAAAGTTCAAGGATATATTAAAGATAATCAACTTTGTGTTAAGCATTTTCTATCAGCCATTTCTAGATGCTATAAAAATTAAACCCTGGTATTCTATGCCTATCGTTTATATTATTATGTTTATATCTGGAATAGCATGGAGTTACGGGGTAGTTTCGATGAAAATATTTTCTTTTTTGCCATCTTCTTAGTTCAAATATCTATTCATGAAGGGAATGATTATGAGAGAAACCCTGCTGAATTTTCTAGCCTGTCCCAACTGCGGTAGTGAATTAATTCGATTAGAACGTGTTGAAGTTATAAGGGACGAAATTGTTTCAGGTGTCTTAACTTGTATTGGATGTCTTTCTCGTTTTCCAATTGTCTCCGGAATTCCGTCAATGCTTCCTAATAATTATAGCAAAATAGAGATGGATACATCTAATCTATCTATTGCATCTTCAGTTGATTTTATCCAACAATCAGAAATGATCTTTCGTGACAATCATGCAGCTGTATATGATAGCCTTTCTGCTGCTCAAGCTCAATTAGAAATAGATTTTGTCTTAGATGAGTTAAAGTTAAACCCCCCAAAAAGATATAACATTTTAGATTTGGGTTGCGGCACAGGGCGATCTTTATTGCCTTTAGTTTCTTACGCTGAGACTTTAATTGGGGTTGATTTTTCTTTGGAATCTCTTTACCTGCTGAAATCCAAGCTAGACGCAGCGGGAGTTCCTGGCAATGTTCATCTTATTCATGGCGATGCGGCACACCCGCCACTAAGGAACAGTTTGTTTGAAATGATAACATGCGTACAGTTACTTCAGAGTTTTCCAGATATAGATACTAGGTTGGCAGTGTTGAAACAAGTTCGCCGATTGGCCCACCCTCAAGCCCGTTTTGTATTATCTATGTTTTATTATTCCCTACTTAAAAAAATGCGGGCAAAAGACATCAAAGATCCAGCCCAAGATGTCTATGAAAGAGAAGGTTTACACCTCGGGACTCTTTATTATCATAATTATACAAGCCAGGAAATCACCAGTTTGTTAAGACAATCAGGGTTTAGGGTTCTAAAAAAACGCGGCGTCAATACACCATTGACCAGGCGTTACGGATTGGTTGGTGCGAAGATAGAGAAATTACTGAAATGGAGTGGCGTATTTACCCCGATCTCGCATTGGATGGTAGTTTCGGCGATTCTTCAAAATAATAGCGCATCTTGATTTTGAGATAGGGATGAAAACTGGGAAATTATGAGATACATGGTAATAAATAATGTAGACGAAACGATGTGGCAAGAAATTGTTGACGAGAGTCCAATTGCCACTTTTTACCATTCCCCCGCATGGACAAAAATCCTGTGCGAGACATTCCCAAAATGGCAAAACGCAACTTTTGGCTTGGAATTTGAAGATGGCAATCGGGCGGTTTTCCCTATGATGCGGCGCCCATTAATTGGCATATTGCCTTTTTACTGGTACGAATCAATGGTTCCAGGTGCTTATGGAGGCCCGATTTTTCAATTCCCGCCTGCCCTGAAACATTACGATGCAATTAACCGCGAACTTACCAAGTACAACAACTTGTTGGTCGTTGGCAACCCTTTTTCTGATTGGCATCCAGATAAAAATTTACAAAAATATGAAACGTTTATTCAAATCTTGCGCTTGACGTCTGATTTTACGAAGATTTGGAAAGAATATTCAAAAGGCCGCCGCCACACCATCAATTACGCCATAAAAGAGGGTGTAGTCGTTATGCAGGTTGATTTCCTTGAGTATTACCAGCCTTATTACGAAATATACCAAGCACAACTCAAAAGATGGGGGCGCAAGGCTACTGATTATTATCCATTGCGCTTATTTGAAAACTTGGCAATCAGCGCGAAAGCGAATCACGGCATTAAACTGTGGACGGCATGGCTGGGCAATAAAATGGTAAGTGGTCTGGTCGTTTTCTATCATAATAAGCATCTGGTAACATGGCATGGGGCAACATTATATGATTACTTTGAATATCGCCCTGTGGACATTCTTTATTCGGCTGTCATTGAAAATGCTTGTTTATCCGGTTATGAAGTTTTCGATTTTGCGAACAGTGGCGGTCATAACAGCGTAGTTGAATACAAAGAGCGTTATGGTGCTGTACGCCTTCCGCTGACTATATATCGGCGCAAAAATGTGGGGGGAATGATGTACCGTGCCATAAGACATCTTTGTACTTATCTAGGCAAATGCCCCGAGGATTAATCATGCGTTCAATCTCTGTTTCGAGAGTGATTATTCCATTTTTACTGGTCGGCGTCTTGAGTCTGCTGGGTGGTTGGGGTATCGTCCAATATGGCGCTAATTTCCAAAACCTGCTTTTTCTTGTGCTTTTGATTGCCATGGTTGTTATCATCGCTATGGGAAAGAAGGCTTTGCAAGTTGGATTTGTTGTATGGATATGGATGTTTATCCTGGGCTACCGCACCATTCACTTGACTTCATATTTTCCATTGCATCCACTGATTATTTTTTTGGCGCTTCTGTTCTTGATTTTGTTGTTTGCCTTGAAATCTGCCCCAAATGTTCGTCTAAAACTTCCCCGATTGTTGTGGGTGTTCAGTATTTTTTGGTTGTGGGGATTTATCCCTGGCGCGCTGCGTGGCTTTCCATGGTCCAAAATGATTTCATATGCAATAAATTTCTTTCTTCTCATTCCCCTTTTTATGATTATTTTGTATCTTTCCAGAGAGTCGGGTTTTTGGAAATCGGCGACGCTCACTTTTCTGTGGAGCGGCGCGCTGATTTCTCTGTTGGGCGCTATTGAGTTTTACTCTCCCCAGTTTCGCAGCCTCCTGCCAGGTTTAATCCAAGTCAACGTGGAGGGTTTGCAATCCTTTTCAGGTTTTGAGAGAGCCAGTTTTGCATTCTTTGGGGCCACGCCAGCCGTGATTATCAGCGCGCTGGCCTTACCGATGGTTTGGCTTTTACCAAAGTATTATAAAAGCAAAATCGCAGTATTCTTCTCTTTCGTCTTGCTCGCGATTCTTGGTATCGGGATATACATAAGCGGAACGCGCGTTGCCTGGCTGATGTTGTTCTGTGCCAGTTTTGTTCTAGCCTATTTTGGCATGGGTTTGTCTGGTATTGGCCTTAGCGCCATCTTTTGGGGTATCTTTAGCCGCTTTTTTTCTGCCGAGGTATGGACCCTGATTTTTTCTCTTTACACACCGTTTGTATCCGCGCAAATTTCGGATCCTAGTCTGCAAATACGCTTTACAAGGCAACAGAATGCTTTTATATTAGCCATTCAAAACCCTTTTGGGGTTGGCTGGAGCGGGTCTGGTTGGGTGCATGGCGATTTCACACAGGTGGCCGCCAACCTGGGAATTCTGGCTGGCATCATCTTCCTGGCCTGGTATCTGCATACCTTATTCCGGGCATGGAAGATATATCGAAAATATCCGAAGGATTGGATGTTTCAAGCCATCTTAACCAGTTTTATTCTGGGTGGTATCATTCTTTTGACGGAGGGCGTGCAGGTTTTACCACAATTTGTCATGCCGGTTTGGTTTGTCTGGGGGCTGATGGAATCTTATCTCCAGCAGAAAAATTCGGATTTCATAATTCCCTAAAGAGTCAATGAGGGCGAAGTTATCAGTACTTTTACCAACCTACAACGAAGAAGCCATGCTGGAGGCTTGTCTTGAATCAATCAAGTGGGCCGATGAAATCCTTGTGGTGGATTCATATAGCACCGACCAGACATTGAAAATTGCTGAAAGATATGGCGCAAGGATTATCCAGCATGAATATATCAACTCGGCCAAACAAAAGAATTGGGCCATTCCCCAATGCGCACATGAATGGGTCTTGCAAATTGACGCTGACGAGCGCGTGGAACCAGCTTTACAGGCTGAAATTCAGCAGGTGTTAATAAGCCCTCCGGCAGTCGTAGATGGCTATATAAATCCAACAAAGAACCATATGCTTGGGACGTGGATAAAGACTATGGATGTATATCCGGGCGAACGCTTGCGTCTTTTCCGCCGGAATAAGGGACGATTTGAAGACAAAGAGGTTGACGCCCATGTGATTGTGCCAGGTCAGATTGAGTATCTCAAGAGCCACATCTTGCATTTTGGTATGGAGCGTATTTCGCAAAAAATTAGTCCTCTTGACCGCTATACTCGCTACGAATCTGATGAACGTGAGAAACGAGGCAGGCATTATTCCTGGTTCAATATTACCCTTCGTCCGCTTGCTGTTTTCTTGTATTACTACTTGTATAAAAAGGGTTTTCTGGAAGGTGTGCGCGGACTTATTCTTGCCTCTTATAAGGCTGATTTTATTTTCTGGACATATGCCAAGCTCTGGGAAAAGGAATGGCGACAGGGCAAAAGAAGATAAGAGTACTGTTTGTCGAAGTAACAGCGCAAATGGGAGGGGTTGAGGTAACTACATTGCAAACAGCCTCACTGCTAGATCATAAACAGTTCGATGTAACACTGGTTGTTCCAGAAGAAGGTGATTTAACTCGTCTTGCTCAAAAACGTAATATTCAAATTCAAATTATAATGCTGCCTAAATTCCCATCGGTGTCTATTCAATTGGGAGATAAATCAATTGCTAATCCAGTGGCAATTGTTTGGGATGGAATCCTTTGTATCTATGCAGCAATAAGATTAACAGCATTCCTACGAAAAAATAAAGCAGATCTTCTTTGCACTAAAGGGCTTTTTGCACATATGTATGGTGGTTTAGCTGCTTACCTGATTCGTATTCCATGTGTGTGGCACGTGCAGGAGATAGTTGATTCAAAACGCTACAGAGGCTTATTTTTGTTAATTTTCAAATATTCCGCATTATTATTTGCCGATAAAATAATTGCTGATGCAGATGCTGTTGCAACGCAATTCGATTTACCAAAATTGCGATTGAAGACTCAAGTTATATATAATGGTGTAGATATTCATCATTACAAACCTACAAATAACTCTCTGAATTATCGGAAAAAATTATGCATACCTTCCCATTATTTCGTTATTGGTTGTGTAGCCAGATTAATGCGGGGGAAAGGGCAACATGTAATTATCGAGGCTTTTTATCTTCTTGCAAAAAAATACCCTGAATTATTTCTGATTTTGGTGGGTAAAGGTCTATTTGATCACGATGAATACGAAATACGTCTTCGATATTTGGTTCAAAATCTCAAATTAGAGGGACGTGTATTATTTCTTGGATTCATTGAAGATTCAGCAATAGCATTCAATGCTTTTGATATTGCCGTTCATAATTCTCTTGAACCTGATAGTCCATTATCAGTAGTGGAGGCAATGATGTCGGGTTGTCCTTTGATATTATCTAATGTGCCTGGGTGTAGAGAAATGGTTAAAGAAGGTGATGCTATCTTGATCCCCCCTTATAATCCAGTTTTGCTAGCAGAAATGATTGAATTGCTTTATAAAGATTCAGATTTGCGTAAAAGGATGTCTAAAACCGCAAGAAATTCTGCAATACAAAGGTTTAGTTTAAAACATTATATTTCGCAAATTGAGAAAATCTTTTCAGATGCGATTCAATCCTCCCATTAAGTAGTTGTATTTAAATGAAAATACTATTTATCCACAAAGATCTCAAATCATTTGTGCGTGCGGACTTAGAAATTCTTCGTTCAAAACATGATGTTAAGGTAGTTAAGTTTAAGCCGGATCAACAATTCGTTCAAGAGGTGATCGAGGGAATAAAATGGTGTAATATTATCTTTGGGTGGTGGGCTTCTTGGCATCTACTACTGCCAATTATTCTAGCTCAGAGATATTCTAGACGGGTTGTCGTTGTCGGCGGGGATTATGATGTAATTTTTGACAAACGATACAAATCTCAAAAAAGATTACTTGCCGATAAACTTCGTAAAAGTTTGGGGTATTTCATTTTTCCAAAAATAGATAGGTATATTACTTTTTCCGATTTTTCTAAAGCACAAGCTTGTTTACTCCCTTATATGAATCCAGAGCATATTACTAGAATTTATTGTGGTCTCCCGGATATCGCTGGTAGAAAAAAAATAATAAAGACTAACCAAATACTATCGGTAGGTTCTATAAGTCGATACGATATATACCGTAAGGGGCATGGTACTTTTGTTAGATCAGCATCTTATTTACCTAATTATCAATTTCAATTAATTGGTCATTGGGAGGATGATGGAATAAAAATTTTACGTAGTTGGAATGATGTAAATGTCAAATATACAGGCTTTCTACCTGAACAAGATTTGTTTAAAGCGATGAGTGTTGCCAGAGTTTATGTACAAGTCTCCTACCTTGAAGGGTTTGGTATGGCTTTGGCTGAAGCAATGATTTTCCAATGTGTGCCAGTCGTCACTAATCGGGGTTCGATACCCGAGATTGTTGGTGACACAGGTTTATATGTTCCTTATGGGGATCCACAGTCAACAGCTTATGCGATAAAAGAAGCATGCGAACGGTGGAATGAATTAGGATCGTTAGCTAGAGATCGAATTCTTTCAATGTATCCAATTGAAAATCGGAAGACACAACTATTGAACATAATCGAACAAACATATTTTCAAAATAAATCATGATTCCACTGCTATTACTGGGTATTTCTAGATTGCTAGAAAATCTCTCCCACTTTTATCCTGATAAAATATCGAACCAACCTTTTTCCAGTGTATTCATAAATAGTATCTAGACCAGTGATTGATCCTGTCAATATCTACCATGCTTTACCATATCAAATGCGCTCTGCTGCAGCCAGCCTGTATGGTTTTCATCTGCGATCTTGGCGCTATGGTCCGGAAACAGAGCACCTGATTGAAGAAGCACTTGATCGTGATCGATGGAGCCTATCACAATGGCATGATTGGGAGGATGAGAGGCTATCTTATATCCTACATCGTGCGGCTATGAAGGTACCTTACTATAAGGATTATTGGCAGAAGCGACGTCGTCATGGTGATCGAGCTTCGTGGGAGTTGCTAATAAACTGGCCAATATTAAAGAAACAAACCCTACGAGAGAATCCATTGGCACTGATTGCGGATGATTGTAATGTTTCCTTGATGTACCGTGATCGGACTGGTGGGACAACTGGAACACCGTTATCTATCTATTTAAGCAGACCTTCTATGAGGCAGTGGTATGCATTATTCGAAGCCCGGATACGGCGTTGGCATGGGGTTTCAATTAATGAGCATTGGGCCATTCTTGGGGGGCAACTAGTCGTCCCAGTTAATCAATCAAAACCACCTTTTTGGGTGCACAATCTGGGTCTCAATCAGCTATACCTTTCAAGCCAGCATGTCTCTATGCATAATGCTCAATGGTTTGCTAAAGTATTAAATCGATTTTCTCCAACGCATATGATTGTTTATCCTTCTTCAGCGGTTGTTTTGGCCTACGCCGCGTTAGAAATGAAGCTGGTTTTACCTCCAATCAATGTTATTTTTAGCAATGCAGAAACTCTTTTACCGAGCCACCGAGATGTAATTGCAAAAGCTTTTGGTTGTTCAGTAAGAAATACTTATGGAATGGGGGAATATGTTTGTGGAGCGAGTGAATGCCAAGAAGGTTTGATGCACCTATGGCCGGAAGTTGGAAAGATTGAAATTTTTGATGATATTATCGACCACCCTCTCCCAAAAAGGTCACCTGGAAGAATAATCCTTACAGGTTTATTAAATCCTGATATGCCATTAATTCGATATGACGTGGGTGACCGAGGTGAGTTAAAATCTGATAAAGGCCTTTGTATTTGCCAACGATCACTACCTATATTATTCGATATTCAGGGTAGGTCAAACGATATGCTTATAACGCCTGATGGTAGGTATGTATTTTGGCTTAATCCAGTTTTTTATGAATTGCCAATTATTGAGGCTCAGATAGTACAAACAAAAGTAGATGATGTTCAGATAAATTATGTTCCTGCGCTAGGTTATGACAATGACATGGATCAAATTATCATAAAAAGAATGCTGGAGCGAATGGGAAATATTCATATTAGATTGCATCGTGTTGATCATATTCCCCGGGCAGCCAATGGAAAATTTAGAGCTGTTATAAGCAATCTTAAACAAAGAAATTTGTGAACCACTCATTATTTTCAGAATAATATAACAGAGGTATTTAGTCATATGATCTATGTTCACTGTCCCATATCTAGCAATATTATTATGAAGCAATTTGTTCTAAATGGACCTAAGAAAATTGTTTGTTGTCGTAAATGTCTTCTTGTCCATATTAATCATCGTCTTCCTATTGAATTAATATTTGGTTTTATTAATAAAACTTGAATTTCTAATCAAAAGACATTTAAAAATTGGTTGGTATTAAGCTTTTTGCTTAATTACAAAAAGAAGCTAATCTTGTCAAATCAGAGGAACCAGCATGTTATGAGCGAAACCAGCAGGTAAAATTTTTACTATTATACGTTCTGGGGTGATTCTCTTGTCTTGTTTTCTGTAAATGAGGAGGAATGCAATGGTATTGAATCTTAATTATATATTGCTGAATAATTTAAATTACGAGGTATATTTCGCATCTAACGTGTAGTCTACAAGATTACAATAATGTGGATGAACTTCACGGCAAAGGTGGTATATCCATGCAAGAAAACTTGAATTTTTATTCAGCAGATTATATATTAGATTTTTATCAACAACATGGTTATCACGTTGTAAAGACCGAAAGTTGTTGGTGGGTTAATTATTATCGTCAAAAATATGTATATTTTGCTTTTCCTGCACACCAACAAGTTGTTCCTACCAAGGCAGAAGTAAATGAATTGTTTAACCGATTGCCTTCTGCAATTGCACTGCGCTTTATAGGTCCGACTCATGGTGATGGAAAACCCAGTTTTATTTGGGTTTGTCGAAAGCCATACAATTTAAATGTAATTCAAAAAAAAAGTCGCAACCAGACAAGGAGAGGGCTTGAGAAATGCAGTGTTCGTCTATTAACCTTTTCTCAACTTATTTGCATCGGTTGGGAAGCTCATTCTGACACTCTAAATCGTCACGGACAAAAAGCTCAAAGTTTAGGTTTAAATGATATCTTAGATGATTGTAATGCATATAAGGCATGGGGTGCTTTTATTGAGGATTCACTGGCAGCTTATGTTGTTGTTCTTCTTGTTGACGATTGGGCTCATATAATTATTAATCGTTCTACAACTTCTTCTTTGAAACATTACCCAAACAATGCATTAGTGTTCCAGGTGGTCTCTGAACTTCTTTCGCAAAAATATATCAATGTAGTTAGTTATGGGTGGGATTCCTTGGTACCCAATCAAGGTCTTGAAAAATTCAAGTTAGGAATGGGTTTCGTGAAAGAGCCTGTAAAACAACGGATTATTATTCGCCCAAAGTTCAGTTTATTAATAAATAAATACTTATGCAAATTATTCATTAAAGTTGTACCTCGTAAACATTTACATTATCGTGGTCAACAGATATTTGGGTTGTGCCAGATCTTGGCAGCCAGTTAGCTTTATATTACGCACATACTTTTCACATACTTGTGGTAGTAAATGACTATATCTCCTTTTGTTACTATTTTGATGCCCATTTTCAATGAGGTTTCTTATATCCAACGAAGCTTTTTTGCGATTCTGTCTCAAGATTATCCAGCTATTTTCAAGGAAGTCCTGGTCATCGATGGTTTGTCAACTGACGGAACCCGGGAAGCTGTCGTGCATTTAGCGGCCAAGTATCCCCAAATCTCGTTTCGCCTTCTGGATAATCCCACCAAGATTGTCCCAACAGCATTAAATATCGGCTTGAGCTATGCTATAGGAGATGTCATTATCCGTGTCGATGGGCATACGATTATAGCTTCTGATTATGTTAGCAAGTGTGTGGATATACTGATGAAGACAAGCGCCGATAATGTGGGCGGCAGGATGAATGCCGTGGGCGAAAACGGTTTTGGCAAGGTTGTCGCCTTGGCTACCAGTTCTCCTTTTGGTGTGGGTGGCGCTCGCTTCCACTACTCAGATGCTGAAGAATGGGTGGATACGGTCTATATGGGTGCCTGGCCGCGTTCTGTTTTTGAGAAAATCGGCTTGTTTGATGAAGAGCTGGTTCGGGATCAAGACGATGAATTCAATTATCGTCTTTTAGAGAATGGGGGCAAGATCCTGCTGTGTCCAAAAATCAAGTCATCCTACATGGTGAGAAGTTCCCCACTTGCGCTTTGGCGTCAATATTATCAATACGGTTTCTGGAAAGTTCGTGTCTTCCAAAAGCACCCCCGCCAAATGCGCCAGCGGCAATTCGTGCCGCCCGCCTTTGTCTTCTCATTGCTCACGAGCTTGCTGCTGGCTCTATTCATTCCATTGGGGCGTTGGGTTTTCGTCTTGATCACCGGTGTATACCTGCTGGCAAACCTCACCGCTTCCGGGTGGGAAGCCTCGCGTCGCGGCTGGCGCTATTTACCTGTTCTGCCGGTTGTTTTTTCCATTCTGCATCTAAGTTACGGGCTGGGCTTTTTAGTTGGGTTGGTTCGTTTTGCTCATCGCTGGGGAGATAAGCTAGGCAAAACCCCGTCCTTTTCTAACGATCATGTCTAAACATCCCGACTCAATTCATGTACCGCTTTCGTGGGGGCTGGCCTTGTTTTTGGAGAGCTTGAAGATTTTCAATACCCATTACCTGGCGGCGATCCGACCTTTACCATGAATGAGGATGACCCGCGCGTCACCCTATTCGTTCGCTGGCTCCCCGTCCTGCTCTGGGCAGCAGTCATCTTCATCGCCTCCGCCAGGTCCAACCCTTACCAGGCTCTGCCGGCATCCACGCCGGGGAGCTCGGGCCGTGATGAGTTTCTGGGGCGATTTTTGCACCCCGGGGAGTACGCGCTGCTGGCCGCCCTCACGGCGCGGGCGCTGGTCTGGCGCAGCAAGCTGCGCTTCTCGTTACTTGCAGCGGCGTTGGGGCTGGCGGCGCTCT